>FLSG01585662.1_pt1 | contig 54180 bp, 60 predicted proteins | sample 1550511 | NCBI WGS metagenome assembly FLSG01 (sample SAMEA4031768, study PRJEB14383) | metagenome | biome: human; feature: oral; material: saliva | place: Philippines | collected 2014
CTCCTTATTGTTATGTTTCGTTGACTTTACAATAACACGAAGTGCGTTCTTTTTGTACACCCAGAAGGTGAAGCAACTCAACCTTTAGAAAAAAGCACATGCCAAGGATTGAATGATTCTGGGAAAAATTTATAAATCATTCAGGTAGATCAATGACCCATAAGATAGAAGAAACTTCTTGTGTTTTACCTTTAACAATTTTTACAATCGTATAAAAAATAAATCCAGCTGCAATACCGTAAGAAATACTATAACATAATCCCATAAATATTGAGGCAAAAAAAGCAGGTACTGCATCTTCTAAGCGAGTCCAATCAATATCTTTAAAAGAAGAAAGCATCATAATCCCAACTAATATCAAAGCAGGTGCTGTTGCTTGGGCAGGAACAATAGCAATTAAGGGAGAAAATAAACTGCTTAGCGCAAACATAATCGCCACTGTTACCGATGTCAAGCCTGTCCTTCCGCCAGCACCGATGCCAGCTGCTGATTCAACAAATGTCGTTGTATTTGAAGTACCAAAAACTGCACCAATAGAAGTAGCGATTGCATCCGCAAATAACGCACGGTCCATTTTAGTGTTCATTCCTTTACTATCTTCTAAAGCTGCTTCGTCTTCTTTTGAAAAAATGCCTGTTCGACGTCCTGTGCCAATAAATGTACCGATTGTGTCAAAAGTATCCGACAAACTAAAGGCTATGATCGTCATAATCACTTGCGGAATCTTGGCGGAATCATTGAATAACGATTGCATTCCTTCCTGACCAAAAGCCGCTCCAAAGGTCACTCCTAATTCATCGACAGATTGACTTAACGAATTAGCGTCCAGATCTACAGCGCTTAGGTCAACCACACCCATTAAAATACCAATAATTGTTGTTGCCACAATACCTATTAATACAGCGCCGCGTACATTTGCTACTACTAATATCGTCATTATCACTAATCCAATAAGCGCCAAAATGACTGCTGGGTTATCAAAATCGACCAATGCAGGGACGATCCCTCCATTAATGTCTGCACTAACAACTTCGCTTCCTTCCACTGTTGCATCAATAATTGAATCAGAATCTGCTGAAAAAGTTAACAAATTTGCGTTTTTCAAACCAACATAGGCGACAAAAATTCCAATACCACCACCTATGGCATTTTGCATACTTTCGGGAATCGCACGAATGATTAATTTTCGAATTTTTGTAATTGTTATAAAAATATTAATTAAGCCACAGATAAATACCATAGCTAGTGCTTGTTGCCAACTATAGCCTAAACCAAAAGCGACTGTGTAGGTAAAAAAGGCATTTAGCCCCATACCAGGAGCTTGTGCGTAAGGAACATTAGCAAACAAGCCCATCACCAATGTGCCAATAACAGAAGCAATAATCGTTGCTAAAAATACCGCCTGAAAAGGCATCCCCGCAGCGGATAATATCGTGGGATTCACAAATAAAATATAACTCATCGCAAAAAACGTGGTTATTCCCGCCATAATTTCTGTTGAAACCTTGGTACCATTTTCCTTTAATTTGAAAAACTTTTCCATTCCCTTTTTTCACTCCTCATATAATTATATGTTCAAGGAAAATAAGAACACTTTCTAATCTTTAACTTTACTTTGAACAACTATTGATTATAGAGATATAGAAGCAGTAATTCAATTAAAACTTAACAAAATTCGTTCTACCAATTATAAACGTTCGTATTTTGTCGATATATATACAGTTGACTTCTACTAACAGTTTGTAAAAAAGCTTATTTATGGTAGACTAGATGAAAATCATTAACAAGGGAGATTTTTATGACAAAAAAGTTAATCGCTCTAGATTTAGATGGTACAACATTGAATAGTACTTCCTTGATCAGTACAAAAACAGCGCAGATACTGCAAAAAGCTAGAGATAAAGGTCATGTCGTGAGCATTGCAACCGGTCGTCCTTATCGCATGAGCGCCCATTATTATCAACAGTTAAAATTAGACACTCCCATGGTCAACTTTAACGGAGCGTTAGTTCATAAACCTCAACAAAAATGGGCGTATGAAAAAGAGTATTCTATCCAAAGAGAGATCGCTTTTGAAATTCTTGCGCAAAAAGAAAAGCTACATTTAGACTTTGTCGCAGCCGAAAATCGAGAGAATTTTTTTATCGATAGCCTGCAAAACTTTCAAAAAGACTTCTTTGCTGCAGATACTGCTTCTGATGCCAACCTATTTTCTCAATTAAAAAATAATCCGACTTCTGTTATGCTTAAAACAAAAAACGAATATTCAAGTTTTGTTGTTGAAACGTTGACAAAACAATTTGCAGATGACATCGAAGTACGTACTTGGGGCGGCCCTAGCGCGGTTTTAGAAGTGGTGCCTAAAGGTGTACAAAAAGCGATGGCAGTATCAGTGGTAGCCGAATCAATGCAAATTAAACAAAAGGATATTATCGCCTTTGGTGACGAACATAACGATCTTGAATTACTTGATTATGCAGGTTGGGGTGTTGCAATGAAAAATGGCACAGAGCAAGTCAAAAGTGTTGCCAATGACATCACAGACAAAACCAACGATGAAGACGGTATGGTCGAATACTTAGAAAACCTATTAGCTATCTGATTGAAAAATAATAGCAATCTAGCAGCATCACTTATTGAGTGCAAAATAAATGCTTCTGCTAGGTTGCTTTTTCTATATATTATAGTCATGGTAAAGAAACTTTTAGTTGAAATGTTTCAAGAAAATAAAAAATGACTCTTGCATTTTTATAAAAAAATGAGAAAATATTATTTGCGGAGAGTTGGCAGAGCGGTAATGCACTGGACTCGAAATCCAGCGAGCCGTATAAAAACGGTGCACGGGTTCAAATCCCGTACTCTCCTTACCTCAGGGAAGAAACGATGTTTTATCAACGTTTCTTCCCTGTTTTTTATTTTATTTACTGACCCCGTTAAACTTAAAGTATTTCTTTTTCCAAAATAAAAAAGCTTAGATAAGGCCACACCAGTAATTAAAGCGCATACATTTGGTCTTTATCTAAGCAAAAAGATGGGTTGTTAGTTTTTTACTTCTTTCCACCACTTAAATTAATATCTTCATAATTACTTTCTAAAATAGCATTTACACTATTTTCTATAATACTAATAGTTTGTTGGCGCGACGGGACAATGACTTTTGACAACATCAAGGTAGCTAGTCCGGTAATAGTAATCCATGTACCATGAAAAAGAGCTTCAATATATTCTTCAGATAAGTTCTGATATTCTTTTTCCTGCAGAAGTGTTTCCTTAAAAAAACGATAAGAAAGATCATACATCGCTTTACCGCCACCTTTTTCATCAAGGTACATCGCCATAAATAAACGTGGGTTCTTTTGAGCAAAATCAATATAATTAATGCTAATATCTATTACTTTATCTCCGGTATGTTCAACACTAAAAACTTTTTTTGTCAGATCATCAAATATTTCTTTGATCAAGGTCTGCTTTAAGTCTTCCATATTATCAAATTCTAAGTAAATCGGCTGTGTAGACACACCCATTTGATTTGCCACATTTCGTGCTGTAAAGTTACTAAACCCATCCTTTTCAATCAGCTCATAAGCAGCTTTTAAAATATGTTCTCTTGTATATACTTTATGTCGCATAACATAGCCTCCCTTCTTTTTCTTTACACCCGTATACTGTTATTTTAACCGACAAATACAAATTTTTAAAGGGATTTACGCTTGTTTTATAAAAACGGTTATTTGTTTGTAAATCGCTATTATTACAGTAAAATTTATATTCTCCCTATATTTAACATTTCTTATTTCAATTAACAGACTTATTTAACATAAGTAGTATGATAAGCTTGAATAATTATTAAAAATCTTTCTTGTAAGTCCCTGGGCAAACAGATAGAATGATGGAAAAGGTTTTGTATTCTTACAAGTATTATTGTTTATTTGTTAGACGAGGAGAAAAAGTATGGAAAAAACAAAGAGCCTATTAATAGATACTTGTTTATTAGCTGGAAAAATTATGATGGAAAGTGGTTCTGAAGTTTATCGTGTAGAAGATACGATGAATCGTATCGCCGAAAACGCAAACGAACCTGATAGTAAAAGCTATGTTACAGCCACTGGTATCTTTATGGGTTTAAAAAGTAGTCACTCTACCCAAATTGAAAATGTAGGCGAACGAAACATCAATTTAGAAAAAGTTGAAGCTGTGAACCAATTATCCAGAGAATTCGCTGAAAAAAGCGTCAATTTAACAACACTTTACAAACAACTCAAACAAATTGATAAGGACACCCCTGAGTTTCCTCTTTCGATACAAATTCTCAGTGCGGCATTTTTAAGTGCATTTTTAATGATATTATTTGGCGGTAGTTGGATAAACTTTCTCCCTACTCTATTGATAGGTGGCGCCGGTTATTCTGCAAAATATATCATTAAACAAAGCTTCGACTTGCGTTTTTTTGACACTTTCTTGGCTTCATTGGTCATCGGTTTATTGGCTTTTGCCTTTACTCAAACAAATCTTGCCGTTAGTTTTGATTATATGTGTATTGGCGCGGTTATGCCCTTAGTTCCCGGGGTTGCAATTACAGCTTCCCTGCGAGATACTTTAGCCGGCCATCTTGTTAGTGGACTTGTTCGTGGGACTGAAGCTATTATTATAGCTGCGGCAATTGCTATTGGAATTGCTTGTGTGCTTTCTATTTTTGGAGGAATTCTAACATGACTTTTTTGCTTCATTTTTCTTTTAGTTTTTTTAGTAGTGCAGCATTCGGCTTTATAGCAAATATCCCGCGACGTGCGCTTTTAGCTAGTGGTTTTACTGGTGCTGTAGGCTGGATTATATATTTTTATTTAAATCAATTATCTCATAGTATCGCTTTTCCTAATTTTGCTGCAGCATTTATTATTGGTTGTTTAAGTATCTTTTTTTCAAAGAAAAAGAAAATGCCTATGATCATTTTCTACATTCCAGGTCTAATCCCCTTAGTTCCCGGCGGTCCTTCATATGAAGCAGTTCGGGCTTTTGCTTTGGAAGATCCTAATATTGGTTTTCAAAAGTTAATGGTTGTAACAACTACTGCTATAAGTATTGCTGGAGGTTTGATGGTAACGAGTTTGGTAGAACAAATTATTAATAAATGGTTACGTTTTAGAAAGGTTTAATAAAATACTAATTTTTTTGAAATCGGTCGCTAGTTGCATGCTTTTTTTATAATTCTGGTTATAATTATAATCAGAGTGGTAGAAAACAGAGGTGGCATATATTGAGTATTACAACGTCAAGAAAACTAATCAACTTAATTTCTCTATGTGGCTTTTTTGCTTTAATCTTTTTAACAGTATATTTTTACCATCTAGGAATTTTTAACGATCTACAAAATCTACAAGAATTTGTGAGCCAAGCAACACTTTGGGCGCCTCTTGTCTTTATTTTGATCCAAATTTTACAAGTGGTCATTCCCATTATACCTGGTGGAATTTCTCTAGCTGCTGGTGTTTTGCTTTTTGGTCCATTAGAGGGATTTTTATACAATTATATAGGGATTTGTATTGGTTCTCTGATACTTTTTTGGTTGGGACGTCAATATGGAAGACCCCTTGTCTTGCGCTTAGTAAATGAAAAAACTTATCATAAATATATTCATTGGCTAGACAACCAAAAACGTTTTGATCGGCTGTTTACTTTAGCGATATTTTTACCTATCGCTCCAGATGATGCTTTGTGCTTAATGGCAAGTTTAACTAAAATTTCTTTTAAAAAGTTTACCTGGATTATTTTATTAGCAAAACCTGCTTCTGTCTTTGCATACAGTCTCGTTTTATTATATGGCAGTGAACACATCATCCAATTTTTGTTATGAAAAAATTGGAAATCATAGTTTAAGTGCCAAACAAAATCTTTGGTCATACTTTGTAATTATGTTATAGTACAAAAGGTTGTTGTTATAAAAAATTTAAAGGAGGGATGTATAAATGACATTTAAAAAAGAAGATTTAGCTTACCGTATCGCTTTTGATACAAATACAAACCAATTTATGGCAATTGATTCAAAAGATGAAGAACATGTCGCTTACGGTGTAACCATCGAACATGCAATTAAAAACTTAAATGCTGAAAAAGCCAACGTCTAGAGAAAGGACCTCTCAAATGAATTCAACTGTTTCTTCTTGCTGAAGCTGTTAGTAGTAATGACCACTTTTACTGCTGACAGCTTTTTTGTATGCAAAAAGATGCTTGAAGTGAGCACCTTAGAGCTTGGTTATACTACTTCACTAAGCAAGTCCCCTACAGTTTCTATATCGGAAAAGTCTAAAAGATGTACGCATTGATCATTTTTATTAACCAACCTACATATATTTCCACTAATATTTATCCAACCATAGACAAAAAATAATATTTTTCTTGAATTGTTCAAGAGTTTATTTAACTCGTTTTTTTATTTTAATCGTTTTATCGCATATCGATAGCTGAATGGATAATGTTTTACTGCTTTATTGTTCATTCGACTACTGAATAAACAATGCTTCTCGATCTCGTTAACTTTTACTTGAGCTTAACAAGTAAAAATTATGTCAAAAAAAGTGGAGATCAAGTATTCACTGACCTCCACTTTTTCCTTTTTGCATGCTTCCTCTATCTCACTATCACGTAAACTATCACGTTTCTTTACTCAGCATGCTATAAAAATTGTCTTACAAACGTTTATTCAACTCATCAGCCAAGTCTTCAAAGCCTGGTTTGCCTAATAGAGCAAACATGTTGCGCTTGTAAGCTTCAACGCCTGGTTGGTCAAATGGATTAACGCCATTTAGATAACCTGAAATTCCTACAGCAATTTCAAAGAAATACATTGTATAGCCTAAAGTGTATTCATCCATTTCTGGAATTTTCAATAATAGATTTGGCACGTTGCCATCAGTATGAGCTAATAATGTTCCTTCAAATGCTTTTGTATTTACAAAGTCAATTTCTTTTCCTTGTAAGTAACCTAATCCATCTAAATCGGATGCTTGTTTTGGAATAGAAACACTTTTACGTGGGTTTTCTACTTTCACCACTGTTTCAAACACATTGCGTGTGCCATCTTGAATCGTTTGGCCTACTGAATGAAGATCTGTTGAAAAGTTAGCACTTGATGGATAGATGCCTTTTTGGTCTTTTCCTTCAGATTCACCATATAATTGTTTCCACCATTCAGAGAAATATTGCATCCCTGGTTCATAGTTGACCAAAATTTCGATGGCCTTATCTTTACGGTGCAAAATATTACGCAAAGCAGCATATTGGTAAGCTTCATTTTTCTTCAAATCTGGATCCATATACGCTTTACGAGCATCAGCCGCGCCTTGCATTAAAGCATCAATATCTGCGCCACTAACAGCAATAGGCAGCAAACCAACTGGCGTTAACACAGTAAAACGACCGCCTACGTCATCTGGAATGACAAAAGTTTCCCAGCCTTGTGCGTCAGCTTCTTCTTTTACAGCACCTTTTTGGCGATCTGTTGTCGCATAAATTCGTTTGTTGGCTTCATCTTCCCCGTATTTATTAATCAGTAATTCTTTAAATACTCGGAATGCAATTGCTGGTTCGGTAGTTGTTCCTGATTTTGAAATAACGTTGACGGAAAAATCACGATCGCCGATCAATTCAATTAAATCAGCTAAATAAGTTGAAGAAATAGAATTTCCTGCAAAAAGCACTTGCGGTGTTTTTCTTTGTTCTTTTGGTAGCGCATTATAAAATGAATGTTGTAAAAACTCAATGGCTGCGCGAGCTCCTAAATAAGAACCACCAATACCAATAACAACTAATACATCAGAATCTGATTTAATTTTCTCTGCTGCTTTTTTAACCCGAGAAAACTCTTCTTTATCGTAGTTTTCTGGCAAGTCGATCCAGCCTAAGAAATCATTTCCCGCACCTGTACCGTTTCTTAATGCTGTATCTGCAGCAGTTACTTGATTTTGCATATAGTCAAGTTCATGTTCGCTAACAAATGGTGTTACCTTTGAATAATCAAATGAAATATGTCCCATGTTGCCTCCTCCTTAAAAAAGTAAAGTAGTAATATATACACTACTACTTTACTTTTTTTATCATTGTTTTTCAAGTAATTATTCCATCACACAAGACCTTGTTCGGTCATCGCCTTAGCCACCCGGTCAAATCCTGCAATGTTAGCACCAAGCATAAAATTATTTTCTGAACCATACTCTTGGGCAGCATCACGGGTGCTTTCATAGATTTTCTTCATAATCGTATTTAACTGTTTGTCCACGTCATCTTTTTCCCATTGCAAACGTTGCGAGTTTTGACTCATTTCTAAAGCAGAAACTGCAACGCCTCCAGCATTGGCTGCTTTTCCTGGGCAATAAGAAATACCTTTAGCGATAAAATATTCACTAGCTTCCATTACACAAGGCATGTTCGCTCCTTCTGCCACAATTTTAGCGCCATTATCCACTATGACTTCTGCATTTTCTTTGTCAATTTCATTTTGCGTAGCACACGGAAAGGCAAGATCATAAGGAGCTTTTAACTCCCACACATTGCCATCTTCATAATATTGGGCTTGCGGGCGTTTTTTAGCATAAGCAGTTAAACGATCACGGTCAACTTCTTTGACTTGTTTTAATAAATCTAAGTCGATCCCTTCTTCATCGTAAATATATCCATTAGAGTCAGAACAAGTGACTGCCTTAGCGCCTAGTTGTTGTAATTTTTCAATCGCATAGATTGCTACATTTCCACTTCCAGAAACTGCTGCGGTTTTACCTTTAAGATTTTCGTTTTTATCTGCTAAAAGATGTTTAACAAAATAGACAACGCCATAGCCGGTCGCTTCAGTCCGTCCTTTACTACCCCAAAAATCTAATGGCTTACCTGTTAAAACACCAGCATCATATTGTTTTAAACGTTTATAAGTGCCGTATAAATAGCCGATTTCACGCGCACCGACACCGATATCACCAGCTGGAATATCCAAATTCGGTCCAATATATTTGGATAATTCTGTCATAAAGCTTTGGCAAAAACGCATAATTTCAGCATCTGATTTTCCTTTTGGATCAAAATCACTGCCGCCTTTGCCACCGCCAATAGGCAAGCCGGTCAAACTATTTTTAAAGATTTGTTCAAAAGCTAAGAACTTTAAAATACTTAAGTTAACACTAGGATGGAATCTAAGTCCACCTTTATAAGGCCCCAAGGCCGAATTAAATTGAATACGGTAGCCACGATTAACGCGCCAATTTCCTTGATCGTCTTGCCAAGGCACACGAAATTGTAAAATACGTTCAGGTTCAGTCAATATCGCTAATAAATTTTTTTCCACATATTCAGGATTTTTCTCTAAAAAAGGTTTTATAGTAGATAAAAATTCATCCACTGTTTGTAAAAATTCTGTTTGATGTGGATCTTTATTATGGACAGTCTCTTGTACTGCGGTTATTGCATCATTGATTTTTGTCATAAAAATACCTCCTCCGTATTTCCTGCTATTTTATCAGAAAAATTTTCTATACGCACCTTTTTTCGTAATTTTCAAATAATTTTTCCGAAAAATTCAAAACTATCAAGAACTTAATGAATTTTTCTTATTAAAAAAAGACAATAGTCCAAGCAGCCAATTTTGTAAATACTTTTCACATAGCTACTCTACTATTGTCTTTTTTCTATACTATTCTATAATTGCATATTTTATACCGTAATATCAGCAAATTCACCATTCACCAAGTTTGCTAAATCTTCTGGTGCAAGTTCGATCTGCAGACCTCGTTTTCCTGCTGAAACTAAAATTGAATCAAAATCTTTAGCTGTTATGTCAATATAAGTAGAAAATTTCTTTTTCATCCCTATAGGCGAACAGCCACCTCTGATATAACCCGTTGTTTTTTCTAAGTCTTTTAAATGTAACATTTCAACTTTTTTATTCTGGCTGACTTTTGCACTCTTTTTTAAATCTAATTCTCTATCTCCAGGAACTACAGCAACGAGCGTGCCAGTTTTATTCCCTACAACGACTAAGGTTTTAAAAATTTGAGAAATATTTTCATCTAACTCATCAGCTACATGATCAGCACTCAACTGCTCTTCATTCCAAGCATATTCATGTTCTTGATAAGAAATACTTTGTTGTTCAACAAGGCGAATAGCGTTAGTCTTGTCTTTTTTCTTCTTACTCAATTAACTTCCCTCTCATCATTTATCGCTTGCACTAAATTCTTCTTTTACACTTAATGTTTCTAACACAAATTGTAATTCATCAATAGGGATTTGGCCAGGTGCTGAACTTTGCGCTTCATCTAATGAACCAAAAGTAAGTACAGAACCTGTAATCTCTCCTGTAATCCTTGAGACTTTTCCTAAATCTGACATAGAAATGGTTGCAATAGGTAATTCATTAAAAGCTCGAACTCTTGAAACAAGATTCATCATTCTTAATACGTCTTGCAAATTATGAGGCATGGCAGCGATTTTTCCAATATCGGCACCAAATTGATTCATGACGCCAATACGATAGATCATCGTCGCGTCTTCTGGTGTTTGGTCATAATCATGACTACTCATCATAATTTTAGTCCCTTGAATTTTTAAATCTTGCACAAACTTACGTCCTAAATACTCAACTTTTCCAAATTCTATATCCATTAAATCAACTTTTTGTGTGCTAGCGGCTGACAAACACAGATCATGATACATTTTTAAAGAGACTGGCCGACTTCCACCTTCTTCAACAGAACGAAAGGTAAATAATAGAATTTTTTCTGGAAGAATACCTGCAATCATTTCTAAAGTATCCATCATATCATCAATTTCTTGGCTTTCATTAAAAAGATCAGCACGCCATTCTACAATCTCAGCGACTGAGTGTTTTACGCGATTTGCTTGTTCCGCTATTTCTTCTGTAGTTTTCCCCGTAATAGGTACACACATTTTAGGACGACCGTTGCCTATTTTTGTATTTTTTATCTCTAACAAAAAAACTCCCTCATTTCTATTAACTTTTTTCGATTTGGTAAAAATAAACTTTTAAATAATCTCCTTCAGGAAAGGCTGGATTAACAGCATAATCTTTAGGAAGATGAAATTTTTTAATTAATTTGTAAGTAACGTTTTTCTCTTGCAAAGCTTTTTCAATCATTGTTTGGAATTTTTTAGAAGAAACATTGCCTGCATTGGTTGAAGCAATAATCATTCCTTGCCTATTTAAAATTTCTACGCTATCTTCAACTAAACTCCCATAGTCTTTAGCTACACGAAACACTTTTTTCTTGTTCCTAGCAAAACTCGGTGGATCCAAAATAATACAATCAAAAGTTAAGCTTTTTTTCTTGGCATATTTAAAATAATCAAAGGTATCCATTATATGAATCATTTGTTGCTCGAGATCGATTTGATTTACGTTAAACTGTTCCTTTGTTTTTTTCAAACTGCGTTTTGCTAGATCAACACTGGTGGTACTTTTAGCTTTTCCTACAGCAGCGGCGACAGAAAATGCGCCTGTATAACTAAACATATTTAAAACATCTTTATTTTTTACAAAGCCTGAAGCAAGTAAACCTCTGACTTCTCGCTGATCTAAAAAGATTCCAGTCATTAATCCTTCATTTAAATATACCACATAATTTACATTGTTTTCTTTAATATGTAAGGGCTCAGGAGCTTTTATTCCTGCAAGTAGTTTTGAATATGGTTGATCTGTTTGAAAACGCAACTTTTCATAGGTTCCTTTTATTTCAGGGAAAACTTCTTTAAAAGCAGAAATAATTTCTTTTTGCTTATTATATAAAGTACGATTATACCAAGAAACTACAGTAAAATCACCATATTTATCTACCGTCATGCCCCCTAGACCATCTCCTGCACTATTAAGTACTCGAAAGGCATCGGTTTTTTTGTCCTGATAGAAAGCTCGACGTTTTTCTTTGGCCTGAAAAAATAATTCAACAAAAAATGCATGATTAAGCGGACGATTTTTGGTAGTTAAAATCCAGCCCACCCCATTATTTTGTACGCCAAGATACCCTTTTGCAATATGTTTTCCTTGCTTTTCAACAAAATCGATCCATTGATCTTCTTGTATTTGATCAATTAAATCATCTTTTTGTAATAAGGGATAACCATTTTGTACACGTTTTGCTGCTTGTTGCGTAATCTTAATTTCCATATATTCACCTGTTCACCTTATTCATTGCTTACCAATTAAGTATATCAAATCCTACAATTTTTGTCTTTCACGAAAGAATTGATAAGAAAAACTTAATTTGCCCTACACAAACCTAATTTTATTGACAGTCAAACAGGGGCTTAGTAAAATGTTATTGATGAATGAAAATAGTAGAAAAATTTTTCATGACGCAGGTCAGAAAGTGAGGAACAAACTTTTGAAGAATGTAAAAATACCAAATCTTCTAAATACGAGATTAGGCTTTTTTGGCTTATTAACAATACTACTTTGGGCTAAAAATATCTTTTCCTATTTTACAGAATTTAATTTAGGTGTTGACAGTCCGATCCAGTATTTTATTCTGCTAATTAACCCAATAGCGACAACGCTATTTCTATTATCCATTGCTTTATATGTAAGAAGAACTAAGGCATCATATTTTACTATGCTTTTTATTTATTTCTTAGTCACAGTATTACTTTTTGCAAACGTCGCCTATTATCGTGAATTTACTGACTTTATTACTATTAACACGATTTTAGGTGCCGGTAAAGTTGCTGGAGGATTGGCAGGCAGCACATTAGAGCTGCTAAAAGTGAGTGATATCTTCTACTTTATTGATTTTATTATCATCGCAATCGCACTTGCCATGAAAAAAATCAAGTTGGACGATCGCCCTATCCGAGCTAGAACAGCTTTAGCTGTCACAGCTCTAGCTGTAATGGTTTTTTCCGGAAATCTATTCTTAGCTGAAACGGATCGTTCAGGACTGTTAACACGTACTTTCTCTCGTGATTATCTAGTAAAATATCTGGGTATTAATGCTTATACTGCTTACGATGCGGTTCAAACTTATCAGACCACACAAGTTCGAGCAGAAGCCAGTCCTAACGATATGGATGAAGTTGAAGATTATGTTAATGATCATTATGCTGAGCCTGATGATGAATATTATGGCATGGCAGAAGGCAAAAACGTTATCTATATCCATTTAGAAAGTGTACAACAATTTTTAATTGATTATGAACTAGAAGATGAAAACGGCGAAAAGCACGAAGTAATGCCTTTTATCAATAGTTTATACCATGATGATAGCACCTTTAGTTTTGATAACTTCTTCCATCAAGTTGCGGCTGGAAAAACTAGTGATGCAGAAACATTAATGGATAACTCTCTGTTTGGTTTAAACCAAGGATCATTTTTCACGCAATTCGGTGGAAAAAATACCTTTGAATCCGCACCGAATATCTTAAAACAAACAAAAGATTATGATTCTGCCGTCTTCCACGGAAATGCAGGAAACTTTTGGAATCGTAATGAAGTTTACAAGCACTTTGGTTATGATTATTTCTTTGATGCAAATTATTATGATGTAAATGATGAGAACTCATTCCAATATGGTTTACACGATAAACCGTTTTTCGAACAATCTACACAATATCTAGAACATTTGCAACAACCGTTTTATTCTAAATTTATCGCTGTATCAAATCATTATCCTTATTCTGAATTTACAAATGACGAAGCTGGGTTCCCACTTGCTGATACACCCGATAAAACCATCAATGGTTACTTTGCTACGGCGAACTATTTGGATACAGCTGTGGAAGAGTTTTTCGACTACTTGAAAGAATCTGGTTTATACGATAACTCTGTCATTGTTTTATACGGAGATCACTACGGAATTTCTGACGGACGTAATGAAAACTTAGCAGAACTATTAGGTAAAGATAGTAGTGAATGGGATGATTATGACAATGCACAAATGCAACGTGTTCCTTATATGATTCATATTCCCGGACAAGATAAAGGTGGCATTGATCATACCTATGGCGGCGAAGTAGACGCGATGCCTACACTCTTACATCTATTAGGAGTCGATACCAAAGATTATATTCAAATGGGACAAGATCTGTTGTCTGATGATCACCAAGAAGTAGCAGCTATGCGAGATGGCTCCTTCGTATCTCCTGATTATACAAATTATTCAGGTACACTATATGATAACGAAACTGGCGAGGCTATCGAATCGCCTAATGAAGAACAACAAGCAACTGTTAAAGAATTACAAGATGAAGTTAATATGCAACTTGAAACTTCCGATAAAGTGACACAAGGTGACTTACTTCGTTTCCACTCCGGAAGTGGACTTGATCCAATTGATCCTAATGATTATGATTATAAAGATATTGACAAACGACTGCTTAAAAAAGAAGAAGATTTAGGCGATGATTCTACCAGTGTCTATTCAGAAAATGGCGATGAATCAACAGAAGATGAGTATGAATCAAAATCCTATCAAGAATACCATCCAGAGGCTAAAGAAGAATTAGAAGAAGAAAATAATAACGAAAATAATGAATAAGATACAACTAAAGAAATCCGACATCAATAATTGGTATCGGATTTCTTTTTTTTACTATAAGATATTCATATTTTTTTCAAACTCATTTTATATACTAAAGCCAAGAAGGTGAGAATTATGTCTTTTTCAAAAATTGCTTTAGCTAGTCTAAAATATCATCGACGTATGACCGCTTTTTATGTAATTTTTTTAGTCATTTCCTTTTTTTTATTATTTATTATTGATAGTTTAAAAATTTCATTACCTTACATTTATACTCATATGGAAGACTTGCTGAGTTCTTCTGGCTACTCATTAGAAAAACAAAGCATCTTAGAATATATACAAGAACCTACTGAAACTATCGGCCGTTATTATGATTTTGTAAAAAAAGCAGCCTTTATTTTTTTTACTGCCCTATTTTTCATTTATTTTCTTATTTGTCAAATCGTCAAAGAAAAAGAATATCTGATCTGGAAAAACTCAGGTAATAGGACACTTTCTTGGGTTTATCTTAATTTATTAGAAATGATTTTTCCTTTATTCTTCTTTATTTTAATTTTTGCCGCTGTGATAATGCTTTTTCAACATTTTTTTGTAGGAATTATTTTAAATCAACATTTGAAAATAATTGAAATGGTCCATGGTACAAATACAATTACTGAACAGTTTGGACAAGACAATCTAGATCATTTAGTCGTACGTTTTCCCCGTACGAATCAGGCACTGATTCAGACAATTTTATTATCTAGTAAGGAATGGACAAAAATTCTTTTTATATCCCTTGGTCAAACGGTTCGAAATTTTATTTTCCTAATTTTTCCAACTCAAATCGGTGCAATTGGCGTTCATTACTTTTGGAGGCATAAATTTGGAACAAATAACTAATGTAGAACAATTAGCTGCTGGCTTTTATCTTGTAGCAACCGATGTTTACCAAAAGAAATTCTTAGAGCAAAAAAATAAACGAACACAGCCCACTATTGGTGAAGTTACAGGAGATTGGCAACAACTACCTTATTTATCATTAAAAGAAAATATCCTTCTAGGTGTAGAAAAAACCAAACGTCCAAAATTTTTATCCTACATCAAATTAGCTGAGAGCAGTCCCAGGTTACTTACCAAGCAGAAAAATGAACTTTCTCAAATTGATAAAATCAAATTACAATTTGTACACTTGTTGTTAAAAGAAACTTCAATTATTTACCTTCATGACTGTTTTGATCAAATGACTGTTGGACAAATGCAATGGCTTTTAGGTTTTTGTCATCAACTTGTCCAAAAATACTCATTACGGATATTGTTATTTAGCAAAAATGAGCAGCTTCTTCACTCCATAAATATTGACGAAATTCTTTAAAGCAAAACAAATAGCCGAACTATATGAAGAGATTACTTCTACTTTTATAGTTCGGCTATTTTATATTTTTTTGTATTACAGTCTTCTACTCGACTTCTTTATCTGGGTCAGTATCAGGGAAAGTGATAACAAAGCTAGTACCTTCATTGGGCTTGCTGTGAACCTCGATCGTTCCCTTATGCATATTTACCAATTGTTGTACGATTGGTAATCCCAAACCTGATTCTCCAAATTTTTTATTTTTTCTAGAAGGATCAATTTTATAATAACGTTCCCAGATATTATTTACTTGGTCCTCTGTCATGCCAATCCCTGTATCTGTAATCGTGACAATCGTCTCTAGGTAACCTTTTTCAATCTTAATACGAATTTCGCCATCTTCAGTAAACTGAATAGCATTTTGAATAATATTAACAATAATTTGAACAAATCGATCATAGTCAGCAAAGATCGGAACTGATTTACTTGTTTCTAAAATCAGTTGATCATTAGCTTCTTCTGCTTTTTTCTCCATTTGTACTAATATCGTTTGTAATGCCTGTGTCCCATCAAATTTCTTCACTACAATAGAAATTTGATTTGTCCGGATCTTTTCATAATCCAGGTTTTCACTGACTAAACGAATTAAACGATTGGTTTCATTTTTCATTAATCGAATGGCGTTATCCTTTTGATCTTCTGGTATCGCTTGGTATTGTAGTCCTTCCAACAAACCATTAATTGTAGTTAACGGCGTGCGCATCTCATGAGAAGCATCTGACATAAATTGTCTACGTCGCTCTTCTTGTCGATCGATTTCTTCTTGCGATTCTTTTAAAGAATCCGTCATTTTATTAAAGTCTTCGGCCAATTCATCAAACTCATCGCGGTGACGTGAAGGCAATTTGTTGTCAAAATTGCCATTAGCGATTTCTTTTGTTGCTTCCTTCATACGATTAATTCGCTTTACCTGAACTTTAGCGTACAAAAAACTGATTACCAAAGCAACAATGACAGATAAGACAAATCCTTTTAATAAATTATTAGTAAACTCTGTCACTGAATTTTTTACATTTTGAGCAGATTGCGTCACAATCAGCGCACCATAAAAGTCATTATCTAAATTAAAAGGGATCATCGCATAAGAAGTAGCTTCTTCTTCCCCATAAATATTTTGACTTGCTGTTACTTGTTGTTGTTGCCCTGCATGAAGTTGCTTCCAAAAATTATCAAAAGGAAATGAAATCTGCTTTTCTGGCCTAGTTGGATAGATCACTTCTTCAGAATCGGTAATAAAAGTAAAGTGAACATTTTGTTGGTTTAACATCGCCTCTGAACGATTCAATGAATTTTGAATCGCCGTCTCCAGTGAATTGGCTGGCATATTGTCATTGATTTCTTCTACAACCGCATCAGCATAACCAAAAAGTTGATGATAATTATTCTCTTCGATGGTTTGTTTAGTCATTTGGGTAAAAGTAATCCCTAGTGTCACTAGCGTCACTAAGATCACAATCCAGAAAGCTAGCAACTGTTGGTATAAATAACGCATTATTCAACACCCGAATCATCAAACTTATAGCCAACGCCCCAAACCGTTTGAATCACTTGTGGTCCAATCTTTTCAATCTTTTGCCGTAACTTTTTAATGTGTGCATCTACCGTCCGTTCATCACCAAAGTATTGATAGTCCCATACTAACTCAAGTAATTTTTCTCGGGAAAATACTTGGCGTGGCTTATTGGCTAATGTATAAAGTAAATCAAATTCTTTAGGCGTTAAATCAACAATCTCTTCACCATTTAGATAAGCTTCTCTGGTTTTGGTATTCATTTGAAAATGTGCGGTTTTTACATCAAATTCTGTATCACTTTCTTGAACCTCTTCTGTTACTGCGGTACTTCTTAAATCACTACGGCGATGAAGCGCCTTGATTCGCGCAATTAAAGTCAACGGGCTAAAGGGTTTAGTTACATAATCATCTGCGCCGATTTCAAGACCAATCACTTGATCACTTTCCGAATCTCTAGCCGTTAACATCACTAATGGTACCGTACTAGAAACCTCGCGAATTTTCCGAGCTACAACCATACCGTCTACCTCGGGCAAATTTAAATCTAGTATAATCATATCCCAATTTTGTGGATCCTCTAAAAAGGCATCAATTCCCGTTTGCCCATCATATTTAAAAGTCACTTCCCAACCTTCATTTACAAAAAACATTTGCATCATTTCACAAACAGATTCATTATCTTCGATCATTAGTAAATTCATGTTGTCACCTCTTGTTTATTAATCTTTTGTGATTTTATTTTTATGACAAATCACAACGTCCTAGTCGTTTTAAATAAGATACTAATAGTTGTTCATTTCTCATTCTTTTACTAGTATAACTTAAATTAAAATAACGAACCATTGAATTATCACTTTCTTTGAGAAACCTTTGTAATTTTGGTCTAACTTTTTATGTGATATCTTAAATCAGCTGTAAATTGAGGAAGCTTTTATGATACCTTATAGATGTTTAATTATTTGAAGCCTTTCATTCAAAAATCAACAAAAACCAAAACATTTTTAGCTAAATTCAATTTCTCATTTATCAATACTCTCTACAATTGTAGATAGATCTATTCCTTTTTCTTTTAGATTATCTAAACAATCCTGGAAATATAAAATATCGTGTTCCTTATAAATCGGTTTTTCCAGCTTTAAACTTTTTATGCTTTCGTATTTTGGACAAGATTGACCCCGGTATAAAGGATCAAACCATTGCTTGTTTGGTTTATACCCTCTTCTTAGCATTTCTTCCATAACCAAAACATGGTATTGATATAATTTATAAGGTGAATGATTAAAAACATAATTTACCGTTGCATGATTTTTCCCCCACCCCTTTCCACGTAAGGCACAACATTCTCTGTGTTGTCCTAGTAGTTGTTGTCTAGGTAATAATGATATCAAGTCTTCATGCCATAAACGCATTATTTTAACCTCACTTAAATTACATTTATTTATAAATTATATCAGATAATTTTATCGTAAAAAATAATAAGAAAAAAATGCTTCTGAAAGCTGAAAAATCAGCAGTCAGAAGCATTGATCAATCTCCACATGGAGACGGCGGGAGTTGAACCCGCGTCCAGACATATTGCCTCTTGAATATCTACGCTTATAGTCATCTCGATTAATTTCGCTTTATAAGCCGTCGAGTGACAAACCGCTTATAAAGCTAGTCTGATGATCTCTTCATTAACTTCCAGACGGAAAGTTAATGCGTATCCCACTTAAATTTGAGACCCTTACTCGAGCACATGGGCGATGCCGAGAGGATCTACGTTAGCTGGTTTTACGCAGCTAAAGCGTAAGAATTGTTATTATTTTTAGCAGTTATATTTAACTGAGCGTTTTTACGTAGACGCAACCTACGAAGCGCAATTCAAGCTCAATCTATGCCTGTCGAATCCGTAACGTCCCCTTAATTAAGGGGTATTTCTACCAAAATTTAGTATAACATAAAGCAAATCTTTTTCAAATAATTCGCTCATCGAAATATGACATGTGTGAAATATAACTTATTTAATTTGTAATAAAAACTAATGAACCTGTAATCGGTACTTATGTTATTCTATTTAATAGAGGGGGACGAGTATATGGAAGATATTTTCTTTGCACCATTCGATTGGTTATATCGTCAATTCTCTGGTTAGTAATTATTGAATAGCCGCTCGAAATACCGTTTGAAAGACTTGGCAAAATAGCGTCAAGTCTTTTTTATTTGTCTTAAAACACTTCTAGTAATTGTTTGCAATAATCTTCAAGATATTTTTTATCGGTTTGATCATAACTATCTACTTCTTTACTATCAATATCAAGAACACCGATCAATCGCTCATCTTTAACCATCGGCACGACAATTTCTGAAAGTGCCGCAGAATCGCACGCGATATAATTTTTATGCTCTTTTACATTTCCTACGATCACTGTCTGATTTGTATCAGCAGCTTCGCCACAAACGCCTTTTCCCATTTGGATTCGTGTACAAGAGACATTTCCTTGAAATGGCCCCAATATCAATTCATTTTCATCAAATAAATAAAATCCTGCAAATACAGTGTCTGGTAAGCTCATATTGAGCAAAGCTGATGCATTAGATAAAGTAGCTAACCAATTTTTTTCATCTTTGATCAATTCACTTTGCTGTGAAATCATCATTTCGTAGGTTTTTTGTTTTTCTTCTTTATTCCACATAAATAACTCTCTCCATTTTAATTTTTAAATGAATGCAAAGGTGCAGGTATCCTGCCTCCGCGTTGGATAAATTCAGAAGAGCTTGCATCATTGGTTTTCATCACAGGTGCTGAGCCTAGTAATCCCCCAAATTCAATATGATCACCCACATCTTTATCTTTAGCTGGAATTATACGTACTGCCGTTGTCTTGTGGTTTACTACACCAATAGCTGCTTCGTCTGCGACCATTGCACTGATCGTATCAGCTGGTGTTTTACCAGGGATTGCAATCATGTCTAGACCAACTGAACAAATCGCTGTCATCGCCTCTAATTTTTCTAAATTTAACGAACCACCTTCAACTGCTTGAATCATCCCTGCATCTTCTGATACCGGAATAAAAGCTCCTGATAGACCGCCCACATGGTTACAAGCCATAACGCCACCTTTTTTAACAGCATCATTTAATAATGCTAACGCCGCTGTGGTTCCATGAGTTCCGACCGATTCTAGTCCCATCTCTTCTAAAATTTGAGCAACACTATCGCCTACAGCCGGTGTTGGTGCTAAAGAAAGATCAACGATACCAAAAGGGACGTCTAAACGTTTGGAGGTTTCTTTACCCACTAACTGTCCCATCCTTGTGATTTTAAAGGCTGTCTTTTTGACAGTCTCAGCGATAACATCAAAAGATTCTCCTTTAACTTTTTCTAGTGCTCTTTTCATAACACCCGGTCCACTAACACCTACATTAATCACTGTATCAGCTTCTCCAAAACCATGAAAAGCGCCGGCCATAAATGGATTATCTTCTACAGCATTGGCAAACACTACCAATTTAGCACAGCCTAAATCTGACTTTTCTGCAGTTTGCTTAATCACAGTTCCCATGTGTTTTACCGCATCCATATTAATTCCAGCTTTTGTTGAACCGATATTAACAGAAGAACATACATAATCTGTTTCTGCCAAAGCCTGAGGAATCGATTCAATCAGTGCTAAATCCGACCCTTGAAATCCTTTTTCTACTAATGCAGTATAGCCTCCAATAAAATTTACATCTACTGCTTTAGCTGCTTGATCCAATGCCTTAGCAAACTTCATACAGTCTGCACTATTTGCTTTGGTAGCAGAAGCAATACTTGCAATAGGTGTAACTGAAATCCGTTTATTTATAATAGGAATCCCGTATTCTGCAGCAATTTGATCACCTACTTTGACTAAATCTTTAGCACAAGTGGTGATTTTTTGATAAATCTTACTACAAGCTGCATCAATATCAGCATCAATACAATCTAATAATGAAATGCCCATAGTAATTGTTCGAATATCTAAATTATCTTCTTCTATCATACGGATCGTTTCAAATATTTGGTTGCTTTCCATATCCTATCTCCTAACCTAACTTATGCATAGCGTTAAAAATTTCTTCATTTTGAATACTAATTTTTACGCCTAATTGTTGGCCCGTTTTATCTAGCTCTTGTCGTATATAATCAAAGCTAGTTTGTTTATCCATATCTAAAATCATCATCATCGTAAAATAATCTTGCATAATTGTTTGTGTCATATCAACAATATTTATATTTAATGTCGCTAAACTCTGGCTTACACCTGCCACGATACCGACTTTATCTTTACCGATCACAGTCAAAACTGCACGCATTGTCATTCCCCTTTTTAATTTTCTTTTTATTATAGCATAGCTGAATTTTCTAGAAGATATTTTACCATAGAAAAGCTTCTTTTTAATCCTTTATTAGAGACAAAAAAAGCAATTGAGCTACTTTTTTATCAATTGTAGCTCAATTGCTTTTTTAATATTTTAAAATTATTTAATAACCATCACATTACAAGGCGCATGGTTTACAACAAAAGAAGTTGTCGCTCCTACTAAAGCCTGGGCAATCGCCCCTTTACCTGTTGAACCAATAACGATCAAATCAATCGCATGTTCTTGTGGTAAATCCATACCAATCATTTCTTTAGGTGAACCAATTTCTACGATTCTTTCGATATTGTTTACACCAGCTTGTTGTGCAGTTTTGACTTTTTCGTCCATATCCTCTTCAATATTTTGTTTTTCATCTTTTAACAGACGAGAAAAGGCATAAGCGCTGGTTGTCAATTCAACATCATTAATAATCCGAGCTAAAAAAACAGTAGCATTATTTCGTTTGGCAATTTCGATTGCTTCTTTAAAAGCTTTTTCCGATTGATTAGATCCATCAAGAGCAACTAATATTCTTTTATACGCTTCTAACATTGTAAGCGCCTCCTTTTCTTTTATTATATCATGAACGAAAAAAATACCATAGTATTTTCTCACATGAACTAGCAAATCTAGCTTTCATTTTCTAAGCATGCTAAAATAAATAAGACGATATAAGAAACGAGGGATTATACTAGTGGAATATCTAGAAGTAGGAAAAATTGTAAATACCCAAGGAATTAAAGGAGAAGTTCGTGTGCTTTCACAAACCGATGCGCCACAAGAACGCTACCGAAAAGGTGCAAAACTAACTGTTTTTGTAAAAAATAAAGAACCCATCGAATTAACCGTAGCTAGTCATCGAAGACATAAAAGTTTTGACTTATTATCTTTTGAAGGCTACCCTTCCATTAACGATGTTGAAGCTTTCCGAGATGGTATATTGATGGTGCCTAAAACTGAACTTACAGCATTAGACGAAGCCGAATATTATTATTATGAAATCATTGGTTTAGATGTTTATGAAGAAAATGGAGAAAAATTAGGACAGGTAAAAGAAATTCTTTCGCCTGGTGCAAATGATGTCTGGGTGGTGCAAAGAAAGAACAAAGCTGACGCCTTGATTCCATTTATTACCTCTGTTGTAAAAAAAATCGACCTAGAAAATCAAAAAGTTTATGTAGAAATTCCAGAAGGGCTGTTAGATGATGAGGATTGATGTATTAACTTTGTTTCCTAAAATGTTTGAAGGACCTATGAATGAATCAATTTTAGGTAAAGCACAAGAAAAAGGACAACTAGAGATGAATATTTCAAATTTTCGAGATTATTCAGATAATAAACACCACACTGTAGATGATTATCCTTACGGTGGCGGTGCTGGTATGCTTTTAAAAGTACAACCGATTTATGACAATTTACAAGCCATAAAAAAAGCGAACCCGGAAACTAAAAAACGTATTGTATTACTAGATCCAGCGGGTGCTCCCTTTAACCAAAAAATGGCAGAGGATTTTTCTCAGGAGGAGCATTTAGTGTTTATCTGTGGCCATTATGAAGGCTATGACGAACGTATACGCTCTTTAGTAACAGATGAAGTTTCTATCGGAGACTACGTGCTGACAGGTGGAGAATTGGGCGCGATGGTGATGATCGATGCTACAGTGCGTTTGTTGCCAGAAGTATTAGGAAATGAAGTATCAGCAAAAACTGATTCTCATTCAACTGGTTTGTTGGAACATCCTCAATATACACGACCTGCTGTGTTCAACGACATGGAGGTGCCTGAAGTTTTAAAAAATGGAAACCACAAATTAATTGAAACTTGGCAGCTAAAAGAAGCACTGCGGCGTACTTGGCAACGCAGGCCAGATATGCTCGAAAACATTGAATTAAATAGTGAAATGCAAAAACTTCTTGAGGAAATCAAACAAGAATAACGTACTTTTTACTGCTCGAAAAAATAGTGAATAGTACGTTTATAAGGACTGGTTGGACTCTACTTCTGCTTTATTTACTTCCTGTCCAGCAGGTGCTACCGATATTGCACTAATCTCTGCAGATTATGGAGTTAATATGAATAGCGGGGCTATGATTCAAATTACTCGTTTGATTCATGCAGACAGAATTATGCTTCTATTATATCAACTTGTTAGTGTGTTTCTTTGAAAAGTGTCTACTTAATTGAGGTAATTAACGAAGCTACAATTAGTTTTTTAAAACAAAGCTAGTAGCTTTTTATTTTAACCTCAAAAAAAGAGTGCTAAAATAGTAACACAATAGAATTTAAGAGGAGCTAGATGATGAAAAAGGTAATTAAATTTTTTCGTGAAGATCTTCTTTTTAGTGTATCACTTTTACTAGCTATACTCGCCATTATTTTAGGACGTTTTTCTATCCAAGATATTAACTTTAAAGTTATTGCAACACTTGCAGGTTTAATGTTAGTTATCAATGGTCTAGATAATAGCGGTATTTTAAGTTACTTTGGACATATTTTAGTAAGAAAAAGCGTATCTTTTAGACAATTGATCCGTTATATTGTACTCTTGAGCTTTTTTAGTTCAATGTTTTTAACAAATGATGTTGCTATATTGACTTTACTTCCTATTTACTTGCGATTGACCCAATTTATTCCCAACCGTCAAGCCGTATTGTTAGGTACAGTTTATACGATCGCAGCAGCCAATCTTGGCAGTAGTTTTTTTCCCTTTGGAAATCCACAAAATTTATTTTTGTATTCCTATTATAAAATACCGTTAGTAGAATTTTTTTATTCTACCGCTTTACTAGCAGTTATCTCTTTAACAATATTAATGATCTCTATACAATTTATATCCAAAGAACCACTTAGTTTAACGATAACAGACAATCAATTTGATCATAAAAAAACAACCGTATATGGTCTTTTAATGCTTGTTATGATCGCTGGTGTATTAAACATCGTTGATTACCTTATTACACTTGCCATTGTTGTCCTTGTTGTCTTTTTCTGGCAGCCTAAACTTTTTAAGACCATCGATTATCGCTTGCTAGCTACTTTTGCTTTCTTTTTTATTATCGTTGGAAATATCAGTCAGTCTGACAGTTTAATTCATTGGCTCCAATCTATTTTTACTAATGCAAGAAATACCTTATTAGGTAGTATTTTGACTTCGCAAGTCATTTCTAATGTACCTGCAGCTATTTTACTGGCTCCTTTTACGAAATATCATCAATCACTTCTTTTAGGCGTAAATATTGGTGGTCTTGGAACGTTGATTGCTTCTTTAGCAAACCTGATTGGTTATAAAATCGTAAAACTACAAGTGCCCAATGATCGTAAATATTTTACACGTCATTTTTACCTAGTGAATGTGATTTACCTATCGTTACTAACGTTAATTATTTTATTTATTATTTAAAAAACTTCTTGGATTACATATTAAATTAATCATACTTTATTTATATTTTTTCAACTAAAAGAACCAAGTGATGAACAATACATCACTTGGTTCTAATTACCTCTATTAATTCAATTCATATCGATAGTTACAGAAACATTTTGAACTGGGACATCATAAAATGGGTCTTCACGACGGCCCAAAAAGTCCTCCCCTTGTTGCGGATACATTGCATAAAGTAAGACGTCTTCTTCTGACTTCGCATATTTTTTAATTTCTTTACCTAACTTATCGAGTTCCGGTTCAATAAAATCTGCTGGACGAGCAGTCATTACTTCCTCGTCACCAATGATTTTTTCTCGCATTTCTTTTGAAATAGGTGCCGGTGGTTGACCATAGTGTCCTCGTACATAGTCTTTAATCTCATTAGGAATTAGCTTATAACGTTCGCCAGAAACTACGTTCATTAGCGCTTGTGTTCCTACCATTTGTGACATTGGAGTTACTAATGGTGGAAAACCTAAATCTGCCCGAACTTTGGGTACTTCATCTAATACTTCACTGTATTTATCTTCTAATCCTTGATCTTTTAGTTGTCTTAAAAGGTTAGAAAGCATGCCACCTGGTACTTGATAAAATAACGTTTTAGGTTCCGTATCTTTAACTTTTGGATCCAAAATCCCTTCTTTACGAAATTCATCACGAATAGGGTTAAAGTGTTCAGCAATTTCTGCCACTTTATCCATATCCAAGCCCGTATCATATCCCATACCTGTTAAGGCAGTTGCAACAGATTCTGTGGCTGGTTGACTAGTCCCACCTGAAAATGATGAGATTGAAGTATCAATAATATCAGCGCCAGCTTCAGCAGCTTTTAAGTAGGTCATTTCTGATATCCCGCTAGTCGCATGCGTGTGTACTTCTAACGGTAGGTCAGATATCTCTTTAATACGGCTAACTAATTCGTAACATGTTTGTGGAGCTAAAACACCCGCCATATCTTTAATACAAAGAGAATCTGCTCCAAGTTCAATTAGCTCTTTCGTTAAGTTTACAAAGTAGTCAACCGTGTGAATTTCACTTGTCGTATAAGCAATCGCGGCTTGACATTCTCCGCCAGCTTTTTTAGTAGCCTCCATTGCTTTTTTCATATTTCGTACATCATTTAATGCATCAAAAATACGAATAACATCAATGCCGTTTTCAACGGACTTTTTGACAAATGATTCTACAACGTCGTCTGCATAATGGCGATAACCTAAAAGATTTTGTCCTCGTAATAACATTTGTAACTTTGTGTTTTTTACTTCCTTGCGGATTTTACGTAGCCGTTGCCAAGGATCTTCATTCAAATAACGGACACACGCATCAAAAGTTGCGCCTCCCCACATTTCTAAAGAATGAAACCCAGCTTCATCCATGGTTTTGATGATCGGCAACATATCCGAAGTCGGCATGCGCGTTGCGATTTGGCTTTGTTGACCGTCGCGTAAAACTGTTTCCATAAAACGAATTTTTTTCGACATTTGCCTACTCCTATTCTTTTTCTATAATTTCTATGATTTTCGTTTGCATTTCTTTAACCGAATGACGACGTTGCCGTCCACATACTTTTGCTTCATCTTGACAAATTAAGCATTTTCTTGCTGGTAAAGAAATATCTTGGCGACTTATGCTTTGTAGCCCGTCTGCTAAATAGTGAACATCTAGGTCCAATAGACGACCATAAGGATGTGTTTCTTCGATTTCCACCATTTTCTTCTTTAAAAATTGCGGCGAACATGCTACGACTGCATAAAATTCTGGTCCTGTCTTAAGATCAAATTCAAGTACTTTTAAAAACTGATAACAACGTAGTTCTTGTTTGATCTGATCTATAACCTGTGAAAATACTCGACTTAACATAGCCGAGTTTTTCACAGGTCCCGGGATATTCATCGTAGCTAACAACACTGTTGCATTAGGATATTCATTTAACAGACTTCCTTGACGTGACACACGTCTTTCCCGAGCGTTAAGCATTTCCTCCAAAGAAACTTCATTGCCCGAAAATGTTGGTTCAGACATTTTTTACCACATCAATTAAAGAACCATCGCGATATTCAATTAAAGCCACAACTTTATCTCCATATTCGATCGGATCTGGTTGTCCAACAATACTATAAGCTTTATCTTTTAACTCTTCGATTGTAAATTGTGGTACATCAATGTTTTTAAAGTGTTCAATCAGATCTTCTCGTTTTGGATTAATTGCAATTCCTACTTCGGTTACAATCACATCCACACTGTCTCCTGGAGTAACAACCGTATTTACTTGATCAACAAACGTAGGGATTCTACCTCTAACCAAAGGTGATATCACTAAACTCATGTTACAAGCCATACTTGTATCTGAATGACCACCTGAAGCGCCTCGAAGAACACCATCTGAACCTGTAATTACATTAACATTGAAATCAGTATCAACTTCTAAAGCAGATAAAACAGCCGTATCTAGTTTATTAATGACCGCTCCTTTACTCAATGGAGAAGCATACATATTCGCGTCAATTTCATAATGGTTATCATTTTCATCCAAAGAAACCGCAGAAGGATGATCAAAGTCTTGCACATCGATAATTTTGTCTACCAAACCTTCTTTTAATAATTCCACCATAGCATTGGTAATACCACCTAGAGCAAAACTTGCTGTAATACCCTCTTTAATCATTTTTTCACGAATATAGCGTGTCACAGCTAGTGCAGATCCACCGGTACCCGTTTGGAAAGAAAAGTCTTGTTTAAAATAAGGGGAACTAGTAATCACTTTAGCAGCATACTCTGCAATCATTAATTCTTTTGGATTTTTAGTAAATCGCGTAGCTCCTTTTGCAATTCCTTCTGGATCACCAATAGCATCTACTTCTACCACATAGTCCACGTCTGTTTGTGGGATACTAATAGGAGTATTTGGGTAATCAGCTAAAGTATCTGTAACTAGGACTACTTGATCTGCATATTTAGCATCGATCATTGCATAACCTAACGAACCACAGGTAGCTTTTCCTTTCGTCCCATTCGCATTACCGTATTCATCCGAACTTGGCACTCCTAAAAAGGCTACGTCAATATGCACATCTCCAGCAGCAATAGCTCGAGCTCTGCCCCCATGAGAGCGAATCACAACAGGATTATCCATGATTCCTTCAGAAATAGCCGCTCCTACTTTATCTCGCAGCCCTGAAGAAGTAACATTAGTAACTACACCATTTTTAATATGATCAATCAAGGGTTCGTGAACATTAGCAATTGAACTAGGTGCAATCGAAATGTCTTTGATTCCCATGTTTGCGATCTCATCTAAAACCATATTAATAACATAATCGCCTTCGCGAAAATGATGATGGAATGATACTGTCATGCCATCTTTTAATCCTGTCTTCTCAATCGCTTCCCGGATACTTTTTAATAACTTTTTATCTTGTGGTTTTGTTGGTTTAATTTGTCGGCTTGCTTCGTGATATTCATTAATATGAGCAAGTTCGCCTTCATAAACACCAAATTTATCTGCATATTCTTGAGGAATATCTTTGCCAACTTTATTTAATACCATAACTAAATATCCTCCTCTTTGATCATGTTTGCAGCCAGTGCTAGAGCAACGACACGTTCTGCGCGTTCCACAACAGGTTTATCTACCATTTTTCCATTAACTGAAATAACGCCGGACCCTTTTTCTTGCGCTTCGCGAATCCCCCAAATAACCTCTTTAGCATTTTGTATTTCGTCTTCAGTTGGAGCGTAAATTTTATTTACCAACGGAATTTGTCGTGGATTAATGACTGATTTACCGTCAAAACCAAGTTGTTTAATTTGACGAACTTCATTTTCAAAACCTTCTGGGTTTTCAACATCCGAGTACACTGTATCAATCGCAGCAATTTCAGCTGCCCTAGCAGCATGTAAGATCATACTACGAGCAAAGAATAGTTCTTTGCCATCTGGATAGCGTTGTGTTTTTAAATTCGTAACATAATCTTCTGCTCCGAGTGCAATGCCAATCAAACGATCTGAACTTTTTGCGATAGCTGGAGCGTTTAAAACACCCTCTGCCGATTCGATAGCTGCCATCATTTTCGTTGACCCTATTTCGATATTATTCTGTTTTTCTACTTCGGTAATCACTTCTTCAACATCAATGATATCTTGTGCTGTTTCCGTTTTAGGTAAACGAATAACATCTACGCCTGCCAACACCATTGCTTCAATGTCTAACTTACCACCACCATCTAATCCATTGATGCGAACTACAGTTTCCACCATACTATAGTCAAAAGCACGTAAAGCATTATGAACCAGTGTCCTAGCCGAATCTTTTTCTGGTAATGAAACTGCATCTTCTAAATCAAACATAATTGAATCTGCTCCGTATAACGGTGCATCTCTTAGCATAGCAGCGTTTTGGCCAGGAACAAACATCATCGTCCTTCTTAAGCGTTCCATGTGTCAATCTCCTTCCAATCGTAATGTTCTTGTTTAGCTGCACGGTGAACTGCCGTAATTGTACGTGCTTGAATAGTACAATCTAAGGCACCTTTATCGACCGCTGTAACTTTCGCTTCTTGAACGTCTAAATGTTGCAAAGTATCTTTGATCACTTGACGAATTTTACGACCAAATTGTTTTTCAACACTACTATCCAAATCAATTTGGATTTCGCTTGTATTCACTGGTTGAATAGTGATCTGAATATCACTAGATTCCATCGTTCCACTGACAGCATTTTGTAAAATTTCCACTTTTTTTCACCTCTTCTAAAATTTTTCCTTTAAATAATTATAGCTAGTTTTGGGTAAGAAATCTAAAAGCAGCTTTTCATCTTGCTTTTCTAAAGCTTTACGAACTTTCGTTGCTGAAATGACATTTCCATCCACTGCTTTTCTAGGTAAAATAACTAAAGTCAGTTCTTTGCCAAAAACTTCTTTCATTGCCTGATTATAAACCTCAGTCACTTTCGAGTACGGTTCCTCTCCAACATAACGAATCTGTATGTCTAAAATAGGAGCGATTTTTTCTTTAAAGATTTGTGCATCAAGCGTTGCTTGCGTTTTAGCAAGGGTTAACTCCGCCTTATCTTTTAGAAAATATGCCGGAAAGGTTGCCTGAGATACAAGATATTTTTTAGTCGAAAAAACTGTGACATTTTTTAAGTGACTGACCCCTTTTTTAACCATTTCCATTCGATCTTTAGTTGAAAATTCGGAATGGTCTTCTGCCAAAACAAACACATAAACCTGTTCATTTTTTTCAGCCGCCGTTTCAACTAAATACTGGTGTCCTTTAGTAAAAGGATTCGCGTTCATAACGATTCCAGCACCTTTGCCTTCTTTTTTATTATCTTTTAAAAAAGAAAGATACGAAGAAAAGTCATCCGGGCCTTGTTCCATGAACAAGACCTCTTCATTAGCAACAATTTTTTTAAATCCTAATGAACGAAAGACCGTTTCTCTTTCTGGCTTAGTATATAGAAAATAATGGAAATCACCATTTCTGTTCATTTCTTCTATTAATTGAGTAATAATCTGTGTTAATAAGTTTTCTGATTGGTAATCTTTACAAACCGCCACACACTTAATAATGTTTCCAGCAAAAGAACCTGTAGCAATCAATTTTTTTCCGTTATATATGCCTAATGTATAATCAAGGGTTTCTTCAGTTTGAAGATCAGCTTTTTCCATTAAATGACGCCAATCTTCATAACCTCGTTTATCTTTGTCCAGCCAAATACGTTTTGTTTTATATTTGTTGTCCATCGATTTACCTCTCTTTATTTTTTATTAGGTGGTAATAACTTAACCAACGCTTTAGCAGACAAGTAGATAATAAGTAAAACAAGGAATGTACCGCCCCAACCATATCCTAATAGTTCAAAAGCAATTTTTAAACTTTCCATATCAAATGACATTATGTTTTATTCCTCCTATGCTAAAAATCCTAACAGTAGTCCACCAGCAATAACTGAAGCAATTTGTCCAGATACATTTGCACCAGCTGCATGCATTAAAATGAAGTTTTGTGGATCTTCTTCTGTAGCCATCTTTTGAATAACTCGACTAGACATTGGAAAAGCTGAAATACCAGCTGCACCAATCATTGGATTAATCTTATCCTTGCGGAAAAGATTCAATACTTTCGCAAATAAAACTCCGCCAACAGAGTCCATCACAAAAGCTACCAGACCCAAGGCAATAACCATAATAGTATCTACTTTTAAAAACTCTTCATAATTCATGCTAACAGAGATTGAAAGTCCCAGTAAGATACTAACAATATTTACTAATTCATTTTGTGCAGTTAAAGATAGTCGATCTAAAACACCACATTCACGTAACAGATTACCAAACATCAAAAATCCAACTAAAGGGAGCGACACAGGTGCAATCAACCCAGCGACAATCGTAATGGCGATTGGAAATAAAATTTTAGCTGTTTTTGACACAGCTTCAGCATGATATGTCATGCGAATTTTACGTTCATCTTTAGTTGTAACAGCTTTGATTGCAGGTGGTTGAATGATAGGCACTAAGGCCATGTAGGAATAAGCGGCCACCATAATAGCTCCCATATAGCTAGAATTCAAAGTATTAGCTACAAAAATCGATGTTGGTCCATCTGCAGCCCCAATGATTCCAATAGAAGCTGCATCATTTAAATCAAATCCTAATACAATAGCAACAATAATCGTAAAGAAAATCCCAAATTGTGCTGCAGCACCAAATAACAGCATAAATGGATTTTCTAATAAGGGGCCAAAATCAATCATAGCCCCGATCCCGATAAATAATAGTAACGGAAATAGCTCTGTTTCAATCCCAAATTCATATAAAATATTAAACGGACCTGGTTCCCCACCTGTTTGTAACACCCCAGAATTTGGGAAGTTAACTAAGATTGTACCTAGACCCATCGGCACCAATAATGTTGGCTCATATTCTTTTTTGATGCCCAAATACATCAGTAGACCACCGATTAGCATCATAATAATTCTTCCGGGTTCTTGCCCCATTCCAACAACACCTTGAATTAATGTCTCCAAAACTTTCACCTCTTATGCTTTCAAAATTAGTTAATTGTTAATAATGCATCTCCTGAATTAACAACATCGCCTTTAGCAACATGAATACCTTGTACCGTACCAGTCTGACTAGCTACGATTTCATTTTCCATTTTCATCGCTTCTAAAATCAAAACGGGTTGATTTTCTTGAACACTATCTCCTTCATTAACTAAGATCTTCAGTACTGTTCCAGGCATTGGTGCTTGCATCGCGTCACTACCTGCTTCTGACGTTTTTGTTGGCTGATTTTCTTTAGGCTCTTCATTTGTTTCTTGTTTTGTTGTTTCATTTTGCGGTTCTGATTGCGCTTGATTTTCTGGTTGAGGCTGTTGTTGCATTGGTTGAACAGGCTGACTGCCCCCAACTTCTTCCATTTCCACTAAGTATTCTTTTCCATCTATTGAAATTTTAAATTTTCGTAACATGAGAGTCCTCCTTATGTTTTTTTCTTTTTGATATTTTTGACAACCATTAAACTATTATCAGAAGCTCCAGCAGCTATGCTTGTTGCAATAATGGCAACATCTCTTGCTTCTGGATTTCTTTGTAATATTCGTTTTACGGTAAACTGACTTTCAGGATCATCTCCTGAAGCAATTGCAGTAGCTATAACACTTACCTTTTCATAATCATCAGGAGAAGCCGCAATAAACGCTGGGACTTCTTCCCAATTATCTGCTGTTTCAGCTGGTGTTTCCAACGTATGAGAAGTTTTAGTTTCTTCTCTCTTCTCGTTTACGCTATCTTGCTCTTTGCCGAACAATCGTTTAAAAAGCTTCATGATGCGCTCCTTTCTAAATAATATTCACATATTCATTATAGGAAAAGTACATAAAAATTATAGACAAAATAGCCAAGAAAATTGTTCTTTTCGTGTTTCTATTAGTAAAGAAAACTTCAACTGCTCTAAAAACGTTGGCATATAGCCATTTCGCCCTTTTTAATATTTCATTAATTTATTTTTAAGAAAATATTAATAATTACAAGTTGTGATTGTTTTTTTTGTGTTCTTTTATTCACAATGACTTTATTATTTTCAAAAATTTGATTATTCTAATGAGCGTAAAGAGGAAACATGAAAATGTTGGTTATCATGAGCCTTTCGTCATATACCCTATTTATTTTCAAATAGATGATACCGTTTCCAATAAAAAGAAGAAAGAAGGAAGGAAAAATGCTACTTACAGTTTTAGCCTATGGAATGATTATTGTTTTCATGTATGCCATCATGAAAAAGAAATTATCTCCTTTTACGGCGCTAGTACTTGTTCCACTAATCTTTACTTTGATCGCTATGGCATTTGGCGTAGCATCACCACCCTCTGGTGACGAAGTAAATATTGGCAACTTTGTAATGGATGGCGTAGCAACAACATCCACCACAGGAATTATGTTATTATTTGCTATTTTATATTTCTCTATTATGTTGGATGCAGGCTTATTTGATCCAATCACTAAAAGAATGATTTATATGGCAAAAGGTGACCCAATGAAAGTCTTGATGGCCACTGCGATTGTTGCCGCTGCCGTTTCATTAAATGGAGACGGTACAACAACCACCTTAATTTGTGTTTCTGCATTCGTGCCTATTTATAAGAAACTAAATATGAAAATGATGAACTTAGGTGTTTTAATCATTTTACAAAATACTATCATGAATTTACTGCCTTGGGGAGGTCCTACGGCGCGCCATAGCAGTATTAGATGTTGATGCTTCAATTTTATCTTATTTAGCTCCAGGAATGGTCCTTTCTGTACTTTATGTCACCTTTTTTGTAGCTCCACGCATGGGGAAAAAAGAACGTAAACGTTTAGGCGTTACCTCTTTTTCTGAAGAGGAACTAGAAGAAATGACTTCAGTAACTGACCCAGAAACTTTAGAAATTCGTCGCCCGCAAAATTTTGCCTTCAATGGAATTTTAACCATCATCTTGATTGGCTGGTTAGTCTTGAGTTCTTTTGTCGAACAACTTGGATTGCCTGGCTGGATAGAAATGCCTCCGCTACTATTGTTCCTAGTCGGAACATGTATTGCGTTAATGGTGAACTATCCTAAAATCAAGGAACAAAATGCTCGTATTGGTGCTAATGGCGGTGATGCTGTGCAAGTCGTTATCTTAGTATTTGCTGCTGGGATCTTTATGGGATTATTCCAAGGTTCAGGCATGGCTGATGCTTTAGCAAACAGTTTTGTTGATCTTATACCTAAACAATTGGCAGGCGCATGGGGCTTAGTAGTTGCTTTGATTTCAGCTCCTGGTACCTTCTTTATTTCCAACGATGGGTTCTATTTTGGTGTAATGCCAGTATTAGCTGAAGCAGGTAGGGCTTATGGATTCGATAATATGGCGATGGCACTTGCTTCTCTAATGGGACAGGCTTTCCACTTATTAAGTCCGCTAACAGCTTTCATTTATCTGTTATTACGTAAACTTGGTTTGGACATGGGGCAATGGCAAAAAGAATCAGCAAAATACGCTTTAGGTATTTTTATAATCTTTGTTGTTACAGTAATGTTATTAGGTCATTTACCTCTTTATATTCCACAAGGATAATTAATTAAACAAAAGAGAGTAAAAAGAGACGAAGCATGCTTCGTCTCTTTTATTTTATGGTAAAATAAGAATAAAATGGTTGCTATAAACATACTTTCATATTGATCCAAGGAGGAATAAAAATGAGTCCTATTATAGATGCAATAAAATGCAACCTTGATCTTTCACAAAATAAACCATTAAAATTTAGTGTTTATGAAGCTTTACGCAAAACGATTATTTTGGGAGATATTCCAGCAGGGAAACGCATCAATGAAAAGGAACTATCTGAAGAATTAAATATCAGTCGGACTCCAATTCGTTTTGCCTTACAAGAATTAGTAAAAGAACAGCTTGTTGAACATGTTCCCAGAATCGGTATCGTAGTCAAAGGGATTAGTATAAAAGACGCCTATGAAATTTATGATATACGTAAAGCTTTAGATACTTTAGCTACCATAAAAGCTATGACCTTTATGAATAACAATGACTTTGATGAATTAGAAAGACTTTTAATGAAGAGTGAATACTATAACAAAACGGATCAAGTAGATGCGCTTTTACAAAGTTTTTCGGACTTTAATGAATTTATTTATCAAAAAAGCCAAATGTTACGTTTAAAAGCAATTGTTACTGATTTGCAGGCCTACCTAGTTTACTTTCGTGATATCGCTATTCGTGCTTCTGCTAGAAGAAGCTTAGCTTTAGAAGAACACTGGTTAATTTTTCGTGGTATGAAAAACAATGATATTGAGCAAATTACCTTAATCACACATGAACATTTAAATCGTTCATTACAATTTATTTTAAAAGAAATGGAACGAAGAAAAATTGAATAAACCTTTATCAACACAAATTCCAAATTTTGCAATCAAGGCCCTTTATTATGAAGTAGGTATTTCTCCTAAACCTGGCCTGGTAGATCGTTTTGATAATGGCGCACATACTGATATGGATTTTTTTACTTTTATTAACAGTATTGAAAGCCTAGCTCCTTATTTTTATCGTTATTATCAATTAGGCATTGAACATACAACTGATCTAACTGAACTTTTTATTAAATTACGTAAGCTGGGTGCTAAAGCTGAAAAAGATATGCTTCTTGCTACCAAGCAAATTAATACTCATAAAGGCGCAAATTTTTCTTTTGCAGTACTACTCGGAGCAACTGGTTTTTATATGCAAAATCATTCTCTGCCTTTTTCATCACAAGATACCTCAGCTGTCTTAAACTTAGTTGTTCAGATGACTAATCATCTAATTCAACATGATTTTTCCAAAATAGTACAAAAAGAACAATTATCACACGGGGAAATTTTATATAAGGACACAGGCACATTAGGCGTTCGAGGGGAAGCTTCGCAGGGATATCCAGCTTTATCTCATTTATTATTACCTTTTTTCCGGCAACATAATAAACAGGAGGACACAGAAACACTGCTTTTACGTGGACTAATCTTACTAATGAGTCAAATTGAAGATAGCAATCTGCTTCATCGAGGCGGAATAAATGGCTGGCAACAAACAAAGAAAAAAAGTGATTTAATTCATCACTCTTTTTTAAATAATATTGAATTTAAACTTGCCCTTACAGAACTCAATCAAGAATTGGTCAAAAAAAATCTAAGCCCTGGTGGTGCAGCTGATCTTTTGAGCTTAGGGATCTATTTTAGTTTTTTAGAAAATCTCATTTAATCACCACTAGGAACAAACATATATCCAACGCCCCAAATTGTTTTAAGATATCGGGGCTTTTTGGGGTCATCTTCAATTTTATTGCGTAAATGATTAACAAACACCATCACAGTATTAACATCTACCTCATCATTGTTCCATATACTAATGTAAATTTGTTCTTTAGAAAAGACTTGTTCTGGATTCCGTAAGAAAAATTGTAATAGCTGCACTTCTTTTGAAGATAATCCAATTTGTTTACCATTTTTTAAGAGTTGATAACGTTTGCGGTCAAACAAAAAGTCTCCTACTTCAATATTCTCTTTTTCTTTTATGTAATGTTGGTTACTGACTATCTTAGCACGTTTTAACGAAGCTAAGATTTGAGCTTTTAAAACCTGCGGATCAATAGGCTTTGTCAAATAGAAGTCAGCTCCTGCTTCTAACCCAGCTATAATCGAACTTTTATCTTTTTTTTCGCTAAGAAAAAGAATCGGCGCTAGTGGCTCTTGTTCTCGAATAATTTGAGCTAAATATAAACCATCTTGGTCACCAATTAAAGAAAAGTCTAATAAAAATAAATCAAAGGGAACTCTCGTCATGATATCCGTTGTTTTTTCAATCGAATCACTTTGATAAACGAAAATACCAGTAGACTGTAAAGCTTCCCAAATCATTTTACGAAAAGCAATATCCTGGTTAATTACTAGGACATTCTCATTACGCATCCGACTCGCCTCCTAATTATGAATGAAATGTAGACTGACTGTTTTTCAAGAAAAAATGTTTTCTAACCACTGAATGATTTTTTGCCATAGATTTGTTAAAAGATAATGGAAGCGTCCAGAAACATCATCCACGTTTAAAACTTGTCCAATACGATCGACGACCCAGGCTACTTCAAGACGATAAATCCATAGTAAAAATATAAAAAGTCCAATAGCAAGCAAACGTGAAAAACAAGTTTTCGCTTTTATAATCCAAATAAAAAGACAAAGTCCAATAACAATAGAAATGATTGTTTCCATACAAGCTCCCTCCTATCTCTTTACTTATTATGCTATAAAATCAGGCAAAAAACACCTATCTTTTATCGGTTTTAAATAAAAAGCAAAAACCATCGAATGATGATTTTTGCTTTTACTACTCTTTGCCATCTAAAATGTTCAATCGTACCTTTTTACGATCGTCAGTTTTCACACTGTAAACAATGGTTCGAATTGCTTTGGCAATACGTCCTTGTTTACCAATGATTCGTCCAACATCAACTGGCGCAACTGATAAATTATATTCGAAAAATTTATCAGTTTCATCAATTTCGACTGACACTTGATCAGGCTGGGTAACTAAGGGACGAACGATCGTTAAGACCAAATCGGTCAAATCTGTCATAGTTAGTCACCTTATTTCTTAGCGTTTTTTGCGTCATGATGCTTTTTCATAATTCCTTCTTTAGAAAGGATATTACGAACAGTATCAGATGGTTGCGCACCTTTGGCTAACCAGTTCAATACAGCATCTTCTTCAATTTTCACTTCGCTTGGTTCTCTCAATGGGTTATAAGTACCCACAGTTTCAATAAAGCGGCCATCACGTGGTGAACGTGAGTCTGCTACTACAATACGATAAGTTGGGCGTTTGTTATCTCCCATACGTTTTAAACGAATTTTTACTGCCAATTTTACACCTCCATTAATTTTGATCACAAAATGTAGTTTAACAGCTTTTGCATATAGTGTAAAGAGTTTTTTCTTTACAGACTAATTTTTTTATATAAATACAGGCATTTTCTTTGCAGTATATACTAACTTTTAGTAAGATATCATTTGTAAAGGAACTTACGAAAAATAAGTAAATAAATTGACATTTTTATTCTTTTGTTTTAACTTATTAATTGTAAGTAAAATTATGAACTAATTTAAAGGAGAATGTTTTTATGACAAAAATTTCAATTATCTATTACAGTTCCACAGGCACGAACTATCAATTAGCACAATGGGCAAAAGAAGCGGTTGAAAGCGTTGGTGCTGAAGCACGTTTAGTTAAAGCACCTGAATTAGCGCCGGAATTTGCAATAGATGCAAATCCTGCTTGGAGAACTCACTATGATGCAACACAAGATGTCCCAGAAGTGACTTCAGAAGACATCAAATGGGCAGACGGTCTTATCTTTAGTGTTCCTTCTCGTTTTGGCGTAATGGCTGCACAAATGAAGCAATTCATCGATACACAAGGTGGACTATGGGCAAGCGGCGAAACTGCAAATAAAGTTGTAACGGGTATGACTTCAGCTCACAACGCTCATGGCGGACAAGAAGCTACACTTCTATCCCTTTATATTCAAATGATGCACTGGGGAGCTATTATTGCAGCACCTGGTTATACTCAGCCTGAATATACTACTGCTGGAGGTAACCCTTATGGAACTTCAGTTACGGTCGATGATAATGACAACATGATAGAAGATGTTGAAGCCGCTGTGAAAAAACAAGCTCGCAATGTCGTAGATATCGCCGGCAGAGTTAACGGATAAATAAAACAGTTTTTGCAAAAAAAGCTTTGGTTAGATTAAAATCTACCAAAGCTTTTTTTCATTTTAAAGTTGACATAATCGCCATATAAAAACTCTACTTCAATTAACTTTTTATTTTCAAACCACGATAACGATTAATTGCAGCACAAAGTTCTTGTTTACGTGGTAAAGCTAAGTTCCCAGGATGTCCATCATAGGGAGAAATCGCGTCTAATCCAAAACGATCAATATAGTCATAAACTTGATCTACAGCCTGCGTAAGTGTTATTTGCTCATTTAGTAATTCTTTTTGGAAAAAGTCGATCATCATTGCTATACAGTTGGCTTGACTGTCATCAACAAGTTGTTCTAAGCCAGAAATATCGATCGGCTCACGTCCGTATAAAATGACATGTTGCCCCTGTGATTTTAGTCGAGCGTCTTTTCCCTTCTTAGAAAAACTCGATTTTAAAGGAATTCTTGCTGGTATCTCGCCAAATTGACTATCGGTCAATTTCTCCCTTTGATATCCAGCAGAAGTTGCAATATCTTTAGCAGTTTTTGTCACATCTTTAAGATGATATTCATCCATCATAAGGATTTGATCAGCTTCTTCAAAATAGTCTCCTGAACCACCCACAATAAGTATGGTAGACACACCTAATGTATCATATAGCGGGCTTACTTTATCGGTAAATGGCGTAATGGGTTCTTTATTTGGTGCAACCAATTGCTGCATTCTACCATCGCGAATCATAAAATTGGTAGCAGAAGTGTCTTCATCGATCAACAATAAAGAAGACTGAGCTTCCAAAGCTTCTATTACATTAGCTGCTTGAGAAGTACTGCCACTAGCATTTTCTGTGGTAAATTGTGTCGTATCTTTTTTAGCTGGTAAATTATTAATAAAAGCACTAATGTTTACTTTTTCAATATTCCGCCCATCTTCAGCTCGTACTTTAACAGCATCTTGACGTGTGATTACCATTTCTCTACCATCGCCGGCAATATGATGATAAACACCACGTTCCAAAGCTTGTAAGAGCGTAGATTTCCCGTGGAAACCTCCTCCCACAATCAAAGTCACACCTTCTGGGATCCCCATCCCTGTAACAGTCTGCCCGCTGGGTAGATCCAAAGTAATCGCAAAATTTTCCGGGCTCGTAAATAGGATCGCATCTTTTAACGGCCTATCAGAAACACCACTTTGCCGCGGCAAAATAGATCCATTCGCCACAAAAGCTACTAATTTTTTACGAGCTAATTCTTCTCTAATATATACCTGGTCTAACATCAATGTCACTTGTTTTTTTAGTGCTTCCTGATCTAGATTACGGTAAAACAGTGCTTGTTCGACAACTTGTGGCAGGACATTATTAAAAATGTGAGCCGCTGTTTTTCCTAAAATTTTTCTGCCAGCAGCAGGTAAACCGACTTCAAAACGAACTTCTATTAAATCATCATTAATAAAGACCGAAGTTCTTTCTAAAATTTCCTGCCCACAACGATCTATAAAAACTTTGCCGTTGGTCCCGGCACCTTTCACCGCTTGATTGAAAGGCTGCAATTTTTTAAAAAAATTTCTCGTCAAAAAATCTGAAACAGCAATTTTTTTATATTTTGAGTCAAGCCATTCATCAGGAATACCAAGCACACTTCGATCAATAATAATCCGTGCTTTGGTTGGTGGCGCATAGGGATCAACTTGAACATGATCAATAGACAGTTGGTAGTTATCAAATTGATAACTACCTTGCGTACGTTTATATGCACCATATTTTTGCCCATCTAGTGATTTTAATAATCTTTCAAAATCCGTTGCTTTTTTCATTTAGAAAAGCTCCTTTGACATTCACATCAATTTAACTATTGTGTTTAAGAATATTATATACAAGATCTAACGGGGCGTATTATAATTTGAATATTTTCCAGCGTCAAATCTAAACGTTTGATAACACAGAGCTAGGTTAATTCGGACACTACGGGCGCTTCGCTCCCCTAGTACTGTTCATCATCTACTTTCAACTCCCTTTCGGTCGCTGAATCGTAGTGATTCACAGCAAAAAATAACGAAATAGCCGTTGACTATTTCGTTATCTCTACTCTATTATTCGTTATTACCAGAATCACTATCTTGTGATTCATCTTTTTTTTCATCAACTTGCTCATTTACTTTGTCTGCTGCTTTATCAGCAGCTTCTTGAGCTTTGTCTTTTGCTTTACCGAGACCTTGTTGTGCTTTCCCTTTTAGTTCTTCAGTACTATCACCTGTTACTTTTCCTTTTGCCTCGGTGAATTTCCCTTTTAAATCATCTTTATTTGTACTCATCACATCGTCTCCTTTCTGATACTGTTATAATATCATGCTTTATTAAACACGACAAACAAAAAGGTATTAACGTTTCTTAAAAAATTAAAATACTTCTATTTCTTTTTCTTCTTCTTTTTCTTCTTTTTATTTTTTTTCATTGAACGGTTCATTGCCATTTTGCCAATTTTTCCCTTAACACCGCCGCCCAGCATCTGATCCATGCCCGGGATGCTGTCCATGTTTCCTTTAGACATTTGCTGCATCATCTTACGAGATTCTTTAAACTGTTTGATCATGCGGTTGACCTCGATCACGCTGTTTCCTGAACCAGCAGCGATTCGTCGTCTCCGGCTTGGATTCAATAGATCAGGATCTTCACGTTCAGCAGGCGTCATGGAATAAACCATCGCTTTTTTACGTTCCATGTCCTTAGGATCAAATTGCACATTGTCTATTCCCGGCATTTGGTTCATCCCTGGGATCATTTTCATGATATCTTCCATCGAGCCCATATTGGATAGCTGATCCATTTGTTCAATAAAGTCATTGAAATCAAATGTATTTTCTCGCATTTTTTCAGCCATCTCTTCGGCTCTTTGTTCATCATAATCTTGTTGCGCTTTTTCAATCAGCGTCAGCATATCACCCATGCCTAATATTCGACTAGACATCCGGTCAGGGTGAAAGACTTCCATATCCGTTAATTTTTCACCTATCCCGGTAAACTTAATTGGTGCGCCAGTGACAGAGCGAATCGATAGCGCCGCACCACCACGTGTGTCGCCATCTAGTTTGGTAATAACAACTCCTGAAATACCTAATTGTTCATTAAAACTTTCAGCAACATTAACGGCATCTTGTCCTGTCATGGCATCAACAACCAGTAAAATTTCATTAGGTTGCGCAACATCTTTAATGTCTTGTAATTCTTCCATTAGCGCTTCGTCAACATGCAAACGTCCGGCCGTATCAATAAGTACATAGTCGTTTTTCTTTTCATGGGCCAATTCCATCCCTTGTCTAACGATCTCTACCGGACTTTCTTCAGTTCCCATTTCAAATACTGGTACGTCTAATTGTTGACCTAGTACTTTCAATTGGTCAACAGCTGCCGGACGATAAACGTCACCTGCGATCATCATAGGACGTGCGTTTTCATTTTTTATCAAGTGATTAGCTAGTTTACCGGCAAATGTAGTTTTCCCGGCACCTTGCAAACCAGCCATCATAATAACAGTAGGTATCTTCGGTGCCTTATTAAGACCTACCGCTTCAGAGCCAAGTGTTTTGGTCAACTCTTCATCAACGATTTTCACGATTTGTTGTGCAGGCGACAAACTTTCTAATACTTCTGCGCCCACCGCACGTTCACGAACATTTTTAGTAAATTCTTTGACTACTTGTAAGTTAACATCGGCTTCTAGTAAAGCTAAGCGGATTTCCCGCATCATTTCTTTTACATCAGATTCCGAAATTTTTCCTTTTTTTCGCAACTTTTTCATCGCTTGCTGCAGGCGGTCTGTTAAATTTTCAAATGCCATATATTGTTCCTTCCTTTATTCATCGATTTCTTGAATATCTTTTACCAAATTTATCAAAGTCTCATCTGCTGGATAATTTTGTTTTATATAATCAGTTAGCTGATCCAACAGCTCACTTCGGATCCTATAATCTGAATACATTGATAGTTTATATTCATAGTCTTCTAAAATTTTTTCCGTTCGTTTTATATTATCATATACAGCCTGACGGCTCACATTAAATTCTTCGGCAATTTCTCCTAAAGAAAAATCATCTGCATAATATAGTTCCATATAATTCATTTGTTTTTTTGTCAACAATGTGGCGTAGAATTCAAAAAGTGTATTCATACGATTTGTTTTTTCAATTTCCATTTTATTCATCTCCGCCTAATTATTGCTATTGTCTCAGAGTTGAAACAGATAAATTTTTCCGAGAAAGCCATTTGTCTATTCCCCTAAAAATAAGTTTCTCTTTCTATCCAAGCCGCCTACTATTATACCATTTTATGTACTATTGCAATAGTCCTTTTATCCATTCCTGAAATAAAGCTACATTTTTTAACAACCCTTTTGCCTGGAAAAAGAAAAGAATCAAACAATTTAGATTTACTCAAAGCAAACACCAAATTGTTCGATTCTACTTTTACCCATTACTCAGCTTTATTGTTTTGCATATAGTGTTCAATACGTTTTATCGCTTCTTCTAAATCTTGCATACTAGCGGCGTAACTCAGCCGCACGTATCCCTCTCCGCCTACGCCAAAAGCAGCACCAGGAATAATTGCTAAGCTTTCTTTTTCAGCCAAGTCTACACAAAATTCCATCGAGTCTTGGATATAACCTTCTGGAATTTTTGCAAAAATATAAAAAGCACCAGTCGGTTTAGCTACTTCATAACCTAAACGATGTAGTTGCTCATAAATAAAGTCACGACGTTTGCGATATTCTTCTTTCATAGGTAAAGCATCATCAAATCCGTCGGTCAGTGCATTCACAGCGGCTAATTGTGCTGAAGAGACTGCAGAAGTAACCAAATATTGATGGGTTTTTATAATCTGTTTAGTCAATTCTTCCGGTGCAAAAATCAAACCTAAACGCCAGCCAGTCATCGCATGGGACTTAGATAAACCATTAAGTAAAATCGTTTGTTCACGGAGATATTCGGCAATAGATACATGTTCTCCTTCATAAGTTAATTCACTATATACTTCATCACTAATGACAAAAACTGAATACTTTTTCAGTACATCAGCTATAGCTTTAACTTCTCCGCGAGAATAGGTCACACCTGTCGGATTACTGGGATAATTTAATACAATTGCTTTGATTTCATCGCCGTATTTTTGTAATGTTTCTTCTAACACTTCAGGTGAGAGAATAAAATCATTTACGCTTGTATCAATATAAATAGGTTGGGCTCCTGTTAAGGTAATAATAGGTTCATAGCCGGGAAAAATTGGAGAAGGTATGATCACCTTATCACCAGCTTCTAAAACACTTATTAAACTTGCAGCGATTCCTTCTGTCACACCAACACTAACTAGTACTTCTGATTGGAAATCATAGGATAAATTATATTTATCATGAATAAATCGAGCAGCTGCTTTTCTAAGCTCGGCAATACCAGACATCCCTGTATAGTGACTGTAATTTTCTTTTATTGCGTTAATTCCTGCCTGTTTAACATGCTCAGGTGTATTAAAATCCGGTTCACCTAATGTTAATTTCAAAATATTGGGTATCGTTGAAACACGTTCATCAAATTGACGGATCATAGAAACCGCGATTTGATCTAAACGTGGATTGAATCTTCGGGAAACATCTGCCATTTTTATCATTCCTTTAACATAAACTTGTAATTCTAGTTGTTGTTATCCTATCATAATTTAGACCAAAAACGTAGAAAATTCAAAAATTTCTCATTTTTCTTTTAAAAAAAAAGAGGCCGAAATAGAAATTTACAATTTTGCTTCTTTCAGTCTCTACATTCATTTTATTTTATATAAATTTTGTCCACGATTAAATGATCAGTTAAGTGCTCACTTTTATCCTGTTTACCCTTAATTTCAGCAACAACATTTTGATCATTTGATTTTTGTCGCAATTGATAGGCAATTTTTCCAGATTGTCTCAGCTCATTGATCATATCTGTTACACCACCAAAGCCAGTTTTTCTAGTAATAAAACCATTGGAAACCATGCGCTCATCCAAAGTTTTTGCCGAAATACTGGCGCCTGTCATTAAACTGTTCTGTAAGCGTTGATATAATTCTTCTAAAGCTGTATCAACAAAGTGCTCTTGTTGTGTGCTTGAAAAATCAACTGACTCACTGCGTAACTCATCTAGCTCTTGTAGTAAGCTCTCATATTGATTTTGTGTAAGCATTACGCCCGCTACTTTTTCCCTATTAAATACATACACAGCAGTACCTGCTTGTTTGGCTTGGTCAAATACCTCCATAGGTGAGCGTTTTACTTCTGTAATAGAAGAAGTTGGCACTTCAAGCTTTTTTAATTCCATTGCACTGCCCTCCTTTTTTCATCAAATTTATTATAGCATAGGCAGTTGGGAGGTTTACAGTTTCAAGTAATAAAAAATGAAGAATGCTTGTTAACATCCTTCATTTTTTAACCTTAAACTGCTTTAGCTTTATATCCAGTATCATTAATTTTTTCTGCAATCTGTTCACTATTCACTTGTCCTTCATCAAATTTAACGGTACCGTTACTTCTTTTCAAATGAACCTTTACTTTTTGAATGCCCGGTAATTCATTAATTGCATTTTCAACACGTGCAACACAATGATCGCAACTCATTCCTTCAATAGAAAACTTCTGCTTCATACTTTGTCTTCCTTTCTTTATTTATTCTTTACAGATACATTGCCCGGGAATACAATTACAAGCAATATCTGCTACTGCCGTTTTTTCCGATAAAACATCTTGAATATTGTCGATATCTTCTTGCGTCAATTCTGCCTCTGAAATCATATCAGCAATCGTACTACCGACTTTTTTCGCGCATATATGTGAAAAGATATTTTCTGTCGCACTACGAACAGTCTCTTCTTCAGTGACTTTTGCCGTATAGACAAATTTTTTACCTAACTGTTCGGTCTGTAAAATATCTTTTTTAACAAGTCTACCTAATAATGTTTTTGTCGTCGCTAGCTTCCAGCCTTTGGAGCTGCTTAACAAATCATTGATCGTTTTTGCATCAGCACTTCCTTTGGTCCAAATGACGCGCATAACTTCCCATTCAGAGTCGCTGATTTTAATAGGTTCTACCAATGTGTTCATAAGTCTGCTCCTCTCTTACTTATTAAGTTTACAACTGTAATCAAAATTTGTCAAAGGATTAATTTTTATTCAACAGTTATTTTATATAAAAAAATTGGAAGTCTAATAGAGCAACTCCCAATTTTTTATTTTTTCTCATGTTTATTTTTATGTTTTGTCCTATTTAATATCTGTTGTCGGTGTCTGCGATTTCCTACAAACTTCAATGTGTGCATTAATGGTTGTCGATTTTCACCTACTAAACCGATAAGTTCAATAAATAACTCTAGACCAAACAGTGTACTGATCACAAGTAATATAATCGCCCAAGTACTAGCATAATTCATTAATAGCGCAATCAGGGCAAACACCATAGCCAAAGCATAAATCGTAAGTACTGCACCACGATGAGTAAAGCCTAAAGAAAGCAAGCGATGATGTAAATGCATTTTATCAGCTGATGAAATCGGCTTTTTATTAAAATAGCGACGTAACATCGCATAAACGGTATCCGTAATAGGAACGCCCAAAATAAACATAGGCGTCAAAACCGAAATAAATGTCGCATTTTTTAACCCTTGCAAAGAAAAAACAGAAATCATAAATCCTAAAAACAAAGCCCCTGTGTCTCCTAAAAATACCGTAGCCGGGTGAAAGTTATAAGGGAAAAAGCCGGTGATCGCAGCTACTAGAGAAAAAATCATGATCGCAAGTGGGACACCATTGGTTGGTAAAAAGAAATAACTAATTAGACCAATGGTTACTAAAGCAATCACAGCTACGCCACAAGCCAAACCATCTAAACCGTCAATTAAATTTACGGCGTTGGTGATCGCCAGTATCCAAATAAGTGTCACAGGCAAACTTAACCAACCCAACTGAAAGGAGCCTAAAAAGGGAATTGAAATCGTATTGATGGTGATATCTCCAATAAAATAAATCACCAAAGAAGCTACAATTATCCCTATTGTTTTTTGCATTGGCGTTATCTCAAAGATATCATCAGCTAAACCTGTTAAAATGATAATAAAAGCAGCAATTAGCATTGGCCAAATCTGCTTTGCATCTAACATGTCATTAAATTCCCATAAAATAGCTGTAACAAATGAAATAAAAATACTTAGTCCACCTGCTGTAGGCATCGTTTTATCATTGATACGTCGTTCTCCAGGGCGGTCGACAGCGCCGATTTTAAAAGACAATAATTTAAGCAATGGCGTTAAGATAATTGACAAAAACATTGTCGCAAATAATTTTAATATAAATTGAAACGTGAAACCCATACGTTTTTCTCGCTTTCATTCCTCTTTTTTACTTCAGAAAATCTTGTCACTTTCTTTCAATTCGCCATTATAAAACTCTTCCATCGAAGCATTTAACACACTACCTAAAATAATGATCATGGCTGCAAAATTTAGCCATAACATCAAAACAACAAAACTTCCGATAATTTGATAACCACTTACAGTTGTCGCAAAATACCTTGCATATAAACCAAATACTTGTGACAACAATAACCAACCAACTGTCGCAAAAATTGCCCCAGGAAGGACTGAACGTAGTTTCATCTTAACATTAGGTATCATCCAATAAATAATCGCCATTAGTAGGAACAAGGCAACAAAAGTAAGTGGCCATTTCACTGTTTGGAATATATTTACAAATGAATCAGGGATTGCAAAAATCGGTTGTATAGCGTCCAACAGCACTTGCCCTGCACCAATAATAAGTGATAAAGCAACCATGGCAAACAAGAAAAGAATCAAAACGAGTACAGAAAGAATTCTGGCAACAATACCTGCGCGTTGTTCGACACCTAAACTTTTGTTCATCGCTTTTTGTAAAGCGTTGATACTTTTACTTGCAGACCAAATGGTGGTAATTGCCGAAATAGACAACAATCCACCTGAGCTTTGGGTAAGTAAGTCTTTGATCGCAGGCCCTAAAAATTGGTAAATTGTGCTTGGCATAATTTCTTGAATATATGGCAATACGGAACTAGGATCAATGCTTAAAAAAGGGAGAATATTTCCCACAGTAATCAATAATGGAAAAAGAGATAATAACAAATAATAAGCCACTACGATTGAATAAGTGGTAAATTCTGATATTTTAACTCTTTCTTTTGCAATACTAAAAAATCTCGAAATGCTTTTCTGATTGTTACCAACTTCGTTTTTACTCATCGCCTTCTCCTTTTAGTAGCTACCTTCTTCGCCTTGTGAGGTCAAGATACGTGGCCCTTCTTTAGTAACTGCTAAACTATGTTCATATTGACAACTTAAACCACCATCTTGAGTATACGCAGTCCAACCATTTTCGTCCATTTTCATTTCCCAAGTTCCAGTGTTGATCATAGGTTCAATTGTAATGACCATACCTTCTTTTAAGCGAAGTCCTTTGCCTTTTTTACCATAATGTGGAATCGTGGGTTCTTCATGGATTGTAGGTCCTATACCATGACCGACAAAGTCACGTACCACACTAAAGCCTTCTCCTTCAGCATATGTTTGAATCGCATGACCAATGTCTCCAATCCGATTACCAACTTGTGCTTGTTCAATACCAAGGTATAAAGCTTTTTTAGTAACTTCCATCAATCTTTTCACTTTATCTGAAGGCTTTCCGACTACATATGCCCAACATGAATCAGACACAGCACCTTTTAAATCAACACACATGTCAACTTTTATTAAATCGCCCTCTTTTAAAGGTTTTTTGCGTGGAAAACCGTGGCAAATCTCGTCATTAATACTTGTACAGGTAGCATACTCGTATCCTTCAAAGCCGATTTGTGCCGCGATCCCACCGTGGCTTTCAATATAATCTCGCGCAAATTCTTCGATCTCCCAGCTAGTCACACCAGGCTTAATAAATGACCGAAGTTGTTTATGTACATCTGCTAGTAAGGCGCCAGATTCATCCATACTATCAATTTCTCTATTTGATTTTAACGTAATCATATTCTTTGTCTCCTTTATTGAAATCTTACTTATTTTACCACATGCGCCTCTTTTTTTCCAAATTCAAAGGAAGGAAAAGCCAAGAGATATTTCACTTAAGATGTTTTATTTGCTATAATAATAAAATAATAGGTATAAAATGAATATATATTTTCGCTTGCGATAATTAGGAGGAAACATATGACTTCAGCAAAAATTATTTATGGCAGTTTAACAGGAAATACAGAAGTGATGGCTGATATTGTCTGTGAGGCTTTGGAAAACTTAAATATCGAAGTAGACATTGACGAATGCACGCAAATTGACGCTGAAGAATTTAAAGAAGCTGATATTTGTATCATTGCGGCTTACACTTATGACGAAGGCACCATCCCAGAAGAAATGTTAGATCTTTATGAAGACTTACTACAATTAGATTTACAAGGCAAAGTATTTGGTGTATGCGGCTCAGGAGATACCTTTTACGAAAACTATGCGACAGCAGTAGACAGCTTTGAAGAAGCCTTTTTAACCGCCGGCGCTAAAAAAGGTGCCGAGAAAATCAAAGTTGATTTAGCCGCAGAAGAAGAAGATATTCAACAACTGAAAGCTTTTGCTTCCGAGTTAGTCACCACACAGCAAGCAATGATGTAAAAAAGCAAGAGCATTCTTTAAATTGAATGTCCTTGCTTTTGTTTTAATGAAATTTAAAGCCTGAAAAAGCTTGATTTAATTCATCATTATTGGTCGTCAAATTTTTAATCGTTTCTGTTAATAAGATTTTGATTTCCTCATTAGTTGGTTTCATAATATTGGCAGCAGTTAATGCAGCAAGACCTGTCACTACAATCCAAAAACCTGCATATAAGGCAGAAAGTTTATCTTCCGGCAAATTCTTATATTCTGGAATTTGTTGAACCAGATCGACAAAATAATCAAAAGAAAACTTTTGAATGGATTTATCGCCTAAACCTTCTTCTAAATATAAAGCTTTATACAACTTCTTTTCTTTAGTTGCAAACTCAATGTAGTTAAAACCTAAGTCGACTAATTTATTCCCGGAGTGTTCTTTTGGAAGGACTTCAGCAGAAAGATAGTCAAAAATTTCTTTGAGTAATGCTTGCTTTAAGTCTTCCATGTTTTTAAATTCTAGATAAATCGGTTGAGTGGAGCATTTCATTTTGGCCGCAATATTTCGTGCAGTAAATCTGGCGAAGCCTTCTTTTGCAACAACTTCATAAGCCGCTTTTAAGATCTGGTCTCTTGTGATCGTTTTCTTTCTTGCCATTTGTTTCTGCCTCCTTAAATGACGAGTACTGTTATTTATCATTTTATTCATTCTACCATTTTTTTTCAATAATTCAAAATTACATGTTACTTTTCTTTTCAAAAAACTGTTAAACTCGCAAAAAGAAGTTATTTATACTTATTTTATTAAGGCGATCATTTGTTTCTGTAATGTCTTAATGTTATTATATTAAGGGATTACAAAGGAGGAATGAAAGATGGTTTCAGCAAAATTTAAAGAAAATTTAGATAAGTACGCCCAACTAATTGTAGAAATGGGTGTTAATGTGCAAGAATCTCACACAGTCGTTTTACAAATCAGCGTTGAACAAGCGCCGCTAGCACGACTGATTACAAAAAAGGCCTATGAACTTAAAGCCGCTGAAGTAATTGTTGAATGGTCAGATGAAATCATTCAAAAAGAATTTTTAGCACATGCTTCCTTCGATCGAATTGAAAACTTTCCGCAATATAAAATCGATCAGGCAGATGAATGGATAAGAAAAGGCGCTAGTCGTATCTCTGTTATCTCTTCTGACCCTGGCGCATTAGCTGATGTTGATAGTAAGCGAGTGGCAGCTTATCAAAAAGCCGCTGGTAAAGCTTTAGCTAAATTACGCAAAGCAACGCAATCAAATCAGGTTAGTTGGACAGTTGTAGCCGCCGCAGGTGAAAACTGGGCACAAAAGGTATTTCCCGATCTTTCAAAAGAACAAGCGGTAGATGCCTTGTGGAATGAAATATTTAAAACCGCGCGAGTAGATCATGAAGATCCGGTAGCTGCTTGGAAAAAACACGACGACGCTTTAGAAAAAAAAGCGGATGAATTAAATGAACAACAATTTGACGCCCTTCATTATCAAGCTCCTGGTACTGATTTAACTATTGGTCTGCCAAAAGATCATCTATGGGAAGGCGCTGGTAGTTTCAATGCTAGAGGCGAAAAATTTATTGCAAATATGCCAACTGAAGAGGTATTTACGGCCCCAGATAGCCGACGTATTGATGGTTTTATTTCAAGTACAAAACCATTAAGCTATGCAGGTTCTATCATATCAGACATGAAATTTACTTTTAAAGATGGTAAAGTCATTGATTTTTCTGCGGAAAAAGGACAAGATGTCTTAGAAAACTTGTTAGAAACAGATGAAGGTGCCAAATCTCTGGGAGAAGTAGCTTTAGTTCCTGACCCCTCACCTATTTCGCAATCAGGAATCATCTTTTTCAACACTTTATTTGACGAAAATGCCTCTAACCACTTAGCATTAGGCTCTGCCTATGCCTTCAATCTTCAAGGTGGAACTGAAATGAGCGAGAAAGAACTTAAAGAACGTGGATTAAACTTAAGCCAAACCCATGTTGACTTTATGGTAGGTTCTAATCAAATGTCGATCGACGGTATCAGAACAGACGGTACAGTTGTCCCCGTTTTTCGCAATGGCGATTGGGCTTAATAAGAACCACCGGCAAAAACGGAGATTCTTCGTTTTTGCTTTTTTTATAAAATTTTTGTTTTTCCAAGAGGTACAAGTATTTTGCGTAGTAAAAGCAATAAATATTTGTTAAAATCAACTTCATACAGAAGGGATGAAAAAAATGACCCCAAATAGGGAAGATTACCTCAAATTAATTTTAGAGCTTGGTGGTGATCAATCAAAAATCAACAACAAGCAAATCGTTTCAGGGCTTGATGTATCAGCAGCTTCTGTCAGTGAAATGATCAATAAACTGGTAAAAGAAAACCTAGTAGAACACACCCCCTATCAGGGCGTCCAACTGACAGATAAAGGATTGGAGAAAGCTAGTTCGCTCGTTCGCCGTCATCGTCTTTGGGAAGTCTTTTTAGTTGAGCATTTGAAATATAGTTGGAATGAAGTTCATGACGATGCAGAGGTTTTAGAACATGTAACCTCTGAAACACTTGCTCATCATTTAAACGAATACTTAGAACATCCAAAATATTGTCCCCATGGCGGAATGATCCCTAAAGAAAACCAATTAGTACATGAGAAAAAGCGAGAAAAACTAACTGATTATCCGGTAGGAACAAAAGTACGAATCGCGCGTGTGCTGGACGAACGTGAACTGTTAGACTATTTAGTCGATATTAATGTAAGTATTAACGAAGAATACACGATTACCGACGTTGCTGCTTATGAAGGTCCGATCACTATCGAAACGCAAGACAAAAGTGTTCAAGTGAGTTATAAAGCAGCAAGCACCATATTTGTTGATAAAATTTAAGAATGACTCTGGTTAATTTTATTAAAGGAAGTGCAAAAAATGGAAACAAAAAATGTATTGATGACTATATTCGGCGGAACAGGCGATTTGGCAAGACGTAAATTATATCCTTCTTTATTCCGTTTATACCAAAAAGGAGATCTAGGCGATGATTTTGCAGTTATCGGAACCGCACGTCGCCCATGGAGTGATGAAACCTACCATCAAGTAATCAAAGATTCAATCGCAAGTTTTGAACCATCAGATAAAGAAGCACAAGATTTTGCTTCTCATTTTTATTATCAGTCACATAATGTTAAAGATACAAGTCACTATGATGTATTGAAAGAATTAAGTGATCAGTTAGATGAAAAATATCATATCCAAGGAAATCGGATTTTTTATCTAGCGATGTCACCCAACTTTTTTGGCACCATTGTTTCCCACTTAAAATCTCAAGGAATGTTGGATTCAAGCGGTTATCATCGGGTGATCATTGAAAAACCTTTCGGTAATGATTACCAATCTGCTTTTGAATTAAATGAAGAAATCAATCAAGTATTTGCAGAAGATGAAATTTACCGAATCGACCACTATTTAGGTAAAGAAATGATCCAAAATATTTCAGCGATTCGTTTTGCAAACTTGATCTTTGAATCTATCTGGAATAATCGATATATCGATAATATCCAAATCAGCTTGGCTGAAGATATGGGCGTTGAAGAACGCGCTGGTTATTATGATAAAAGCGGTGCATTAAAAGATATGGTACAAAATCATATTTTACAAATGTTGTCCCTACTTGCCATGGAGCCACCTGTTGCTTTTTCTGAAAAGGGGATAAGAGCGGAAAAAATTAAAGCTTTAGATTCTATTCGTATGTATTCAGAAGATGAAGTAAGAAACAACTTCGTTCGAGGACAATATACTGAAGGTGAAATTGATGAGCAACACTTTAAAGGCTATCGAGACGAGGAAAATATCGCTGAGAATTCTTTAACGGAAACCTTTGTTGCTGGGAAATTTTTAATAGATAATTTCCGCTGGTCAGGCGTACCTTTTTATGTCCGTACGGGAAAGCATTTAACAGAAAAAGGAACACGTATTAATATCGTCTTTAAACAAGTTCCGGTGAATGTTTTCAAAAATTCTATTACCGGTCCTCATGAACAAAAGCAATTGGATTCCAATGTTTTAACGATTTACATTCAACCTACTGAAGGCTTTTCCTTAATCATGAACGGTAAGGAAATCGGCCAAGGTTTTCAAACAGAGCCAGTAAAATTAGAACATCGTAATAGCGCTGATATTATCGAAAACACACCCGAAGCTTATGAAAAGCTATTGCTGGATGTTTTAAATGGCGACGGTACAAACTTCACTCACTGGGATGAAGTTGCACAATCTTGGCGAATTGTCGATCGTATCCGCCAAACTTGGGATAAAGATCAGCAAACCCCTCCCGGTTATCCAGCCGGCACAATGGGCCCTAAAGAAGCCTATCAATTACTCGAAAAAGATGGCCGACATTGGAATTGGGAACCTGATGAATGGTATCGTCAACGTGGTTTGTTAAAATAATATAGCTAAACAAAAATTCCGGACAAAATCTTGTCCGGAATTTTTTATA
>FLSG01585661.1_pt1 | contig 53740 bp, 64 predicted proteins | sample 1550511 | NCBI WGS metagenome assembly FLSG01 (sample SAMEA4031768, study PRJEB14383) | metagenome | biome: human; feature: oral; material: saliva | place: Philippines | collected 2014
TCCACTCCTACTCATTTAATTTTGCGTCTAATCGATCAACTTCCTCAACGTTTCCTATCACTAGCAGATGATCGTTTTCGCGAACAACCTCTTCTGCAGCAGGAGAAGCAATCACATCTCCATTACGACGACGAACGGCCACTATAGTCAAGCCAAAACGTCGTCTGAAATCCATTTCTAACAAAGATTTATTAAAGAATTTTTTATTCTTTACACGAATTTCAGCTAAGGAAAACTCATCAGATAACTCAATAGAATCTAAGATGTTACTAGAAACCATCTTATGGGCAATCCGTATTCCCATATCACGTTCTCATTCATATCTTTAAACATCAACTAAAATTAGAGATTTCTTTTCTACAACTACAATAAGTAAAGAGATAGTTGAAAAAATCTTACATATTAATATAAAACGTCCATCAGTAAATATTTAAAAACTAGAATCTATTCATTCAACGACCGCATCGTTTTAATTAGCGCTGACCAATCCCAATCATCTAAACCAGCCTCAATACTCATTTGAAAATGATTTTTCGCTAAATCAGCTATTGGTAATTCAGCCGAAACTTGTTCTGCAGCAGCTGACACAAGGTTGGTGTCTTTAAGACCTAAGCGCATATCAAAACCAGCCGGTTGAAAATCTTCTTCTATCATCAATGTACTATAATTTTGATAAACCGGGGATTGAAACAGTGAGTTAAAAATTTGTAAGAACTGTTTCTTATCAAGATCATATTTTTCAATTAAAGTAAACACCTCTGCTAGCGATTCTAACATCGAAACTAACAAGAAATTATTTCCTAACTTAGCAATGTTGGCTAAATAAGCTTCTTCTCCAACTTCAAAAGTTTGTTTACCAAAAGTACTTACTATCGGCTTTATTTTTTTACAAGCTTCAGAATTTCCAGCTAATATTACGCTTAGTTTTCCTGCTGCTGCCGCGTCAGGTCTACCTAAAACTGTTGCAGAAGCAAACGCTTTTCCTTGTTCAGAATATTCCTTTGTCATTTCCTTGGCACAAGAAACGCTAATTGTCCCCATAGAAACGTGTATACCATCTTCTGATAGGCCAGCTAAAATTCCTGTTTCACCAAACACTGTTTGTCTGGTTGCTTCATCATCAGATAGAATTGTAAAAACAAAATTTGTTTTTTGGGCTACTTCATAGGGTGTCTTCGCTAAAATAGCTCCTTTTTGTACAAGTGGATTTGCTTTACTAGTTGTTCGATTATAAACGACTAATTCATACCCATTATTTAATATATTCTCAGCAATGGGCAGTCCCATATTTCCTAAGCCTATAATGCCTACTTTCATAACTACATCTCCTTCTTATATCAAGCTAAATTTCTTAACAAAATAACTTAAGTATTATTACTGTCCTCTTTTATATATATCTACCCTAATCTAGAATGTACATGTATTATATTGGTTATTGGCAGAAAGTAATGACAAATACTGTTACTATTTTCCAGATAAATACACACCGACAACTAAACAAATTAATCCGATGATTCGACCTGGCGAAATAGCAACAACGTGGCCTCCAAATAAAGCAAAGCGGTCAATTAACATTGCCATAACAATTTGTCCGGTAATAAAAGTACTAAAAAAAGTCATATAACTCATTTTACTAGGTAAAACTATCATAGAAACAATAATAACAACACTGAATAAGCCACCTGTCCACATCCACCATGGATTTTCTGAAAATTTAGGCAGACTAGGAAGTTCTTTTGAGAAAAAGAACGCAATAATAAACATCACAATAGCACCAACAAAGTTGCTAATCGCTCCGCTAAAAAAAGATGAATTGCTTGTTTGGCTTAACCTGGCATTGGTTCCACTTTGAATAGGTTGGCAAAAACCTGCTAAAAGAGCAACAATAGTTAGTACCACCAATTCCAACGAGATTCCTCCTTCTTTATTTTTAAGTTGTATCCTTTGTTACTAGAATATGAAATTAGTGTAGCCTTATAATGTTAAAAAGTACATGGAGTATGTTGGCAATAATCATAAAATAATGATAAATATTGCTTTACCATTTCATTTGCTAGCAGTAATACTTTTAGCTTTAAAATGAAATGGTACTATTTCATTTTAATAACCGCGCAAAATAAAAAAGTTGGTACTTAACAAAAGCAAGGCATATATTATGAAACAAAAATAAGCAAAATTTAGACTAATATTTACAAACATTGGAAATAATAAACTAGTGAGCGGTGGTGTTAAAGTTAGACATGAATTTACCGTTGTGATAATTCCTCCTAATCGTTCTGTTGGATAATAATTGATGACTTTAGCTGTAAATCTGGGAGAAACAATCCCTAGTAATAACGTGATAAAACTTGCACTTATGAGAATAAAGGCTAGTTGTTTTAATAAGAAGCCAACTCCTATTAAGGCTATAAACAAGTTAGCAACTCTATTTAATGTTGTCGTTGTAACGTTTTGCAAAAAATTTGAGCTAATACTATTTCCTATTATCATAGATATAGTAATCACTCCTGATAATAAAGAAATTAAAAAAGGGCTAGTAAAAAGGGTTCCTACTTCTTCTGTTTGGATAAACATAACAAAGATAGGCGTTAATCCACCAAAAAGACCATTTAATAAAGATAACTGACATAAATCATTAAGGATTTCTCTATGTTGAAAAAGCTTTTTAAAGTTATCTTTTATAACAGGTACTAATTTCTGTTGCTTATCCATTGGGATATTTTTTTCTGTGGTTTGCAACTTTGGACGAATCATGACATAACTGATAGCTACTATGAAAAAAATGCCCGCATTAACGTAAGCTACTGTTTCTATAAAGAAAAATGACAGAAGAATGGAGCCGGCAAACGTTGCGATAACATTGATTAACTGTGTTGTCACACTGATAATTCCTTGCGCTTTTTCCATATCTTCAGCGTGAACAATCATTTTTTTAAAAGGTGTTACTAAGGCAGACGAATAATTACCTAATACATCAGAAATAAAATTTAGCACCGCCATGCTTAATACAAGTGGTAATGTAGCACTATAACTAACCATCCATGCAATAAAAAGATATAATATCATGCGAAAAAAAGAAGTTTTTATAAGTCCCTTTAATTTATTTGTTTTTTTATCAGCCAAACTACCTAACAAAAAGCTAAATAATATAGGTAATGTTTCTGAAGCCGAGACAATCATTATAGCTAAATTTGCTTCTGGCAAAGTTGATGCAACAGTCAACATTGCTGTATAAAACAACCGATCTCCTGTTTTTGAAAATAAATTAATACTAGCTAAACGAACAAATGCAGGATTTTTCCTAATAAATTGAAACACAATCATCTCTCCTTTACAGAAATCATTGTGCGGTATAAGATAAACAAAAGTTCTAAAAGTAAACTTTTATTTACTTTTTTAAAGGAGAAGATAATAATTTACGGTGAAACTATTAAAAAAATCAGAGAAGATAAAGGTTTAGCTCTAAAATCGGTTTATATAGATGTATGTTCAAAAACAAATGCGATTAAATTTGAAAAAGGTGAGCGTCTTTAGCAGTCGATAAGTTCGCTGAAATTTTACATAATTTAATGCTTACAATGGAAGAATTTCAGTGTATAAAAAATGATTATAAACCTCAAATTGATGAATATCATAACTATATGATGAGTAAATATTGGAATAGCTATCAAATAACTGCGTTTGAAAAGAATTTACGCCATATCGAAACAAAAGACATTGGTATTGAAAGAATTCAGCTAGCTAGTTATCGGCTTTTGGAAAGTTACGAAAAAAAGCTAGCTCCTGATAAACAAGAGCTAACACTTGTAACAAACTACTTTTCAAATTTATCAACTTGGACTTTAAGCGACATCAAATTTTTTACAAATAACTGTTATCTTCTTCCCTATTCTCTAATGCTTTACCTTTTAAAAGAAGCGTTAAAATGCCAAACAAGATACCAGTATTATCAAAACAGCGAACGAATTTTTGCTGCGTTGCTGACCAATTGTATCGATCGGATGATTCTAGAAAAAGATTTCTCCAATGCTAGTACATCTTTAAGTTTATTAGATAAGCTGGCAACTGATATTACTATGAATGGTTATTATCTTTTAGCTCAATATTACAAAGCCAAAATTATTTATCTAAATGAAAATCCAGAAAAAGGAAGAAATTTATTACTAAAAGTCGCTGAAATAGCAAAGTTTTTTGATAATAAACAACTGACAATAGAAATAGAAAATTTACTCTAAGTATCAAAAAGCCTACCTTCGATAGCGTCGATATAACGTTTAGCGGACTTTTGTACTGCGGAATGCGCGTTTTCTTTGATGACTTTATTAAAGGCGTTATAAAGTCGATCGAATGTTAATCCATTGGTGTAATCTGCCATACGCTGTACTTTACTTGCTGGCAAAGGAATAAGATTTGGATAGCTATACATAAAACTAACCCACTGGCTGTCAGGAACGATCTGAATAATATCGCCGGTGAAAAGTTTTCCATTATTATCATCTTTCCAGTGTAAAATCGTTCCGCCTTTAAAATGTCCACCTAAACAGTGTAAGGAAATTTCTTCTGAAAGTTTTAGCTTTTTGCCTGTCCAATATTGGATTTTATCACTTTCTTGCATAACCCAACTTCGATCGTTCTCATGAATGTAAATCGGCACATCAAATACTTCCGCCCATTCTACTTGTGTAGAATAATAATGGGGATGTGAAATAGCAATAGCATCTATCCCACCCATTTCTTTAATTTTTCTAATCGTTATATCGTCTAAATAAGTAATACAGTCCCACAAAACATTAAAACCTTCGCTTTGAATGAAATATGCACCCTGCCCAATAGCAAATTTTGGCTTGGTAGTAATGCTATATACGCCTTCTTCCTGATAGACAAATTCGTTCGTAAATGTTTTACTATCCTGCATGTTCACAAGTGTTGTCCAATTTTGTCCTGTATCTGGCACGTATTGCCTTTCATCGGTACATATATCACAAAATGCCGGAGGTTCACTAGAAAGAGCATACTGTGTCCCACAAGTGACGCAAATGTAGTTTTCCATTTTTTTCATCCTTTCTTTTTTAAACTGACTATTGAGTGCAAAAGAGAATCTTCTTTAATCGATATGATAAAAAAGTTTATTCGGCTCATTCATTTTCGTATTAAAATTTGAAAATTTAGACTTTTATTTATAATTATAGTACCCTTTTGATATTGTATTTTCAACGCCTTCTTTAATACTAATGCAGCTTTTAGAGCTTTTATAATCAGGGATACTTCTTATTAAAATCAGACAACTCATTTTGTGGCTACCCTTATTTTTTTGTTAAGCCAAATGTAGTATCTTGTTCGATTTTCTTTGTTTGCATTAAAATCATTAAGACTAAAGGCGATTTAATCGAAACCAATTTAACTTTCAAAAAAGCTCTATATTGGTATTTATAAATTAGTATGATATAATCAGTTCGTGAGATGAGATTATCGTACAATTGAGTCACCAAAAAGCCACCCTATCGCATTAGGGTGGCTTTTTCTTTCCACTGCTGCAACTCCCAGCGCTGGGACTAGAATAGCAACCGCTTTAACCATATGTTAATCATCTAGCCAGCGATTAACAAGAGTGAGTATCAGCCCCACAAAAAGTGAAGCGATGATTAGTGAGCTTAACTTTTCATGCAACTGAGTTCACCCCCTGACCGTGCATAATTAACAAATAAACAAACTTGTTACGATTTTAACAATACAACTTATAACTATTGTACTTTCAGTTGACTAGGGGTCAGACTATGACAAACGTAAATTTTTTAGTCTTTGACCAGTTTAAATCTTTGGATTTATTTGGTGTTGTAGAAATTTTTGGACGTTTACAAGATACTTATGAATTGAATTTCTATTCTATGGAAGGCGGACTAGTCAAAAGTAGTCAGAATGTGGAAATGATGACGCAAGCTATTACTTATTTGACAAATGAAGATATCCTAATTGTCCCCGGCGGTGCTGGGACTAGGGCTTTAGTGAATGACAAACATTGGATTGAAAAATTAAAACAGCTTAGCTTAGCAGCTTCCAATGTTTTAACAATCTGTACAGGCTCAGCTTTACTAGCGAAAACAGGACTTTTAAATTATAAAAAAGTAACAACTAACAAAAGAGCTTTTGCATGGGTTGAATCAACTAACAGCTTGGTTCTTTGGCAAAAAAGCGCCAGATAGGTCGTTACAGATAAATATTATACTTCTACCGGCGTATCAGCAGGAATGGATATGGTTTTAGCTTTTATCGTCGATCAACATGGAAAAGATACAGCGGAAAATATCGCTTTTGAAATTGAGTATGTGTGGAATGATAATCCAAATAACGACCCCTTTGCTAAACAAAATAATGAGGAGTAAAACAAAAAAACATTACCCAATATTTCAATAACGAGGAAGAAAATTGCAAAACATTATCCAAAAAGTAAATATCGAGGAAAAGAATAAGAAAACATTACTTCGATAACAGGATATATTGTAGAAAATTGAACAAATGCTTCTTAAAATAACGAATATTGAAGAAAGAAATTTAAAAACACTACTCAATAATAAAAAACGGGTAATGAATCAGCGAAACACTCCTCATTATTTCAGTAACGAGGAATGAAAAGAAGATTCATTCCCCAATAATTAGTTAAATCCGTCTCTTTTATTTCTTAATTGTACAAATTCGTCAAAATCATTGGCGCGGATAAAGGGATTGATTTGTTTTTCTTCTGCAATCGTTGAAGGTAAGGTGGGTTCGTCATTTTCTCTTTGTTGACGGACTTTTTTCAAAGCTTTTTCTACAGCTGTATTAGATGGGTCTACTTCTTTAGCAAAACGTAAATTTGTTTCTGAATATTCATGGGCTGCATAAACTTTTACATCATCAGCTAGTTGCCCTAATTTATTGACTGTTTCAAATTGCGCTTGATAGTCTCTAGTAAAGACACGGCCGCAACCTGCCATAAATAAAGCATCGCCACAGAATAAATTGCCATCAACTAAATAAGCAATATGTCCGTTTGTATGTCCTGGTACAAAAATAATTTCACAGCTTTGCCCCAACAAATCAATCGTTTCTCCTTCATGAACAATAGTGTCAGCATCCCCACTACATTCTTCCGGTCCATAAACCTTGGTATCAGGATATTTAGCTACTATTTCTCTGACGCCAGCTGTATGATCCGCATGATCATGCGTTAGTAAAATAGTAGATAAATTTACATCATGATTATTTAAGTAATCCAAAACCGGTTGTGCTTCTCCAGGATCAACAACCACAATATCCTGACCTATTTGATAAAACCAAATATAGTTATCCGATAGTGCTTTTAAAGCAGTAACTGTCATCTTATCTCCTACTTTCTGTTAAACTTTTTCTTATTTCCATTTTACTTTAAATGAAGATAGATGTTAAATCATAGCCTTTTATGTTTTTAAATAAAGCATTAGTTTTTTCCGAGGAACAATCTGTCCTTTATTTTCCATTAATTTTTGAAAAATTTTTGCTTCATTTTTTGTCAGTTCCATCTCATGGTCTTGATAGGAAACCGTAAAGTTACTGCTATTAAAAATCAAACCACGATGTTCGATTAAGTCATTAGAATCACTAAAGTCATAGCTACGACGAAGAAGTGCTTGTATTTTTGCCATTAAGATTTCCAAGTCAAAGGGCTTGGTAATATAATCATCGGCTCCTATCTCGATTGCACGAAGGATATTCAGATTATCTATAGCCGAGGAAATAAAAATAATAGGCACACTGGAAATTTTTCGAATTTCACGACACCAATGGTAACCGTCAAAAAAAGGAAGGGTGATATCAAGCAAAACAAGCTGGGGATCAAAGGAAACAAGCTCTGGCAAAATACTTTGAAAATCCTTTGCAATCAAACTTTCATAATCCCATTTTATTAGATGCTGTTTGATTTTATTAGCAATCACTTCATCATCTTCAACAATAAATATTTTCATGACAGCGCCTCTTTTCCTCCCCATATTTTTCTTTTAGCATGCCTTAAACCAGATTCCTGTCTAATATTTTCCACATTTTAAACGCTAATGACGATTAATCAACGACCCTACCCATATTTCAATTGAAAATAATTGAGAGAAAAACGAAGACCTTGCTTCACTTGTTGCTGCATTTTTATAGTAATCACTTAGTTTTCCTTGAAATTCTAACTGTAAGGAAGGAATTTCCTTTAAATCTTGCGGTGCAACTAAAGATAATGGTTTCTCAAAAGTATTAAACTCGCATTCTGCCAGTACTGAAGCGACAAATTGCGAACAGAAAAATACATTGTCTCTTTTTATAGGTCGATTGATTAAAAACCCAAATAAACCAATAAAATTATAATGATAATATTCCTTTTCTGCTTTTATTTGTTCAATATACAACTCCATTTGTTCTAATTGCTCTTGTGTAATAGCAAAAGAATAAACCGCACAGTGTGCTTTTTTAAGTAATCCTGTTCGGATATTTTCCTCGATAAACCCACCAACAAATGGGTTTCTTATATGCTTTCTACCAAAACTATAAACTTCTGACAAATCAGAAGTAAAAGCAATTGAAGCGTGATTGTAAGGTTGATGTGTATACAGCCTAATAAACTTAGTAAACAGCGTTCCCGTATCGGTTAATAGTATATATCCTTTCTTTTCTTCCATAATCTTCCCCCTTTAATACTCTCATTAAGGATATTTTCTATTCTCAATATAGCGATAAAATACTAAAAAAGAATTAATTAATTTCTTAAAAAAGAGTTAATTATTTCCTATTTGATAGCTATTATCTAAAACTTGAGAGCATCTTTATACCATGATAATTTATTATGAATGATAAAGCTAGAAGGAGAACTTTTATGGAACAAAAACAACTCGTCTATGCAAATTTAAATGAAATAAATATTGATTTTCAAGCGATTGAACACCCGGCTGTTTACACAATAGAAGAAATGAAAACCCTGGATTTTCCAGCACATACCACCGTTGCTAAGAATTTATTTTTAAGAAATGGCAACGGAAAAGAACACTATCTGCTTATAGTTGAAGAGGATCAGAATATAGATTTAAAAGAAGTGAAAGCAATGATTGCTTCTTCTCGCTTATCTTTTGCTTCAGAAGAACGGCTTGAAAAATACTTAGGCTTAACTAAAGGTGCTGTCAGTCCGTTTGGTTTATTAAATGATAAGCAGAACGAAGTGACTGTTTATGTGGATAACCAGTTAAAAGAAGCAAATGTCATCGGCTTTCACCCTAATGATAATACTGCTACTGTTTTTATTACTTTTGAACAGCTTTTGCAATTTATAAAAGCAACAAATCATGAAGTCCATCAATTAAATTTTGGTTGATTCACTTTACAAAAGAATACCGAACTGGAGGCAAGCATTTAAATGTTTGCTTTTTTTCTGTAAAAAAATGCTTTGTTTCAGTAAATTTTCAATCTTTTTTAGTAGAATATACCATAAGAAATATACTATCCTATTGCCGGATTATAAATAACTCTTGCAAGCTTACAGACTGCTTTAAAGCAGCTTTTTGTATTTTTCAAGGGGGAGAAAGGAGTGTAGTAATGGCTAAATTTATTAATAAACATTATAAAAATATCATACTTTGTTTTATAGGAACTTTTATCAATGCGCTTGGTGTTAACTGTTTTCTACTTGGAGCAAATTTAGGAGATGGAGGGACTGTCGGGATATCTCTGGCTTTAAAATATACCCTTGGCTTTTCGCCCGCCCTAACCTCTTTGATCATAAACACTTTAGTCGTTTTTGTCGGTTGGAAATTTTTAAGTAAAACCACAGCAATTTATACCGTGATCGCCAACACTGCACTTTCCTTCTTCCTGAATTTAACCGAAGGAATTAATTTAGGCGTTGATGATTTTGTGATAAACGCTGTATTCGGAGGTGCCGTTATTGGGATTGGTGCTGGTCTAGTAATCTCAACTGGCAGTACACTCGGCGGAACTTCAGTTATAGCTAAAGTACTCAATAAATATATGGATATAAAAACTTCGCAAGGAATTTTTATGTTGGATGGTCTAGTTGTCCTATCTTTCCTTTTAGTACTTCCTGTAGAGAATATTTTATTTACTATCATTATGCTATTTGTAACCGAAAGAGCCACCTCTTTTATTATCGAAGGCTTCAATCCAAAAAAGGCGGTTACTATTATATCTAGTAAAAATGAAGCCATTTGCAATAAAATTAATGATTTTACAGGTAGAGGTTCAACGCTATTAACCGGTAGTGGCGGCTATAGTAAAAGTGAACGAACGATGCTTTATGTTGTTGTGCCACAATCCCAAGTCACTAGAATAAAAAAATGGTAAATAAAGAGGATGAACATGCATTTTTGGCCATCCATGATGTCAGAGACGTCTTAGGTAGTGGCTTTATCAATATCAATTAAAACCAAATATTCTTTGTTCCCACCATAATTTATAAAAATTGGTGGGAACTTTTTTGATGTCTCTCCAACAATTTTTGAATTGGTGGCAAGTTTAAAAATGTGCCACCAATTTTTATGATTTTGGAGGGATAATTTTTCATCTTCATAAACAGACCTTCTCATCGGACACCTTCTAAAGTAAGCAGTTTCGTCTTTCTTTCAATTCCTCCTGCATAACCGGTCAGAGAACCATCGCTTCCAATGACTCTATGACAAGGGATAATGATCGGAATCGGATTATGTCCTACAGCACCACTCACAGCTCTTGCTGATCCAAGGTTTTCACCATAATTGTCTTTTAATTTAGCAAGGATTTGCTGATAAGTAATCGTTTGTCCATAAGGTACAGTTTGCAAAATCGATAATACCTTTTGGCGAAAATCGGTAACTTGGGGCGCTAATGATAAACGCTCTATCGCAGTTTTTTTCCCGTCAAAATATTCATTCAACCAATCTTTTACTTTTTCTATCACACGATTTTCTTGAAAAACAGCTTCCTCTAAAGAATAGGAAGCACCGTAATATTTCTGGTCTTCAAACCATAATCCTAACACAGAACTGTCATCTGCTAATATTAAAATATTGCCTAAAGGTGATGAATATTTACTTTTATATAACATCATTTCTTCTCCCTATACCTTTATTACCAAAAAACATCCTTCTTTTCTACAAGTCTATTATAACAATTTTTTCTTATAAAAAATAATACTATCTGGCTTTTTTAGCCTAAGATAAAAAAGCCCAAATCTACTTTTTATAGATCTGGACTTTCACTGTTAAACTAGGCATCTTCCCATACTTCTTGAGCAATGTCTTTGATAAATCTTATTTTATTCCATTGCTGTTCTTCGGTTAAAATATTTCCTTCTTCAGTGGAAGCAAAACCACATTGCGGACTGAGACATAAATTTTCTAAGGGAACAAATTGACTAGCCTCTCTGATTCTAGCAATAATATCTTCCCGATTTTCTAAACTCCCTGATTTAGAAGTCACTAAGCCTAAAACCACTTTCTTTCCAGGCGTTACATTAGCTAAGGGTTCAAAACCACCTGCACGATCACTATCATATTCCAGATAATAAGCATTGACATTTTCTTGGTCAAATAAAGGACTAGACACATTATCGTAGCCACCCGAAGAGGACCAAGTCGACTGATAATTTCCTCGACAAATGTGAGTGTTAATCACAAGATCTTGTGGTTGATTATCAATAATCGCATTATTTAAAGTAACAAACAATCGTTTTTGTTCTTCTGCTTCTTTTTCAGCCCTAGCGCGCTCTTTACTAGCTACTTTTTCTGGGATGCCATTTGTCATAGGCGTGCCAGCTGCTAACATTCCCCAAGTACAATCATCGATTTGCAAAGTTCGAACACCCGCAGCATAAAATTCTGATATAGCTTCTCGATAAGCGGAAATAATTCCATCAACTAAGGCTTCTCTTGTCGGATATATTTTTTTAGTTGATTCTTCATTTTCCGGTCTAGCCAATTCTGCCCAAAATTGTGCAGGTGCTGGTATCGTTAATTTTACTTCCGTATCTTCTGCTGCATGTTCTTTGGCAAAACGGAAATGTTCTACAAAGGGATGATTTTTTCCACCCAGTCTATCGGTTAGTCTAGCCGTTTCTGCTCGAGTTTCCTTGTCTTTAAACTGATAACCTTTATCACTTGCTGCTTTTGTAACACCATTGAGTCCCCAAAAGAAATCTAAATGCCACCAACTGCGACGAAACTCACCATCAGTTACAGCGTTAAGTCCAACTTCTTCTTGTTTTTTTATTAAATCAATAATGGCTTGGTCTTCTACTTCTTTTAACTCTTCTGCAGAGATATTTCCTTGCTCAAAATCTTCTCTAGCTTGCTTTAACGCCTCGGGTCTTAGGAAACTGCCGACGATGTCATAACGGTAAGATGATTGTTGTTTTAATTTTGTATCTGCCATAATAATTTCTCCTCGTATATTATTATTTATTATTTTTTAAATACCTTTGAGAATTGGCTCACCTCCTTTACTTATTTATACAAAATCTTTCGACAAATGATTTAAAAGGACCTGAACAGCTTGAAAGGCTTGAGTGCTCACATCATCCACTGAGTCATCAAACATCTGTGGCGCTTCATCACCTACCTTATCTGAAATTGCGCGCACATTGAGTATCGGAATGTTATAAAAACTAGCTACTTGGGCAATCGCGCAACTTTCCATATCTGAACCTATTAGGTCTGGAAAATTTTTGCGTATTGTACCGATAGTTGCACCATCACTCATAAATGAATCCGCAGTGACAATCGTACCTAAATGATAAGTAATACCGTACGTAGAAAATAACTGCTCAACTTCCTGCAAAAGCACATGGTCAATCGGATAATCAGCCGGCATCTGAGGCACTTGGCCATATTGATAAGCAAAACCTGTCGCGTCCACATCACTATAAACAAAACGATCGCTAAGAAGTATTTCTCCTAATTCGGCATTTGCATGAAAAGTACCCGTAGTCCCGGTATTAATAATTAAGTCGGGTGTGATCTGTTCACATAACCAAGCCGCACTAGCAGCTGCATTCACTTTACCAATACCTGATTCAACTAAATAAATATCTTTATTAAGCTGTTCAATAACAGTCTTTCCCTTCTGCCAAACTTGTTTTCCTTGTGTAAAAAATTTACGAAAAGGAGCCACTTCTTCTGGCATCGCCGCAATAATAGCAACTTTCACTTCATTCCCCCCCAAACTTCATCATTTGGTTCGTCTACTTCTACTTTGGTTCCTTCAAACTGTTCTTCGATATATTCCTGGATTTCAGGGTCATGATAGATTTCCCCTAACTTTTGCAGATCTTTTTCATCTTCTCGCCCTTCTTGGACTGCGATAATATTAAAATTACCTTTGTTGTCATCATTAACTTCTTCATGATAAATAGCATCTTCTAATACGTTCAATCCACCCTCAAGTGCAACCGTGTTACTGATTGGAATTAAATCTAAGTCAGATAAGACACGGGGCCCTGTCAGGTCATCAATCAAACTAAACTCCAGATTTTTAGGATTTTCGGCAATATCATCAGGTGTACCAATCCCATCATCAAAGTCCTCTTCTAGTTTAATCAATCCGGCTGATTCTAATAAACGCAATCCTCGTGCAGTATTTGCTGGATTATCTGCTAGTGCTACCTGCGCACCATTAGGAAGATCTTCCACAGAATCATATTTGTCTGAATATAATCCCATAGGTTCCATATAAGTTGTCGCTATAGGAATTAAATTTGTTTCGCTTTCTTCATTGTAACTTTTTAAATATTCAATCGACTGAAAAGCATTTGCGTCTACATCTCCATCTGCCACAGCATTATTGGACTGTGTTCCTCCTGTGATTTCTGTTACCTCAATTTCAAGACCGGCTTCTTGGGCTGCATCTGAGTTTGCGATATAATCCCAAACCTCCGCATCCGAATCCACTGAACTAATATGAACAACACCATCATTTTGATCTGCACCATCTTGTTCGGCAGATCTACCGCTCCCACAAGCACCTAAAAGCAGTAAAAAACTTGCCGCACCTATATATAAACTTATTTTTTTCATTTGTCACCTTCCTTAATGTTTAAACAACCAATGATACGCCAACAAACAAGCAAATTCTGCCCTCCTATATGTTTTTAGAGATAAAAAAAATCTCCATCCCTTTGCTTATTAATTCTAATAAACAAAGGGACGAAGACTTTTCGTGTTACCACCCTTATTCATATCGACCTCACAGCCAATATCTCAACGGTACGCATGATACCCGGCAGTATATCGGTTGCTTTCCCGTTTGTTCAGCGTTAACTGAACAAAAAGCTTAGAGCTCATCTTCACTAAATTTATTTGTACCCTTTCACACCATCCGGGCTCTCTTTAACAAATGCAATAGCTACTCTTCTCTATTAACGCTTGATTTGTGATTTGCAGATTAGTATAGAGAAGAGGCAAAACTTTGTCAAGTAATTTTTTGAAAATTCTTCCATTTTAATGATTAGTTCTTGTATAGCATTGTTGATAAGCCAAATTTTTCCGATAATTCTGATAGAGTTATTTTTATCAAAATAAAAACATGATTTTCATAATCTAATGTGCTTATTTCTGTTTAAGCACATAACTCTGTAAGAACGTAGCTAAACTTATTTTTATCCAACACCTAAAATTTCCTCTTTGGAATGAATCAGTTCTGTTAAAAAGTTACAATAAGGCGTTGAAATATGGTATTGTCTTCCTTTTCTAACAATCACGCCATTAATATAATCAATCTCAGTTAAACGTTTATTATCGATTAAGTCTTGATACATGGAAGGATAGTGCAAACCTATCGTTTCCGGGTCAAAACTTGATTTTATTTGTGTTAAAACTTCGTCCTTGTCTAAAGAAATATCTTGCGCACTAGCAATTGCGATAAATTCGTCGACAATTTGAGAAATAATTGTGTTAGCGTAGCTACTTGCACCAAGGCTAGCGATGTTACATTCTAAAATAGTACATAACCCATTAACACTTCCATTCACACATGCTTTTTTATAAATAGAAGATAAAATATTAGAAGAATATTTTGCATTTAAATTAGCTTGATTCAATGCCTCAACGATTGTATTGGCAGTTTGTTCTTGGCCTTGTTCCAAGTTTTGTAAATTAATCGAACCATCGCCAAATAGTTTCACTTTTCCTGGGCCTTGCAGACCGGAAGTCCACATGGTATTTCCTAAAAAGATATTTTTATAAGGTACATATTTTTTAATTATATCTTCATGACCAATGCCGTTTAGTAGGCAAAGTACTTTCGTGTCTTCATGTAAAAGGCTACTAATCGATTGCAACATGGAATCTAACTGCATAGCTTTAGTAAACAAAATCACCAAATCTGCGGAAAAATCAATCTTTGCAATCTCATTTTGATTATAGGCTAGCATATTTTCAACCACTTCTTCTCCGTTAAAGTTAGCTTGTAAGCCATTGTTATTGATCGCATCAATATGTTCTTGCCAACCATCCACTAAAACAACTTCATGATTTCCACGATGTAACATTAAGCCAAAACGACTACCCATAGCTCCGGCTCCTGCTATAATAATTTTCATATAATTCACTTCCTACTATCTATATTCATTTCATCAATTTCATTATACTATGCTTATAGCTGAAGAAAAACAGTTTAGGGAAATTGTAAATTTTTTACGCTGAGATATTATTCGTGCTACACTTTTATTACAAAGAAAACATTAAGTGGAGGTAATATAAATGCAACAAGAACAATTAATTCTACGAGAACGTCCTAATGGTTTACCTGATGACAATACTTTCGAGTATAAAAACATCGATGTCCCTGAAGCTGGACAAAATGAAATATTGGTAAAAACCTTATACCTTTCAGTCGATCCGTATATGCGCGGCAGAATGTCAGATGCACCTTCTTATTCTGCGCCTTTTGAAGTGGGCGAAGCTTTATATGGAAGTACGGTAAGTGAAGTTGTTCAATCGAATAATGATGAATTTTCTAAGGGAGATTTAGTCACGGGGACAGCGAATTTCCAAGAATATAATGTCGTTAAACCTTCAGAAGTTCGTAAAGTACAAACAGATCAATTAAAACCAAGTAATGCCTTAAGTGTATTAGGTATGCCTGCGCTAACAGCTTATTTCGGTATGATGCATATCGGTGAGCCTAAAAAAGGTGAAACTGTCGTTGTTTCTGGCGCTGCAGGTGCTGTAGGACAAGTCGCAGGACAACTAGCTAAAAGTGTGGGTGCTCGTGTTGTCGGTATTGTTGGTTCTGAGAAAAAAGCCCAATATATCACCGAAACCTTAGGCTATGATGCAGCGGTTGAATACAAGAAAGGCAATGTGAGCGAACAATTACAAGAAACTTGCCCTGACGGCATTGATGTTTATTATGAAAATGTTGGCGGCGAAATTTCTGAAGCTGTTTGGCCTTTATTAAATGTCTTTGCCCGTATTCCAGTTTGTGGCGCGATTTCTTCTTATAACCTTAAAGAAGGCGAAGAAGATATTGGTTTACGTGTCCAACGCTTCTTAATCAACTCTCGTGCAAAAATGCAAGGACTACTGGTAGGAGACTTCGCAGATTCCTTTGATGAAGCTTATGAAGCACTAGAAAATAAAGTAGCTAACGGTGAGTTAAAATTTGAAGAAACCATTTATGATGGTTTCCATAAAATACCTGATGCCTTTTTAGGTTTATTCAGCGGTGAAAATATCGGTAAACAAATTGTTAAAGTAGCAGATAAAGACTAGAAATACAGGAGAAAAAGGTGGTACCAGCCTGATACGTGCAGCTTCGCATAGACTCCATAGTTAAAACCCGCATGCTTATTCTAATTACAGAATGAGCATGCGGGTTTTAATATTTTTTATATTGTGCTAAATGAGACAGTAAAAATTTGAGACGGTGGCTATCTTTTTGAAAAGTGGTGGTGCATATGCAAACATACGCTAAAATCTTTAGAAAGGAGACGCCGTTTGTCCATTGCTAAAGCACTAAGCCTAATAGTTAGTTATATTGCCACCGTCTTATGCAATAAAGTATAACATAAGAAATCGCTTTCTTCAATTAAAAGTGCTACAATCGACATAGAATAAACGAAAAGAGCAAAACGCCTTTTGATTTTCTCCACAACATAGTTCGTAAACTTAAAACCCTCTACTTCAGTTTACAGTTTCTTCTCAAAACCTTCCATTGGCGCTGCTTAGTTTTGGTAATCTTCTGCTTTTTTACCATCAGGCGTGAAATTCATTACACTGCCAAACGACTCTTTTAGATAAGTTTGCATAGCACCTGAAATACTTAATTCTTCCATATCTGCAAGGCTCATTGTGGTACGAATACTTGCTTCATCGCCCATCATTACCTTTTCTACCCATTGTGGTTCTCGTAAAAGTTCTCGTCCAATCGCTACTAAATCAGCGCCAGCGTTCAACATTTCTTCGGCATCTTCTGGTCGTTCGACTGAGCCTATACCAATCAGGGGGCACTTCATTTGCGATTGTCTTAGCGAATTTTTCCAAAATAGGTGTTGTTTCTGTTGCGTCATTTAATGAGGTACGTTTGTAGCTTCCCATGGATAAATGAATATAACCTACTTGATCTTTAATTTTTTCTGCCAAATATAAAGTGTCTTCTAAACAAATTCCTGGTGTTTCAACCTCCTCAGGTGAAATTCTATATCCTAATAAAAATGAATCACTTGCATATTGTTTAATCGTTTCAGTAATCTCTTTAATAACTGCAAGCGGAAATCTCATTCGTTTTTCTCGATTACCGCCCCACTTGTCCGTACGTTGGTTGGAATTTGGCGAATAAAATTGTTGCAATAAATAAGTATTGGCGCCATGTAACTCTATCCCATCAAAACCTGCTTGAATTGCTCTTCTAGTAGCAGCACCGAAATCTGCAATAATTTGTTCCACTTCTTCTGCTTCTAATGCTCGTGGTGTTTCCGAATCTGGAGGAAACTCTGCTGCAATTGCACTGGCACTTACAGGTTTCTCTCCTCGTAATACTTGTGAGGTTGATTTTCTACCCGCATTAAAAATCTGCAAAACCGCTTTTGCGCCATCTTTTTTGATCGTTGTAGCTAGGTGTCTGAGTCCTGGCAGCATGTCATCATTTGCCACAAAAAGTTCCTATTGGAAGAAAAGAGGATTTAACATGAGTAAAATATATCAAATGGGTATTGAAGCTACCTTAGATGTTATCGGTGGAAAATGGAAACCTATGATATTATGTAATTTAGGGCGTGGTCCCTTACGTTCAGGAGAATTAAAAAGGAAACTCCCTAACGTTACGCAAAAAATGCTAACACAACAACTTAGAGAGCTAGAAAAAGATCAGATTATTGCTCGAGAAGTTTATAACCAAGTTCCCCCTAAAGTCGTCTACTCTTTAACGGAAGAAGGAAAGACATTACGAGGTATTCTAGTTTTCATGTCTATTTGGGGAGAAAACCGGATAAAAAAAGCACAGGCAAATGGCGAAGATATCACACTACTGAGAGATTACGATGGTTTTATTGAAATGTAATGAAATTGTTATAGCCTCTAAGAAAGCAACTACAGAAATTTTGTAGTTGCTTTTTTGTTAGTTTTTCCAATGTAAGACTTTTGTAAGAATTGCGAAAGAGATTTGAAACTTTCTATTACTAATATAAGGACTATAGAAAAAGGAGGGACTTCTTTTGAAAAAAGTTTTATTAGCTATAGTACTTATGGTTGTTCTAGCTTTTGGCGGGTTGAGGATTGCTGATGCTATCGTAATGTCTGGAGAGGATTACTACTTACAAATCACTGATACAGGCGAGAAAAAAGCAGAAAAAAGTGATAGTGGTGAAAGAATGGTTTCTTATGATTACACGCTAACCGGTTTTGATAAAAATGGACAGGAAAAAGAAATGTCTTTTACCGCTTTTAAAGATCGTCCTTTAATCCAGGGAGCTTATTTAAAAGTCACTTGGAACAAAAAAAGAGGCGTAACTTCCTACGAACAGATTCAAGCAAATGAAATTCCAACACAAGCAAAAGAAAAATTAGATGGAGGGAATTAAAATGGAAAAAATAGTTAATGTTGAAGATGTGAGAAAAGTTTATGGTAAAGCTCAAGGAGAAAAAACAGAAGCATTAAAACAAATTTCCTTTAGTGTAGAAAAAGGCGAATTTATCGGTATCATGGGACCTTCTGGCTCGGGAAAATCTACCTTATTAAATTTATTAGCAACACTTGATAAACCAACAAACGGCACGATTACTGTTAATGATAATGATGTAACAAAATTAAAAGGCAATCAAATAGCAGATTTTCGTAGCCAAGAAATGGGATTTATCTTCCAAGAATTTAATTTATTAGAAAATTTGACAGCTTCTGAAAATATCGCTGTCCCACTTTCACTACAAGGGGTAAAAGCAAAAGAAATTAAACAAAGAGTCGATCAAATCGCACAACGTTTATCGATTAGCGATATCCTTAACAAATACCCTGCTGAAATTTCCGGCGGACAAAAACAAAGAGTCGCAGCCGCACGTGCTTTAATCACCCAGCCTTCTATTTTATTAGGTGACGAACCGACAGGAGCTCTGGACTCACAAAGTTCCCGCGATTTGTTGGATACCATGAAAGAGTTAAACCAAAACGATCAAATCTCGATTTTACTGGTAACTCATGACCCTTTTTCAGCTAGTTATTGTCAACGCATTTTATTTATCCAAGACGGCATCATCCAAGAAGAAATCAAACGAGAAGATCAGAGTCGCGAAAGTTTTTATAAACAAATACTGACGATTCTAGGTACTTTAGAACAATAGGAGGGATACAAATGCTTTTTAAACTATCACTAACCGGTCTTAAAAGTCGTTGGCGTGATTATCTTGTTTTATTTTCAGGACTGATGATTGCAGCAGGTATCTTTTATATGTTTCAGTCAATGGCCAGTAATAAAGATTTTTTAGCCAATAATTCAACCGTTGCTATGACGGGTATTATCTTTCAATTAGGTTCTGTTTTGCTTGGTATTATCACTTTAGTTTATATTTTGTACGCGAACTCCTTTTTGATGAGTATGCGGCAAAAAGACTATGCGATGTTTATGATGCTAGGTGCGAAACAGGCTAAAATTGCGCTATTAATTTTTATTGAAACTTTCACCATTGGACTTTTTGCCAGTCTGCTAGGTTCAGCAATCGGTGTTGGTTTAACCTCTATTGTAAATCAATTATTGACCCAGCAACTAGATATACAAGTTACTCATTTTTCACCATTAAATCTTAAGGCTTTGCTGATCACTCTTATCTTTTTTACTATAATGTTTTTATTAGCAGCCACAATCAACGCTTCTTCAATTACTAGACGGCCGATTTTAACTTTATTAAAAGCCAATGAAACACCCACCCAAGCGCGTCGTAAACCGATTGCTTTATTATTAGAAGTAATGGTCGGTCTAATTTCACTGGCTGTGGGTTACTACATGATGGATAACGTTATGAATATGGGTCTGTTAGCTCTTATCATTGCTTTAGTGACAATTGTTCTAGGAACTTATTTAGTTTTTCATTCCGTTATGATCTTTATCTTAGCCTTTTTGAAACGTTTTGATCGATTGAGATTGAAAAAGTTAAATAACTTCACACTATCTCAATTAAGTTTTCGCATCCAGGATTATACCAAGATGCTTTCGATGGTAGCGATGATTTTTGCTCTAGCATTGGGTGCACTAACTGTCGGTTTGGGCTTTCGCAATGAAATTCCTAAAATGACCGAACAGTTCTCTACCTATGATTTACTTTTAAATAATGCTCAAGATGTTAATCAGAGTCAAATCGATACACTACATCCTACTTCAGATGTCAGCTATCAAATAAAAGAAGATGAAGAAAGGATTTATTTTAACAAAGAACAGTTCAATAAGAATCCGTTAATCGCTGTTGAATTTGGCACTAAACCCAAAAAAGTAACGTATTCAGGCAATCAATTGGCTGATGACGAAATAAAAATGGATGAGTTAAGAGCTTTATTGCTGCCCGAACAGCGTGATAAAACATTGACGATGTTAGATAAAGCTGATTTTTCTTCACTTAAAGAAGAAAGCAGTAGTCTGCAAGTCCTGCAAGTAAAAGATTTTATGTCACAAAAAGAAGAAATTGAGCCCTTTGTTGCTGACAATACAAAGCGCAATCCTTCTATCAATCAAGATCCTTTTTCAATGAATCAAAAGTATGATATCTATACAATGTATAATGGGATATTTTCTGGCTTTGAATTTATGGGATTTTTCCTAGGGATTGCCTTTTTAACCATGCTAGCAAGTTGTTTAATGTTTAAAATTTTATCAGGTGCTGCAAGTGATGTGGCTCGTTATGAAATGTTAAATAAAATTGGAACTAGAATGAGTCTTTTGAAAAAATCTATCCGAAGAGAAATTGGCGTTTTATTTTTGGCTCCTGGTATATTAGGCGCTATTCACGTATTGTTCGGCTTAAAAATGTTTACTTCTTTACTCAGTGAACCTTATGCTGGTATCTGGATTCCATTTTTAATTTTCTTTATCTTGTATCTCCTTTATTATCTACTTACTGTCTGGTTGTATACAGATATTGTTTTAAAGAAAAAAGAATGAGAAATTTGAAGCTTATTTATAATTTTTATAGCTAAGATAGGGAGTGAAACAGGAAAACATTCCTCATGTTTTCCCGTTTTCTTTTCAATAGACAAAAAGGATTCACTGCTAGAAATTATTAGCAGTGAATCCTTTTTTATTTTAATCATCATCTTGTTCTACTTCTAATACTTCGCCATCGTCTGCATTAATCGTTACTTCAGTTTCATTATCTTTTTCTAAAACATTGACTTCCCAAGTTTGTTTGTCATCAGAAACACGCTCTAATTTCCATTCGCGCGCTTTTCCACTATCTGCTTCGTTTTCTGCAATTTTAGTTGCTTCTTTTTGGCTGATCGCATCTTTTTGATTTAGTTCATAGTGCGTTTCTTCTTCGTCATCATCGTCATCGTCTTTATCACTCTTGTTATCAGTAATATCTCCTGAAGCAGCATCGATTTTAGTATTATATTCTACTTGGTCGTCATAGCTTTCCACTTCATAAACATATCCTTTACGACTAGGCTCTAGTTCGATACTTTCTACCTTTTTATCGTACTTGTCGGAAAATGTATCCAGCGCCTCTTTTTCTGTTACCTTAATCTCACTAGTATCAGAATTGTCAAGTGCTTTATCGCTTGTTGAAGCCCAAACGTAACTTCCACCTAGAACAAAAACTGCTGCAGCTACAATACTTCCAATAATTATCTTACGTAAATTTTTCATTTTCTGTCCCTTCCTTCCCTTTTCTTACTTTTATATTAGCAAGAATTTCCTTTAGAAAAATCAAAATATCGCATAAATTAGATGAAGATTTCTTCATTTTTTAGGAAGTATAATCGTAAATATGGTTCCTTTCGGTTGATTATCCTCTACCTGAATGCTGCCTCCGTATTTGGTAACAAGAGCTTTTACAATAGCTAGTCCGATCCCTGAACCGTTCACTTCACTTGTTCTCGACTGGTCGATACGATAAAGACGTTCAAAAATTTTATCTTTTTTGTCATCGGCAATTCCTATCCCTTGATCCGCAACTTCTAGTCGGATAGCTTCATCTGCTTGTAATGAAACATTAATTTCCCCAGTGGGAGCATATTTTAAGGCATTTTCCAATAAATTTTGAATGATCTGTTGTAAATCTGACGCTCTTGCTTTGAAATGAACATCTGGCTGTATTTGTAAATTAATTTCACGTTCATTTACCGCCAGCAACTGCTCAATTTCTTGGGTAATAAGATCGGAAAAATCAATATCTTCTACCTGACTTTTATTTTCCGCACGGCTTAAAGTCAGCAACTGTTCACTTAATTGCTCGATACGTTTTGATTCTTTATCAATAAATGCTAAGGACTGTGGAATAACTTCCGGATGCGCTTCACTTCTTCTTTGAATCAAATTAACATGTCCTCGAATAGCTGTAATTGGTGTTCGCAACTCGTGTGAAGCATCGCTAACAAATTGTTTTTCCCGTTCGATTGCTTGTCTTTGTTTTTCTAATAGTGCATTAAATGCTGTGGCAACTTGATAGATTTCTTTCGGATCTTCTGGAACTGTCAAAAATCCTTGATTTTCATCTAGCCGATTTAATTCAGTCGACATTTTGGCTAGTTTTTGGCTCCAACGTCCTACCATCCAATAAATTAGCAGAGCTCCTATGATTAAACCAGTAAGGTTCAATAATAAGTTGACAAGCAAAAGGCTTGTTACAATGTCTGTAATAGCTTCACTATCAATAATCAAGGCTAGTTGAACATCGCCCACCTCTTTTTCTTCATAGTAATAACGATCGTCATCTATAAAAAGTAAATGTTCTAAAAAAGGAATACTTCGTCCTTTTGCAAGGTCTGCAAATTTTTCTGCGGCATCTTCAGAATAATAAGTCTCACCATTGGGTAGACGAACGCGCAATGCTTCCCCTTCATCTTCTATCACGTAACGATCAACTAAATCCGCCCAATTTTGTTCTGAAGATGCCCCCTTTTCAATCGTTTCAAAAATATGTTCACTGCGATCAGAAATATAATCATAAACAAAGGCTATAGATATGCCCACAAAAACAAGATTCATTAAAAGCAATATTAGAGCAAATAGTCCCATAAAGCGGACTGTTAGTTGCCGTTTAGCTGTTTGTTTAGTTTTCATAAGAACCTCTCAATACATAACCAACACCGCGCACTGTTTGAATCAAATCCTCCGCCCCCACTTCTTTAAATTTATTACGCAAAGTACGAATATAGACATCAACAACATTGGTTTGTCCAAAGTAATCATAACCCCAAACTTCATTCAATAATTCATCCCGTTTTTTTACCACTTCGGGTTCTCTCATTAATTGATATAAGATACCAAATTCTTTAGGGGTTAACTCGATAGATTCATTTTTTACCAAAACTTGGTGTTTCGCTAGGTCCATCTTGATTCCTTGGAATTCCAACACATTGCTTTCTTCATTTTGCTCTTGTAAACGCCGCTCGATCACACGGATACGAGCAAAAAGTTCTTCGATTTCAAACGGTTTTGTTATATAATCATCCAAACCCGTATCCAAGCCGGTCACGATATCTGTGGTTTGGGTGCGAGCTGTCATCATGATGATGGGCACCTTACTTACTTTACGGATACGACGAGCTACAGTGATTCCATCCAAACCAGGCAACATCCAATCCAACAAAATCAAATCGAATTGATCTTTTTGCTGTAAAAAAGTTTCTAGTGCCGACTCTCCATTCGTTTCCCAGCTTGTTTGATAACCTTCAAATTGTAGTTCACTTTGAATAAAACTAGCCAAGCTCTCTTCATCTTCTACTAATAATAAGTTTAATGGTTCCATTTTCCCCACCTCTTTTTCTTATTATAAAGGATATGCTAACTTTTATTATAGCAAAAAGATGATAATTTCCCATTTAGTTTATTATTAAATGATTTTAGAAGTTTGTCTTCAAAATAAAAGAAAAATTTGATGAAGATTTTCTCATTTTTATAAGCGTATTTAATGCAAAAGCGCTTTTTCATTGATACAGTAAAATTAATCATAAAACAAGGAGTGAGCAAAATGTATGAATTACATGAACTACTTGCCCAACTAAAAGATTACGAATGGATTGATTTGACACACGAGGTTACTAAAGATATTCCCGTTTATCAAACTTTCAACCCTCTTGCAGAAACCACAATTTCAACTATCAAAGAAACCGGCGCTTATTCAGTAGAGTATAGTATCGGTAATTCCCATGGTACACATATTGATGCACCTAACCATTTTGCTGACGGAAAAAGAGATTTATTAGATATTCCGCAAAAAGAACGCGTCCTGCCGTTGTACGTTCTTCATTTAGAAAATAAGGTAAAAGAAAACCCTGGATATGCGGTAACGGTTGATGATTTGCAAGAATTTGAAGAAACTTATGGAGAGATTCCTGCCGATAGTTTTGTTGCTTTTTCAAGTGGTTGGTATAAAAAATTTGATAATGAAGAAGATTTTTTAAATAAAGATGAAAATGGCATCGAGCAGACACCTGGTTGGTCAATTCCAGCCTTGGAATTTCTAAGTCGCAAACGAAATGTTACTGCCATCGGACATGAAACATTAAATACCGATAGCGGCCCAGAAGCAGCAGAGGCTAACTTTTTAGCAGCCCAACAATACTGGCTAACTGAAGATAAATATCAAAATGAACTATTAGCTAATTTAGATAAAGTACCGGCTGTGGGTGGCATTATTTTCACCACAATGCCTCATATCACAAAAGCACCCGGTTTCCCAGCAGAAGTTTTTGCAATTGTGCCAAAAAATTAACTAAAATAAATACCATTCCTTAGGTGTTAATAAACAAAAGGGATGGTATTTTTCTCATATGACCTGCCATTATTCATCATTATTGGCGGTTACTTTCTAGACTTGCCTCCAATAATTTAACAACTGGTGGCAAGTCGTCTAATGTGCCTCCAGTATGCAAAATATTGGAGGAAAGTCGAGCGATGTGCCACCAATCTGTAAAATATTGGTGGGAAGTCGGGAAATGTACCACCAATATGTTTATAAATTGGCGCTATATCACTTGATGTCCCACCAATATCGCGATTATCATTGAACATTTAATGTGTAATGAGCTTATTTTATATATTCTCCAAAAACTTCTGTGCGACAGCTTTGGCAGAAAATGGATTTTGTCCAGTAATTATCTGTCCATCTTGTACTGCAAATGATTTAAACGCTCTTGCTTTTACAAATTTTGCCCCGCGTTCTTCAGCAACTTTCTCATTGTAAAAAGGTACAACTGAGCTTTTCCCACTAAGATGTTCTTCAGCAGTCGTAAAGCCGGTAATTTTCTTATCTTTTACAAAGTATTTTCCCTCTTTATCCTTTATAAACAATAAGCCTGCAATACCATGACATACGGACATCACATAACCGTTATTTTGATAAATTTGTAGGCTGATTTTTTCTAGTTCTGCATTATTTGGAAAATCCCACATCACGCCGTGGCCTCCTGTATAGTAAATCCCAACATAATCTGCAGGAGTTATTTCGCTAGGCTTTAATGAACGGGCAAGTGCTTTTTCTTGAAATTCCGCTTGTTCATAAATAGTAAAAGATTCGTCATCGATTGATTTCATACTACGTGGGTCTAATGGAACAAAACCACCTTGCGGACTAATATAGTCGATCGCAAAACCTTGTTTTTGAACTTCAGCGACAAATTCAGTCGCTTCACCCAACCACAAACCCGTCGCAGCGTTCTTTTCGCCATATTTTACTGTGTTGGTTAATACAACAAGTATCTTTTTCATTTGGCACTCCTTCTTTTTATTCTTTTATTTTGATAATAATTTTTCCTTTGGCATGGCCAGATTCTGAATACTCTATTGCTTCTTGTGTCTTTTCAAAAGAAAACACACGATCAACGATTGGCTCTAATTTCCCAGCTTCAATATAATCACGTAAAATTTCTAATTGCGCACCGCTCGGTTTCATAAATAGAAAATGATAATTCACGTCGTATTTCTTTTCTAGGCGCGTCAGTTTGAATGAAGCTAATCCAAATAGCATTGTTTTAAACCAACCTACACCGTATTCCTTACCAAAACGAGCATTAGGCGTGCCACTAAGAGTGACAATGTTGCCACCTGGCTTTAAAATTTTAAAGCCGTCAGTTAGGTTTTGCCCACCTAAAGTATCGTAAACATCATCAAAGTCACTTAATACATCCGCAAAGTTTTCTTTACGGTAATTAACGATTTGATCTGCGCCCAAGCGAGTGACTAAATCTTTCCCTCGATCACTGACTGTGGTAGCAACATAGACATCCATTAATTTGGCTAATTGGATGGCAATTGTGCCAATACCACCCGAACCTGCTTGAATTAAGACTTTATCTCCAGCTTGTACTTGCATAATATCATGTAGAGCCTGATAACTTGTGAGCCCCACTAAAGGAATTGAGGCCGCTTCTTCAAAAGTTAGGTTTTTAGGCTTTATGGCGATATCTCCTTGGTCAATCGCTAGATACTCAGCAAATGTCCCAATTTTTGTTTTTTGTGGTCGACCGTAAACCTCATCTCCTACTTTAAATTTCGTCACTTTCTTTCCCACTTTTACAATTCGCCCCGCAAAATCATTACCTAGGACTAGTGGCATATCATAATTTAATAACATTTTTAGTTTTCCATCACGGATTTTCAAATCAATTGGATTAATACTAGCAGCGACAATTTCTACCAATACTTCATCAGCTGAAATCTCAGGAATAGCTAATGTTAATTCTTCTAATTTTTCTTGTTTATATGCAGAAATACCCATCGCTTTCATTATTTGTGCCAAATTCTTCCCTCCTAATCGTTTAAAGGTTTAAACCATTGAATTTACGAAATTTATCTTATGCTTTTTCCAATTATAAGTCAATAACTTTGTTTTTTAGTTTGAATAAATTTTGCTACACTAGCGAAAATTGACAATAAAATTAAAGAATGGTTTAATTGATTGAACAAATAAACCAAAGAGGAGAATACTATGGAAAAGCAAGACTTACAACAATTAAAAGCGGAATTTGCTGACACTAGAGATTTTCTTTTAGCGCTAGGCGATGAAAAACGACAACTCATTATTACGGCTTTATTAGAACAAGAATCTTGTGAGGGATTGCGTGTTATTGACCTGACCGAAATTACACAACTATCCAGACCCGCTGTTTCCCACCATTTAAATATTTTAAAACAAGCAAATATTGTATCCATCCGTAGTGAAGGTACTAAAAATTATTATTATTTTTCCAATATGATTGATAATGTCAAAGATATGAAAAAATTAATCGATCACCTTTTAAATCTATTAGAAGAAAAAGGAGTAAATCAATAAAAAGGAAGAAAAAAGCCTCACAAAAGACTTTTTTCTTCCTTTTTAATTTAAAATCGCAAGCCCTAAGCATAAGTATCCGGCATACAAACACCAGATTAAGTAAGGGGCAAATAGGAAACTGGCTGCTTTATTAATATAATAAAATACGCGCATACAGAAAATAATCATGGCGATTAGTACGATAATCACCAGCGTAGCAATCCAGTAGTGGCTGCCGCCAAAAAACAAAATACTCCAGGAAAAGTTCAAAATTTGTTGTATGGCAAACAAGGTAATCGCTGAAACTTTCATCTTTTTTGAAACTTTAGAGACAATCAATAAAAATAGTGCGGTCCCCATCAATGCGTATAAAATTGTCCAAATCATGCCGATAATATTTCCAGGTGGAGATAAGGGTGGTTTTTGTAATTGTTGATAAACACTTTGAATATCCCCTGCAAAAAAGCCCGAAATAATGCCAGTTAGTTCAATACCAACGACACTTAATAACCAAACGATCCACTTTCTCATCTACTCGTCCTCCTCGTAAAATTTTGTTATTTTAATCAGTATAACATGTGATACATAGACCATTCCTTCATTTGCTTATGTTCAATAAGTTTATAACCAGCATGTGAATAAATCTCTTTATTCTTTTTATCAGCAGTATATAAGTAGACAGCTGCAAAATCCTTTTTATAATATTGATGAATTTTCTTTAAAAATTGCTTACCAATGCCTTGTCCTCGATAATTTGCAGCTACTGCTATAGTTGACAAAGTAATAGATTTTTCTTGTATGGGCTGAGTTAATCTTATACTTTTCGCTAAAGCAGTCGCATTTTTATACCTTATCTTACTTAATAATGGGAATAACTTAAAGGCTTCTGGAAAAATAATTTTTAGTAAATGTATGAAAGAAATCTTGCTTTCTTTTTTTATACTAGCAACACCTACAATTTCGTCATCGATTTTTGCGATAATAATGTCGTTTCCTTGCGTCAGATAAGCTTTAGCATTTAGCAAAGAAGCTTTATAAAAAAGTTTAGCTGTTGATTGTTTTGCAAAATTATAGGTCAAAGCAGTGATTGTTTCATTTTTAAATGTTTCAACAAACAATTTCATCGCTTGTTCTAACTCTTCATCTATTTCTCTTACAAAATGAAATGTTAGTTTATTTTTAGGCAATGGATACTCCTTTTTAATTGGCTAAATAAGGGGCAGTAATCGTATTGTCAGCTTTTTCTAGCTCTTGAACTGTTCCTGAAAAAGTAAGATAACCGCCTTTGTCTCCACCTTCAGGACCGATTTCTATCACCCAATCTGCTCGTTTAATAACACTAATATGGTGCTCTAGTAAAATAATACTATTGCCTTCATCTACCATTTGTTCAAATAAATCTAAGAGCTGCTGAATATCATCTAAGTGCAAGCCATCGGTTGGTTCATCTAGTAGATAAATTGTCCCTTCGCGATGTAAATTATCCGCCAATTTCAAACGTTGCAATTCACCGCCAGATAATGTCGTTAATGATTGGTTTAATTTTAAATAACCCAATCCTACATCTAAGAGTTGTTTTAATTCTTTAGCAAAAGCTTGATCTTTAAAGAATTCAAAGCTTTCATTCACATTCATATCTAATACATCTACAATGTTTTTTTCTTGATAAAAGTATTGCGTTGCTTCTTTATTGTAACGAGTGCCATGGCACAATTCACAAACGGTTGTGACATCTTCCATAAAAGACATATCCGAAACGATAATTCCCTTACCTTTACATCTTGGGCAAGCGCCTTTGGAGTTATAACTAAACCAAGCAGGACTTACATTGTTTTCTTTGGCAAACAATGAACGAATTTTATCAAAAATATTTAAATAAGTCATCGGTGTGGACCGTAAATTCACGCCGATATTTTTTTGTGAAATGTAGACCATTTCCTTATTTTGCTGGATAACTTTTTGATAAATCACACTCGCTAATGAAGATTTTCCAGAACCAGCAACACCACAAATAACAGTCAGGACATTTAATGGAATATCAACGGAAAGATTTTTTAAATTATGAAGATCCGCATTTTTTATCGACAATGAATTTTCTGATGTCCTTGGAGAATCATTTAAAGGTACTTTTTCATGAAGCACACGACTGGTTAAAGTGTTTGATTGTAAAAAATTTACTATACGGACCAGCAAATTGCACAGAACCGCCATTTCCCCCAGCTTTAGGACCAATATCTATAATATAATCCGCCATTTGAATAAGTTGCGGGTGATGTTCCACTAAGACTATTGTATTTCCCTTGTTTTTAATGGCGGTCAGCGCTTGACTGATACGTTCAATATCTTGCGGATGTAGTCCTGCACTAGGCTCATCTAAAATATACATAATATCATTTAGGGAACTATTGATATATTTCGCGATTTTTATTCGTTGTGCTTCGCCACCTGATAAGGTTCCAGTTGCTCTATCCAAGGTTAAATAGGACAAACCGATATCAATCAAGGCTTGTACACGCAGCATAATTTCTGATTTTACATTTACGGCTAAAGGATCAGAAATAGCCGTGACAAATTCTTTTAGTTGTTCTAATGACATACTGACAACATCGGCAATATTTTTTCCAGAAATTTTACAACTTCTAACCTTTTCATTCACTCGACTGCCATGACAATCTGGACACTCTTTTACCGTCACAAAGCGGTCTAGTTGTTTTTGATGACGTCGACCTTCATCCGAGTGAATAATACTTCTTTGCACACGCGGCACAATTCCCTCATATAAAGCCGTATGTGGCCATTCAGCTGGTGCATTTTTTATTTGTTGCCGTGGTGCATAAAATAATAAATCTTTTTCTTCTTGTGTATAGTCTTTAATTTTTTTATCCAAATCAAACAGACCACTATCAGCGTAACGTTTCCAACGCCATTTGCCCTTATGAAAGGTAGGAAAATCGATAGGACTTTCGTTTAAAGACTTGTTAAAATCAACCAATTGATGTAGATGAATCTCGGTTACTTTCCCAAACCATCGCATGTTGGACACTTACCATCAGGATGATTAAATGAAAAAGTGTCCGAATAACCGATAAATGGTTTTCCTACACGAGAAAATAACAAACGTAAGAAAGTATATATGTCCGTATAAGTTCCTACAGTCGAACGAGAATTCGCTGACACTTTTTGTTGCTCAATCATAATTGAAACCGGCAAATTTTCAATTTTTTCTACTTCAGGCCGTCCGTACTTAGGCAAGTATGCCTGCACATAACTGCTAAAAGTATCGTTTAACTCTCTTCTTGACTCAGCCGCCAAAGTATCAAATACCAAAGAAGATTTTCCTGAACCCGAAACTCCTGTGACCACAGTCAATTGATGCTTAGGAATTTTTACTGTAATATCCTTTAAATTATTTTGTTTAGCGTTTTTTATTTTGATATATTCCATCGCATAAGCCTCCAAATATATCTATATTATAACATGTTTCATCTATATTTAGTTTCTTGAACCCTTTAGTCTTTTGGAATAAAAAATGCCGGATTTACAAATTTATTATTTTTTGTAAATCCGGATTTTTATTAATGGTTATAACAGGGAATGTTTTTTCTTTTCACTCCCTATGTTTTTCATATCGGGTAATATTTTCCTTTTTCATTCCCTATGTTTTTAACATCAGGGAGTGTTTTCCTATTTTATTACCTATGTTTCATCGTTTTTCAATTATTTTCTGTTTATTCTTCGCTTTTTTCCTAATATGAGGGAGTGTTTCTCATGTTCATTACCTATGTTTTTTATATCGAGGAATGTTTTTTCTTTTCACTCCCTATATTTTCAATATCAGGGAATGTTTTCCTATTTCACTCCCTATGTTTTCAACATTAGGTGATACTTTTGTTCATTTATACATCAAGTTCTTTATTCAATAATAAATCATCATTTTTTATGTCGATGATTTTCAAACGGTTTTTTTGTTTAATAAATACGCTTTTGTATTCTTTTTCATCTTCATCATTAGAAAACAATAATACTCTTTTATTTGGATTATCAGTAGCTGTTTCCATGGTTAAACCTTCTAAATCAACGGTATCTTGTAATGTATCGCCTTCTTCAAAGTCAGCAACGCTGTCTGCCGCATACGAAGTTTGCGAATCATCAGTAGAAGTTTCATCCGTTCCTTCTTCTGTAGAAGATTCTTCTGTATCCTCTGTGGACTCCTCTTCTGAACTTACCGAAGAAGACTCTTCTGCTTCTTCAGAGCTAACAGTTGAAGTTTGTTCAGTTGATTCTACTGTTTCTGAAGTTGCTGCTACTTCATTATCTTCATTATTTTCAGTTGAAGATTGTTGCGTACAACCTGCTAATAACATAGTTGATGCTAAGACAAGCGTTGTTACTTTTAAACTTTTCATTATAATACTCTCCTTTAAATTATATGTTTTATTTTATCATGTTTAAAGAGAGTACCCAAATTTTATGCAAAAACTTTTCTTACTTAACTTCAAGCACAAATGCTTGCCAGAGCTGTAAGCTTGCATTTTCAAGCGATGTATACTTTTGTCTTCTTCGCTTCATTCCAACGCTGCTTTACGTAATTGTTCAATGTCCAATTTTTTCATAGAAAACAGGGCGCGGTTAACATTTTCTACTTTCTCCGGGTCTGGATTGCTGAGTAGCTCATTTAATTTTCTAGGTACAATTTGCCAAGAGAGACCATACTTGTCTGTTAACCAACCACATTCTTCTGGTTGACCCTCTTCACAAAAGGCTTCCCATAAACGATCTATTTCTTCTTGGGTATCACAATTAACCATTAGTGAAATTGCAGGTGTAAATTTAAACATTGGTCCCCCGTTAATCGCAATATATTCCTGATCAGCTAGTGAAAATTCTACCGTTAATACAGTCCCCTCTGGCATACCAGATACTTTAGCGCCTGAAGGACCATAATAAGTGATATTATGAATATCGCCATCTTCAAATAAAGAAATATAAAACTTCGCCGCCTCTTCTGCCTGAGTATCAAACCACAAGTTTGTCACAATTTTTTGCATCTGAAAAACCTCCTTTTCCAGATTTCATGCTGCATTCATATTTAGCTTGAACAACGGCTCCATTGTTATTAAAAAGTAGTAACTAAGCGGATGTTTCATTCTTATTTTAACACAAACGTTTACAAACAAGCTGTTACTAATAGTTATTTAAAACAAAAAATCGCTGCACCTTTACTACAGCGATTTTTTCTATAAAACTTTTTCTTACCACGGTTGTGTTGTAGGACCGACGGTAAATTCATTAACATTTGTATCTTCTGGTTGGTCAATTGCAAAAGCTACCACATTTGCCACACGATCAGGGCCAATTTCGTATCGATCATACATTGCATTGGCCCCTTCTGCGGTTTCTTCGTCTGTAATGGTTTCTAATAATTCTGAGCGAATCGCAGCTGGATAGATGGTAGCGGTTCGGATATTTGTTCCTTCTTGCGCAGATTCCATTCGCAACACTTCCATCAAATCACGTACAGCCCATTTTGTTGCGCCGTACACTGCGCCACCTGGATAAGCTTTCAAGCCAGCTACTGATGAAGTCGTAATTACATGCCCTGACTTTTGTTCCTTAAATTCAGGTAAAACAGCTTCAATGCCATTAAGTACTCCTTTTAAGTTGACATCAACCATTTGGTTCCATTCGTCACTTTTAAGAGCGGATAATGGGGAATTAGGCATAAGTCCAGCATTTAAGAAAATAACGTCCACCTGACCAAAGGAAGATTTTGCCAATTCTACGATTTTTTTGTTATCGTCTACATTAGTTACATCAGTTACTTGATAAACAGCTTGGCCGCCGTCATTTTTAATATCTTGAGTTAACGCTTGTAATTTGTCTTCACGGCGCGCGCCTAAGACTAATTTAGCGCCACGACTTGCTAAGAGTCTTGCTGTTGCTTCACCGATTCCTGAAGAAGCGCCTGTTACAATCACTACTTTATCTTTAATTGCCATGTTCAAGACCTCCCTTTCTTATTATTTATTATAACTAGCGATTTCACAGCAAACAAATACCTATATTACATACACCCTATACTCAAAAGGCATATTAAAGTCATTATTCTTCTATTTTGTCTGCTAAATTAGAAAGAAATTTTGCCGGATTTCCTCCTACAATCGTATTTGCAGGCACATCTTTGGTCACCACAGACCCTGCGGCAACAACTGAATTTTCACCCACAGTTACTCCTGGAAGAATCGTGGCATTTGAACCAATCCACGTTTTTTCTTTTAAAACCAAAGGACACAGATGCATAACCCCGCGCTTTTCTGGATGATAGTCATGGTTAATCGTAGCCAAAACAACATTATGACCAATCAAACATTGGTCGCCAATGGTAATGCCGCCTTGATCTTGGAAGCGACAGCCAGAATTGATAAATACATTTTTACCGATTTTGATATTTTTACCAAAGTCAGATGTAAAGGGTAGAAATAAGGAAAAGCCATCATCCAGCTTCTGTCCTGTAATTTGAGAGACTTGTTCTTTAATTTGCTCATCTGTGTACACTCCAGTATTGAGTTTCATGCTAAGACGGCGTGCTTCATTGGATACCTTTGTCATAGCATATTGGACTTCTGTATTGGGATAAATCACTTGATCTTCAGCAAATCTGCTGAAAAGTTCTGTTAGTTCCATTCTTCTCATTCCTCACTAATTATTTTTATATTTTTAATAACAATATCTTTGCCACTCTATCATAAAATGATATGATTCAATTAGCAAATGCTTATAGCAAATACATCACTATGCTTTTTACCTATAGGAGGAGACCCATGGAAATTCGATTGTTACGTTACTTTGTAGCACTTGCCAGCCAGCAGACCATTTCAGCAGCTGCTCAACAGCTCCACCTTTCACAGCCTACATTATCCAGACAACTAAGTGAACTTGAAAGTGAACTAGATACAACGCTATTTATTCGAGGCAATCGTAAAATCAGTTTAACCGCAGACGGGCAGTATTTGTTTAAAAAGGCCAAAGAAATTATCCAGTTAACTGACAAAACGGCGGCAAATTTTAAGCAAAAAGATGAAACGTTAAGCGGGGAAATTTATATTGGTGGTGGTGAAACTAAAGGAATACAAGTTGTCGCTCAAGCTTTAAAAAAGCTTTTACAAAATTATCCTGCCATCCAGTTCCATTTATATAGCGGTAACGCTGATGATATTATGAATAAATTGGATAGCGGTTTGCTGGATTTTGGGATTGTTATTGAACCCGCTGATAAACAAAAATATGATTATATGCATTTACCAGAAAGTGATACTTGGGGCGTATTAATGCATAAAGATAGTCCCTTAGCAAAAAAAGAAGAGATTCGACCAGAGGACTTGGACAATAAAGCTTTAATTATTTCCCGACAAACGACCGTTGATAGTGAATTATCCGGTTGGTTAGGACAAGAGATTACCAACTTGAATATTGTCGGCACATATAATCTCCTTTATAATGCCGCACAAATGGCCAAAGAAAAACTCGGCTATGTTTTATGTCTGGATCGATTGATCGATACATCCATTGATAGTTCTTTAGTCTTTAAACCACTAACACCTAAGTTAGAAGCAAGTCTTAATATCATATGGAAGAAAAATCAATTTTTCTCTACAGCAGCGCAAGAATTTTTGCAAGAATTACGTAAAACCATTGAAAATGAATATGAAGCAGCTCAATAAACTGAGTAGTTAAACTAGAAATTAAATCGTATTTTAGCAAGTTTTAATCCAATAAATACGAAATTAGAGTTACTTTACCAGACTTACCCTAGTTTCACAGTTTCTAGGGTTTCTCTTACAAACTTACTCTAAATTTGCCAATTCTAGAGTTCATCCGCTAAACTTACTCTAATTTTACAATTTCTAGGGCTTCTTTTGTCGACTCACCCTAAATTTACTAATTTTTTGCTTGGAGGAATAAATATAGTTCCTTTTTAACATAAACAAAAAACGCGCTCTTTAGTGAAACATCACAGAGCGCGTTTTTAGCATAGTTTAAATTCAATTATTATTCAACTCTTGGTTCGGTTCGTGATTGTACTTCGTTTTTGGCTTTTTTCGTTGCTCTATTGGTTTGTTTTGAAAGATAACGACCTGTGGAACTAGCAGCACCGCTTACTTTATCTTGGACGGTCTCACTTTCTTCTTGGTATTGTTCTTGTGATTTAATATCGACCACATTTACATTAACCTCAATGACTTCTAAGTGTGTCATGTCGCTAACCTCGCTGGAAATGATTGATTTAACTTCATCGTAGATTTTCCGAACATCTTTACCAAACTCTACAACAATGTCCATATCTACAGCGACTTGTTTTGTACCAACTTCAGTATGAATACCTGTAGTCACATCATTGGTATTTACTAATTTTTCTGCGATATTTGAGAAAAATCCTCCGTCGACTGTCAATAAACCGTCAATGTCGACTAAAGCCAGTCCAATAATTTTTTGAATTACTTTATCTGCAAAAGTTAGTTCTCCTGATATTTGTTGTACTAAAGTATTATTTGCTTGATCTTCCATCTGTTTTTCCCCCAATTTATACAATTTTTATTTAAAACGATCAAAAAATCCCATAGTATTTAAATAAATACCAATAAAAGCACCTAAAAAGATACAAATAATAATTAATAAAGTTTCAGAAAATCCGATAGTTAGCAGAAGAACTGCCAATATTAACCCGATTCCTCCGCCAATGATGCCATACCGATAGCGCTGAAATAATTCTTGCATTTTGACATCCTTCCTATTCTACTCTATTTCTTGGGGCCGCGTTTTCTTGTTCGTCTTTTAAATAAACCTCTGTTTTGATAGTGTCATCTGTTGCTAACAAGTCAGAAACCTCATGACGTATTTGCTCAACTAATTCATTTTGTTTTTCGGCTGTACGCATAGTTTTACGTAAGCCTCCGGCAATTTTGATCTTAATCTTTTTCTTACTCATTTTAATCTTTACTCGAGGATTTTCAATAGAAGGCTCCTTTTTGACACTTTCTAATACAAAGTTTTCTACAGCACTTTTCTGGACTCTTAGACTACCGTTTTTACCTTTGATAATTAGCGTATTACTCTTTTTCGGGTAAAAAATCGTTATAAGCAAAAGGAGAATCGCTAAGCCGATAAAAAATACACTCAACCAGAAAAGTATGGTTTGAATATAAGGGCCAACCACAGGATAATCATCCATTGAAATAAAATAAACGGGTAAATAAATTGCTTGCTGGTTTTCAATCAATACAAAAAAGAATGTCATAAGTAAACCGAGCAACACAACACTAAATAAAAGCTTCCTTATTTTTCCCATCCTTTCACCCTCTCTGATAGACTTAATAGTTATAACAGAAGTGAGTACCTACTTTTTTCTTTACTATATAATGGTGCTCACTTCTATTTAAAAACATTTACTGAACTTCGGGTCTATTTTTTGTTTCGCCTTTTTCTAGGCCTTCATTTATTTTTCCAGCTGCTTGTTCACTCTTTTCTGCAGTGTAATCAGCAACTTCATTTGCTTTATCTTCTAGTGTCTCTTTACTTTGTTCGTATTCTTCTTGCGTTTGAATGTCTGCTACATTGACATTAATTTCAATAACATCTAAACGAGTCATTTTCTTCACTTCTGCAGTAATGACCTGTTTGATTTGTTCATATATTTCAGAGATGTCTCGACCATATTCACAAATAATCTGCATATCTACAGCCACTTGTTTTTTACCCACTTCAGTATCGATTCCTGCTGTAACATTGTCCGTATTGCTTATTCTATCAGCAACTGACGAAAAGAAACCACCTTGAACGTTCAATAAGCCATCGATTTCTTCCATCGCAATACCGATGATTTTTTGAATCACCTTATCGTTAAACGTTAGCTCTCCTGAAGCTTGAACATTACCGTTACTTGGCTGAGAAAAATTATTTTCTGTTGAAGTTTGCTCTGTTGTCATCTTTTATTCCTCCTTGTTTTATATCACCCATGTTATCTAAAATAAATAAAATTTTCAAAAGATAGCTACCGTTGCTTTAATTAACTAATAAAATAAAGTAACTTTTTTCTATCCTTATTATATTTGAAAGCTGTTCAAACTGCCAGCAATAACTACTTGAAGAAGGAATTTTTGTTTCCATTATCACTGATAATTATTATTAGAAAATTTTTAGAAATACCAGCAATTAAAGAAGAACTTAACAAAAAATGCCATTTTAGAAATATTCCTTGGTATAAGGCCTTAATCTAGCTAAGAATATTATAAAAAAAAAAAGCGAGAAATTCTCGCTTTTTACTACTTATTCCATTTTTAAACCAAAACCAAAATCATAGGCATGGCCAACACTGTCGATATACACATCCATATCAAAAGGAATATCTTCTGCTTGTGTTTCAACAGTCGTCATATTTTTGGGCATTTGGAAAGGTAGTCGTCCCTGTGGATAAAATTGGCCTGATAAGACATCAAAAATTGCTTGATTTTGTACACCAAATTCTGCCAGAATCGCATCCGCAGACGTTTCAAATTCTGCAACGATCGTTGGATTTTTTAAGTTCATAACGACCACTAATTTCTTTTCAGGATATTTTTGTTTCAAATCGTTAATTTGTTTCATTGTTTGAAGGTTTGTAGCCTTAGTGGTTTTGTTAAAATAACTTCTACTTTCATCAGCTAAAGGCTTTTTGCGAGCCTCTGTTGCCTGATAAGGACCGTATTGTAAGCTGATCGGTAGATAACCTTCCTCCTCTTGATAAGAAGGTGTCATAGGTGAACTGATGAAACAAATAATAACTTCACTTTCGTCTGGATTTGTTACGCGTTCAAAATATTGGTTCACACTTGCTGTTTGAACAGGATCTTCGACTCTTGCCGGTATTGTATTACCGAACCAATCCTCTTGTTCTTCTAGCTGATTTTCAGGAATATAGACTTTTGTATTTTTTTGGATAGGAAGTGTTCCCTGATTTTTTAATAAAACAATAGACTTTTTCTGCGCTTTGTAGCCTTTTTCCATAAAAGAAGGATTTCCTACCAGTTGACACGATTTTTCTACATCAACATAAGGATTTTCAAATAAGCCTACTTGAAAGATATTTCTTAATAAACGTTGGGCAGATGCACGGAAGCGTTTAGTAAAAGCTGCTTCACCAAAATCTTTTACTCCTCGGTAGAAAGCATCCAAAACGGGAGCTAATTCATTATTACCGCCAAATTGATCTACGCCTGCTAATAGTGCTTTATAATGACGTTGCGCAATCGTTAAGTCTTCTACGCCCCATGGTTTTCCAGCAAAGAAATCATCTAAACGAGGCGCGTCATCAGTCAGTTGCCAATCAGTGCATATAACTCCATCAAAATGGTATTTATCTCGCAAAAGATCTGTGACTAAGTATTTACTATAGCCATTTCCTACATTTTCTTTATTTTGCTGATCAATCTGATAGGAGATACTGTAATACGGCATAACCGCCGCTGTTTTTTGCGTGCCATCTTGTAAGTTAAACGCACCATTTAAAAAAGGTTGTAAATGTTGATTAGAGTTATTCCCAGGATAGACAGCATACTTACCATAACCAAAGTGAGCGTCCCGTCCGGCTTCGCCTGTTCCACCACCAGGCCAATGCTTGGTCATAGTATTGACACTACTTGGTCCCCAAGCATTCGTATCTTTACTTGTTTGAAAACCATCGCAATAGGCTTGTGCCATAGCCGTAACTAAATCTACACCTTCGCCAAAGGTGCCATCAAATCGCATCCACCGAGGTTCGGTCGCTAAATCAATTTGTGGTGACAAAGCTGTCGTAATCCCTAATGCACGGTACTCTTTTCTGGCGATATCGGCAAATTCTTTGACAACATTAGGGTCAAAAGTTGCTGCTAAACCCAATTGTTCAGGCCATTTGGAAATATCACCGCCAGCCCCTGCATTAAACTCCGTATCAGCATGAGTGCTGTGTCGAGGATCGCTACTGATATTTACTGGAATGCCTAAATCATTAACTTCAGCAACCGCTTGTAAATTGTTCGACCAAGTAGCTGAAACTTCAGGCGAATCTACGACAGTAAGTAAAAAGTGCCGAATATTTTCTTTACTTATATAAGATTTTTGTTGATCACTCAAATCTGAAATACTACCGTCATAGTCTGCAAACTCTTTACCCTGATAAGTTCCGCGATAGTTTTTGGTGAACGCATCCTCGCCAGTTGAAACTGCTTGATGAGAGCTATACAACATTAAACCGGCGATTTGTTCAATGGATAATCGCTCAACTAGATCCTCTATTCGCTCATCCAAGGAAAGACGCCAATCTTCATAAGGATCCAACTTACCATTTTGGTTCAAGTCTTTAAATAAAAATCCGTCATCTTCTAAAAGTTCAACGGGAGAATTTTTAGCAACCCCTAAGTTAGCGCCATTTTTATTGACGATTTTGATCCATTGTCCTTTGTCTTCTTTTGTGTACATGAAAAACCTCCTCTTTTGATTATTTTAATATTTCAATCAAAAGAAGAGTCTATTCACTGTTTTTATATAAATGCATGATGACTCTTGCCCCTTCAACTTTTCCAGCATTTATAATATTTTCGAAATCTAATTTACCATTATGCAAAGTCAATATTTCCTCCACAATAGACAAGCCTAAACCATAATGTTCATTACTAGCATCTGTTTTTGTGGAAAAAGAACGTTGATTAGCTTTTCTTAAAGCTTGCTCATTAAAACCGGCACCCTGGTCTTCCACACTAATTCGATATTCATTAGAATGATCTGCAAAAGATACAGCCAAGCAAGTATGGGGTAAAGAATGTTCCACACTGTTTAGTAATACATTTTGTAAAGCGTTGGTTAGCTGTTTTTTGGCAACGGTTAAATCACTCTTATCCTGTTTTACTATTTCAAATTCCATGTTATTTGTTTTAGCCAAATCAGCGACCAAATCCTGCCACTGTCTAAGTAGTTGTTGATCGATAGCTTGTCTGTCCGCGTCTTCTTTAATAAACCCGCTGATAACTTTCAACTGTTCTACATATTCTTCCAGACGTTTCACACCATTTTTTAAGTCAGTTAATTGTTCTTCTTCTTGAGCTGAAAATTGCTTTTCTTCTAACAGTTCCAGATTTCCTTTAATTAAGGTGATCGGTGTTCGAATATCATGTGTCACAGATCGCACCAGTTCTTTTTGCCTTTGTTGGCTGGACCACTGTTGTTTTAAGGCTTGTTTTAATTGTGTGCTCATGCTATCCAGTGAATCAAGCATTTCTTGTGTTTCTTTTAATCGGCTCGATACTCTTGGATAATCTAAATTCATCTGCTTAATTTCTTCATTGGTCTGATTTACTTTTGCTAGTTCTCGATGAATCAGGCTTACATAACGATGAATAATAAGTAAAAAACCAGCAATCCATAACAAAAGAAAAGTAACTGCAAATAAAATTTCCGGAGGTGGAAGTAGGCGATCTAATTTTCCCGAAACAAAAGTTGCCATCAATCGATAGCTAAGTACTAGCTCACGATCTCCTTGTTCATAGCTAGCAAAAATCCTAGTTGCAATAGAACTATCCGTTTGACTATGACCATCTCTTTTCGCTTCGTTAATCAAAGGTGTAAATTTTTGAGGAATGGTCTGGCTCGTATGTCCATTTTCTATAAACTGATAGTCATAGTAATGAGGAATGTCTTCTTCAGTAAGCTCTCCGTTTAAAAATGCTTCTTCAAAAGCGGGCAATTGTCTTTCCGCATGATTGGCCGGATAAATAAAGTCTAACTGAAGAGATAAATTAAAAGTAAGGATAAACACTAATAAAATAACAACACTGAAAAAAAGTTCCAACAGTGACATTTTGATAATTATTTTACTTAAAGTTGCGTGTTTTGCCATTGGTAACCTACTCCCCAAACGGTTTGAATTGGATTGACTTTATACACTTCGAATTTATGACGGATTTGCTTCATGCGTTCTGTGATGGTGGTCTGGCTGTCTCCTGGCGCGTCAAAACCATAGACTGCTGTATAAATGTCTTCTTTAGAAAACACCTGACCTTTGTGACGTAAAAGAAAAAGACAAATTTCATATTCAGAAGCTGTCAGAGCAACTGCTTTTTGATTAACCAAAAACTGTTTTTGCATCATGTCACATGCTATATTTCCATCCACAAGTCGTAAATGCTTTTCTCTTTGCTCACGACGCAGGTGCGCTTCCACCCGCGCCCGCAGTTCTTTTATCGAAAAAGGCTTGGTGATATAGTCATCGCCTCCAGAAGCAAATCCTTCTAATTTGTCCTCTTCAAAATCACGAGCCGTTAAAAAAAGAACCGGCGCATCAATGACATCGCGGTTTTCTCGCAAAAATGCAAAGCCATCTTTTTCCGGCATCATCACATCTAAAATAAGCAAGTCGTATTTAGCCATACTTGTTGGATTTATCTGTTCGACGCTATCGACCAATGTAACTTGATAGCTTGAGCGAAGTGCTTGGTCAATCAATCTTAATAGGTCATGATCATCATCAATCACTAAAATTGTATTCATCCCTAATCCTCCAAACTCATTTTGCCTTCCCATTGATTATACCAAATGATACCAAGGACCATAAGTAAAAATGTAAGGAATAATGAACTGATCGTAAGTTCCCAATGTTGACTAAATACATTAAAGGAAGTCTCTGACATTTCATAGTAAATTAAACGTATGGGCCAAACCCAAGGTAGAAATTGCCAAATAAAAGTTCCTAAATCAGTCGTACCAAGTAAAATTCCTGATAAAGTAAAGAAAATACCTGCTAAGAGCGTTTCTGAATAATAAAATCGTAAAGCTAATAATTGATAACAAAGAATTAAAGGACATAAAAATAGAACAACTATCCCCATAAAAACAAACATTTGAAAACTATGAAGAACATGATTGAGAAACATAAACTCTAAAACGGAAAATAGTGTCGTCGCCAACAATTCGATAGCGATCACTAAAAAAATGGTGAATAAAAAGCGACTGACAAATAATTTAGTACGCGAAACGCCAATTCGTAATTCATTGGCTAAATTTCCTGCTTGCATATCAGGTGTTAACAAAAGCGGAACTACAATACTTAATGTAAACAAAGCGCAAATCGTAAAAAATAAAAAGAACATTCTGTATTCATCAAATGCTGTCAAATCCAATTGTTGGTGGCTATAAAAGTAGAAAAAAAGAATGAGTGAGTAAATCACTGGCAAACTTACACAGAGTATTCGTACAGAAGTATTTTTCGTTTTCATCCAATGCGCATGTATAAGCCTAAGCATTTCCTTTTTGCCTCCAAGTCAATAAAATTTGTAGAACTAGCAGAATAAAATAACTAAGCAGTCCCATGATCACACCGATAATCAGTGCATTTCGATTAAGTAAGGGATCTCCAGAAGATAAAAAAGTGCCATTGGGATGAACACCTAAAGCTGGCGCCATCATTCGCAAATTATAACTCCAAGGAAACAACCACCACCAAGTCTCTACTGCGATAACAGCTGCAATGTTTCCTAAAATAAAATTAACCAATAAAGTAAGGGTACGATTAAAAAAGCGATATAAAATAAAACTAATAGCTATGATAGGTAAACTGCCAATTAATAGGTAAAATACTGCGCTCATTAAAGTAAGGATCGAAAGTTCTTCATCTAATAAAATACTTCCTAAAAGAAAAACCAAAAACGTTGAAAGCAGTAATATAATCAATAATTCCATAATGACCACAAGGTTTTTAGCAATCATTTGTTTTTTAAGACTAGCACCTGTCGTATAATAAAATACTTGGTTGACCTCTTTTTCTTTCTTTAAATTATTTGTCACCATTAGAGTAATAATAACCGGTAAGATCAGTAAGGAATACCAATTAAAGGTAGCTGCTACGATATAACTATGTTCGCCATCTGGACTGGTTCCCATAAGTAATACCAGTAAAAAACTAAGTAAGACAAAAAGCAAAGGTGCAATTAATAACAATTTATAATTTGCTGTACGTTTTTCTTTTAACCACTCCGCTTTTATTTGACGAGTCATTTTATTCACCCTCTCTTTTTACAATATCCATAAATAGCTTTTCCAGATGAGCTTCTTGTTTATCATTTTTGTCTTCATAACCCAACTGGCCATTATGAAGGATGCCTACCGTGTCAGCGATTTGTTGTACTTCACTTAAAATATGACTGGATAAAATAACAGAAATCCCCTGACCCGGAAAGGAACGAATCAACTCTCGTAACTCTTGTATTCCTAGAGGATCTAGTCCATTGGTTGGCTCATCTAAAATCAGCAACTTAGGATCATTTAAAAGTGCCATCGCAATACCCAATCGCTGTTTCATGCCGAGTGAAAAATGACGGACAATTTTATTGCCTGTATTTTTTAAATCGACTGTTTGTAAAACTTGTTCGATTTTATCTGCGTGAATATTTAGCAGTGTAGCTAGTACTTTTAAATTTTCTCGCGCTGTTAAATTAGGGTAAATAGCCGGTCCTTCAATCATCGCGCCGATCTCTTGTAAATTTTTGCTTTGCCAAGGTGCTCCCTGATAATAAATTTGACCCGCATTAGGTTTGAAAACCCCCGTTAATAATTTTAAAAGCGTCGATTTTCCCGCGCCATTAGGACCAAGTAAGCCATAAATCGTGTGTTCTTGTACATGAATCGAAACATTATCTAATACTGTCTCGTGTTTAAAAGCTTTTGTGAGTTGCTTTGTTTCAATAATATTTTTCATCTGTATTTCCTCCTTCTAAGCAAATCATAAATGAAAAATATAATTGAAATATAATTATCAAGAAAAATAATTCGGACACTACACCTCGCTTGCGCTCGCTCTAGTACTTTTCATCACTTCGCTTACGCTTGGCTCTCACAATTAGGAAAAAAGAACTTATCTACATGGTAAGTTCTTTTTTTTATGTCGTTGTTTCTTATTCAATGCTATTTTCTTGTCCTATCGCTACTTATTCAACATAGGTTTTTCTACGTGCTATCGCTTCTCATTCAACATAGTTTTCTGCTTTCTTTGAGCAATCAAGACAAATTCCTCATTGATTTTTGATTTCTTTGTGCTATCGGGACAGATTCCTCATTGATTTTCCTTCCTTTTGAACAATCGAGGCAGATTCCTCATTAATTATTGATTTCTATGTCCTATCTCTGCTTATTCAACATTGTTTTTCAGTTTCTTGGGGCTATCGCTTCTCATTCCTCATAGATTTTCCATTGCTACGTGCTATTGTTGCTCATTCAACATAGATTTTCTGTTGCTATGTTCTATCGCTGTATATTCGACATAGATCTGCTATTTTCATTGTGGAATCGTCACTGTTAGCACATAATATTGTCAAAGTAATGTCCTTAAACTAGATTAATCTCATAACTTCGGCATTCTTTTGTTCTTAATTATCATTAACCTCATTACTTTTGCATTTCTTTGTGCTTGTTTGCTGGAAAATGACCTATTTTGTAGAAAAAGTTAAAATTAATCTCACTGTTTTTCGAAAATATTGTTCTTAAGACGAATTAGTCTCATTACTTTCATATTCTACTGCTCTTAATTGACAATAAGCACATAACTTTCCACATTGACCTGCTCCCTCTTTAAATAAAATCCACACAAAAAACTCGCAACCCATTAAGATTGCGAAGTTTTTGTTGATTGGGTATCTTGTTGTCTGCCATCATTCTCGTTATCGTTTTGATCTTCACTATCCGTATTGACAAATTGCACTTCAAAAATGGTTTTTTCTGCGCTATTATCATTAAAGGCGTCAAACTGCGCAATTAATGTTACATGTTGCCATTTTTGTCTAATACTACTTTTGTATTGCATATCGATCGTTAATTCAGTGGTTTGCTCTTTTTCGATTAGCGCTTGTTTCAAGCCATCATGTACTTTATCATTTACCGGAAGCAAGTAACTTTCATTGCCCGGTAAGATATGCACATACTTATTTTGTAATTGTTCATTATCTAAATATATGTCTATATTAATGTTTTTAGCGGTTCCTCCACCTAAGTTATACAAACTAAAATAGTCAATGCTTTCCTCGCCTATCTTTAATAAATCCACCGCATTTTGCAGCTTAAACTTACCGTTTTCGTGAATGATAAATGTTTGTTCAAAACCTAGTGCTGGGTAAAACCCTAAACGCATTTGATACAGTTGAATTGATACTGAGACAAAATAAAAAAACGCCATAATAAGTGTACCAATTGAACCCACAGCATTTAAAATACTGACAATATCCATTAATAACTCCCCCTTTTTTATACAAAATCCTAAGTGCCTAAATAAGTATAAAATAAAGGTCTTTTTTTATAAAGTATTTTCATTTGAGGGGGTAAAATAGTGAATCACTAAAGCACTTCTTTATCTAAAAACCTTCGGAAACTATATACGTTTTGCTTCATTCCTTTGTTTTATGATGAAATTGGCTTTGTCGCAAAAACATCGTAATAATGCTTTAATACAGAAGACATCGTTTGATTGGCAAGTTTTTTTAACGCTAAATAATCTTCCGGCTGTTCCTTAGAGATTGCAGAAAAAGCATCATTGACAAAATCAGAAAAGATATTCACTTTACTAATACCATGTGTTGTGCAATGATTTAAGTTGTTATCTCCACTAGAAGAACCGCCATGAAGCACAAGCGGAATCCTTGTCATTTTATCGATTTCTTCTAACCGCTCAAAATTTATTCTAGGCGCTCCTTTATAAATTCCATGGGCTGTCCCGATAGAAATCGCTAATGAATCCACATTTGTCTGATCAACAAATTCAAGCACATCTTCTACTTCTGTGTAGATTGAATCAGTAAGTGTGGGAGATTCTGAAAAATCATTTGACCCCACATGCCCTAATTCCGCCTCCACGGTTACATCAAATTGGTGGGCATATTCCACAACTTTTTTCGTGATTGCAATATTATCTTCAAAGCTTTCTTGTGATGCGTCGATCATCACCGAAGTAAAGCCCAACTCAATCGCTTTAAAAATAAAATCCGTATCTTCGCCATGGTCTAAATGCAGGATAATCGGCACATGACTTTTTTCGGCAAAAAATTTACCGATGAGTGCTGCTTCTTCAATAGATAACATTTCCCTATGTGATTGTGCATAGGCCAAAATTAAAGGTAAACCTTTTTCTTCTGCTACTTTCACATAAGAACGAGCACTGTCTAAGTCAATAAAATTGGTGGCCGGTATGGCAAAATTTTCTTTTTTAGCAGTAAGTAATGCGTTTTTAGAATTTACTAACATCGTATATCTCCTTTTTTAAATATCTATCTAGTAAAAGCGCTTTTATTTAATTGCCCATCATTAATAAATTACAGGTTCTACTACGTTTACGATTTTGATCCCAATCCACAAAATAGATATAACCAACGGAGCCAATTAAAGGTTGGCCATCTTTAATGATCAATGTTTGACTGGAGCCAAAAAGAGAAGCTCTTAAATGAGCATCCGCATTTAAAATGGTCGTTAAATCGTTGGGATAATCCGGTGTTTGTTGGGAAAGTTCTTCTAAAAATTGTACGTGGTCCTGCCCTGGGTATAAATAATCACTTTCGGTCAACTGTCTTGGAATCAGCTTGTCTAAAATTCGATTAAGATCAACTTGTAATAATTCATCGCCATTCCAATCTTTATCATGGACAAATTCTTCAAAAATCACTGAACAAGTAGTATGTTGTGAGCTAACTACACATAAACCATCTTGCACGCCTGCTTCTTGGATTGCTTGACGCACTTGATCAGTAATATCTGAATATGTGACTCTAGAACCATTGGATTCTACTTTTAAGCTTCCATGTTCAATTTTCATAATTATTTTTCATCCTTTCCTTCTTCGTAGATGCGTTGTACTGATTCAATCATTTCCTCCAACATTTGACTAGGTGAGTCTGCTTCAGTGATTCCACTTGTACAACCTGTACCATCTGCACCTAATTTAAGCGTGCGATAGACATCTTCAGGTGTACTGATACCCGCTGCTTGTAAAATATAAATATCAGGGTCAATCTCTTTTATGGCACGATTTGTTTCTTGGATATAACTTTCATCACTTGTTTGCCCTGTTCCAATTAATTCAGTGGGCTCACAAAGCAAAACGTCTGGTTTAAGTAAAGCGATTGAACGAGCTTCTTCTAAAGAGTTAGCGCATACAATTGTTTTAATATCTAATTCTTTTGCTTTTTTCATCGATTGAACAAGTTCTGTTAATTGCAATGGATGTTCTGCGTGGTTTAAAAAGACGGCCCGAGCGCCTGCTTGATAAATAGACTCTGGTAATACTGCGCCCATTCCTCTGCCTGGGTCAATTCCATCCATGTGTTGCGCTGTAACAATAATATGCTTGGTATGACTTGCGACATTTGCCAAATCAGCATAAGGCGCAGTTATAAGAATCGTTAAATGAGGATACTTTTCGGCTAAGGTGTCAGCTTTTTGTGCTAATTCCAGTAATTTCTCGCCATAAAAATAAGACTTCGGATTAAAAGTAAAAAAAGGTGCTTGTAACTTCATCGGCCTCTTCCTTTCCATTTGTAAAATGATTTTACATTTGATATATTTAGTATAACTTTCACAAGGAATTGTGTCAATATATAATTTTCCAATTAAAAACACGCTTAGCATTTGTCAAAACAACTATGTTATAATAAATCATCGTAAAAATAATCTATTTAGGTGATCAAGATGAATAATAGAAATAAAATGATCGTAAAAGCTGCACTCCTTTTTTATAAAGAAAATGTTAATCAAACAGAAATTGCCAAACAATTGAATGTTTCTCGTCCGACTGTGGCAACTTTACTTAAAGAAGCTGTGGATCGTGGCATTGTTAAAATTTCCATTCAGGATTCAGAAATCATGAATTTTGAGCAACAAGAAATATTAGCTAAAAAATACGGATTAAAAACTGTCCTTATTTCCTCAGCTGCTGCTTCAGAAGATGAGGCCAAACAAGAAGTAGGAAACTTATGTGCTACTTTTGTAGAAAATAATTTAAATCGTATTAAAAATTTAGGGATTGGCTGGGGCTCTACTTTAAATAAGTTTGCAGAAGCAGCCAGTTACCATCACTTTGAAGACTTATCGATCGTACCGCTTATCGGCGGCGTTGATGCATCAAACGTTAAAAACCAGTCCAACCATTTAGCTTTTATCTTATCGCAAAAATATAATTGTCATATGGACTATTTTTATGCACCAGCTATTGCTGAAAGTTTAGAGATGAAAGAAACTTTTGACAAATCGCAATTTATTCAAGATATTATCCAAAAAGGAAAAAATGTTGATATGGCCATTGCTGCAGTGGGTAACCCCATTGAATCATCTTCCTATCGAAAGTTAGGCTATTTTAGTGAAGAAGACGCTCGTGAAATGAAAGAAAAGAATGTCATCGGAGATATTTTAGCCACATTTTTCAATAAAAATGGCGAAAGTGTTACAACAAATATTTCAAAAAAAATGATTGGTGTTAATTTGGACGACCTTATGAACATTCCAGAAGTCGTCGTTGTCGCTTCTGGAGAAGAAAAAGCGCCCAGTATCCAGCATTTGCTAAAACAACCTATCATCGATCACTTAATTATTGATGCAGACATTGCGGCAACATTATGAAAAGGAGTAACGAAATGTTTATTTTTGAAAATTATCAAAGAAAATATCTCGCTCAAATGACAAAAGTTTGGAACGATGTGTTAAAAGACGGCGATGCTTTTCCAGGAGAAGAATTATTCACTGAAGAAGAATTTGAGACCTATGTAGCTGAACAAACCATTGTTCGATGTATGACCATTAAGGGTAATCTAGCTGGTTTTTATATCCTCCATCCTAATAATATCGGTCGTTGTAGTCACGTTGCCAATGCTAGCTATTGCATAGATAAAGCTTATCGGGGAAGAAAAATTTTCTCTAAACTTGTAGAAGATTCACTAATACAAGCAAAAAAACAAGGTTTTACTGGAATGCAGTACAATGCTGTAGTAACGAGCAATCTCCCTGCCATTCACACCTATCAAAAAAATGGTTTTACCACTGTTGGAACCATTCCTGCAGGCTTTCGTTTAAAAGATGGCAGTTATTCGGATATGTATATTATGTATAAAGATTTGTAATTAATTATAGATGATTGAAAAGCTTGGACCTTATCTTAGGTTCAAGTTTTTTGTACAAATTATTCTATCAACACCACTTATCTGCTACAAACGCCCACTTATCCGTAATTTATATACATTTATAAATAAATCCACTATGCTTAATGTGAAGGAGGGAGAAAAGATGAAAGTAAAATTAGAATTAGACCAAGACCTGGACAAAGAAATGGTTATTTTAAAAACAAAAACACAGTCATCGGAAATTAAAGAAATTGTTGCCTATATCGAGCAAAGGTCCACACCATTAGTTGGAAAAAAGCAAGACAAAAACTATCGGATAGCTGTCAATGATTTTGTTAACTTCTATTCTAGCCAGAAAAAGGTTTTCGGTCATACAACAGATCAGGAATACATTATTTCCTATCGTCTATATGAATTAGAAGAACAGCTACCTCATTCTTTTGTCCGTATTTCTAATACCGAAATCATTAACTTGAATTGCGTTCAACATTTTCAACTTAGTAAAAGCGGTTTAATTTTAATTCGTCTGTCAAATGAACATCTGACAAGTTCCTCAAAAAGATATTTAAAAAAAGTAAAGGAGCGATTATTATGATGAAAAAAATTGCAACTTGTTTAGGCATCGGTATCGTATTGGGAACATTCATCGGTTTAATCTTATCTGTCTTTGCTTCATTAGTTTACAGCCAAACAGAGTATATACCAGCAACGCCAACGTTTATGTCCTACTTTTCTAATGAAATACAAGCCATGCTAGCAGCAATTGCTTTATGGTCAGCTATAGGCAGCGTATTTTCATTGGCTAGTCTCATTTACTCGGAGACAGATTGGAGCGTCACTAAAATGACCTTGGTTCATTTTACCGTTACCTATTTGACCTTCCTACCTTTAGCTACTATAGCCGGCTGGACTTCTTTAAAATTAGGGACTTTACTAGGATTCACGCTTACTTTCCTGCTTATTTATGTAGTCATTTGGCTGGTTGCTATGTTAAGGGTTAAAAAAGAGATAGATGAGTTAAATAAACATTTGCAAGATAATAGCTAGATTAAAAAGCGTATCCTTTTTATGGGATACGCTTTTTAAGAGTTATGACATAAGATGCAATTGTTTATCCTTCATTTCATAAACTTCCTCGGCTAATTTTTCAACAAAATAAGGGTCGTGCGAAGTAAAAAGAACCGTTCCTTCATAACTTGCAATCAATTTTTCTAAAGCTTCTATGGTTTTTATATCAATAAAATTCGTCGGTTCATCTAATATTAATACATTTGATGGTTGTACAAACAATAGTGCAATAGAAAGCTTGGTTGCTTCTCCTCCACTTAAAGCAGACAATGGTTTATTAATCTCTAATTGGGCAAAACCTAAATTGTTTAAAAGACTACGAACTAGTCTTTCTGGATACTCTGTGCGTTTCATTAAAAAGGTTAGCATGCTTTCTTCGCCAAGCAATTTATAATCCATTTGCTGGTAAAAAGAAAAAGCAACTTTAGGGGATAAAACAATACCTTCTCTATCATTTACAATAGCATCCAGCAATGTTGTTTTACCACAGCCATTTTCACCTACAATCGCTATTTTCTTATTTAAAGCAAATTGAAAATCCGTTTGTTTTAATAAGATTTTATCTCCGGCTGTTAATTGTAGATTTTCCCACGAATAGGATACTTATTATGAATTTCTACTGATTTTGGCGTAGGAAAAGTAATTTCTTGTTGTTTTGTTTCTGTTCTGACTTCTTGAAGCTGAGACAAACGTGCTTCCATTGACTTAGCAGATTTTTGCATCGATTTTTGTACGGTGTCCTTTTGTTTGGAGGAAGAAAGACGATCGGGACGAATACTCTGCTGCTTTTTCTTATTCGATACTTTGCTTGCCTTTTCTGCTTGTTCCTTCTTTTTAGTAATCGCTGCTTCTAAACGTTTTTTCTCTTGTAAATAGTTTTCGGCGTCACGTTCATTTTTTAAATGTTCCTGTTCTTTTTGCTCTTTATAAGCATCATAGTTGCCTTCGTATTCAACAATTTTTCCATCTTGAACTTCCCATATTTTATCAGCTAATTGATTCAAAAAGTAACGATCATGGCTTACAAACAGCAAGGTCCCATAGTAATAACGCAGCTCTTCCACTAATTTTTTTACACTTGTCTGATCAAGATGAGTCGTTGGTTCATCCAACAAAAGTCCCATTTGGTACACAGAAAGTATTTGAGCTAAACGAAATTTCGAACTTTCTCCACCGCTTAATGTCTGTAAATTATTTTTAGGAACATTAAACTGGCTCATCAATTCCCAATCAAGTGAATCGATATGAAATAATTCATCCACTTCTGCTATTTGCGGGTAATAATTGAATTCTACTTCTCTTTGAACTTCACCTTCAGGTATTAAATCACCATGAATGATTTTTAAAAGCGTAGATTTTCCTTCACCATTTCCACCAATAATGCCGATACGGTCGTTTTCATAGACTGACAATTCATCGATTGCCAATACTTCTTTTGCGCCAAAATTTTGCTGTATATTTTTTAATTTAATTGTTAGTTTTTCCATTACAGATCCCTTTCTTACTTAGGAAAAGGAAAAATGAGTACACAAAAAAGGATAGCCTTCTACGGAACTATCCTTGCCATTTCAATTTATATTTTACAGAAAAGTATACACTCATCCCTTGAAATCGCTATTCCTAAGACTTTTGAATTTATATTTAATTATTGATTCAAAAGTGCAAAGCGCAATCTCATAGATGCTGTCATAGTATACTTCCCTCCTCACAAAATTTTCAAACTAATCATAACGAAATAACCAAAAAAAGTAAAGGTTTAAGCTTTGTATAATAAAAAATATGGTCCGTTCTTTCAAAACTTTGGGGCCAATTGCTTAGTCTTTGGCCCTTTCCTCCCCTTAAGTTGGGGACAAAACCCGTATTGATGGCCCTTACTTTGCTTGACTTAGGGACAAGTGTCAAATAGTTGGTCCCTTCTTTGCCATACTTAGGGCTGAAAATTTCATTTACTGACCCTTCTTTACTGTACTTGGGTAAGGAAACCTTATTTGCTGACCCTTCTCTACTATACTTAGGTCAGGAATTTCTATTTACTAACCCTTCTTTACTGTACTTAGGTCAGGAATTTCTATTTGCTAACCCTTCTTTGCTATACTTAGGTCAGGAATTTTTATTTGCTGACCTTGCTTTGCTGATTTTATAGTTAATTTTTTAAAAACTTAGTATGGCCAAAAGTATGGTCAAAAACGAAAAAAGAGGATATCCTATGCCCAGGATACCCTCCAAAAGCTGATAAATCAGCGTTTCTCTTATTCCGCAGCGTTGGTGTCTTTGAAACCGTACTTTTTGTTGAAACGGTCCACTGGGCCATCTGCTTGCGTGAATTTTTGACGTCCAGTATAGAATGGATGTGAATCAGAAGAGATTTCAACACGTACAACTGGGTATGTGTTGCCGTCTTCCCATTCAATGGTTTCTTCTGAATTTTTTGTCGAACCTGACAAAAATTTAAAACCTGTTGTTGAATCCATAAATACAACTGGATGATATTCTGGATGGATATTTTGTCTCATATTATTTCTCTCCTTTGCCCTGAGTTATTTGCTAAATCAGAGTGTTTCTTTACAACACGTAACATATTAACATTTTTTC
>FLSG01003547.1_pt1 | contig 52662 bp, 86 predicted proteins | sample 1550511 | NCBI WGS metagenome assembly FLSG01 (sample SAMEA4031768, study PRJEB14383) | metagenome | biome: human; feature: oral; material: saliva | place: Philippines | collected 2014
TCCACAGTAGCTCAGTGGTAGAGCTATCGGCTGTTAACCGATCGGTCGTAGGTTCGAGTCCTACCTGTGGAGCCATGGCCCCGTGGTCAAGCGGTTAAGACACCGCCCTTTCACGGCGGTAACACGGGTTCGAGTCCCGTCGGGGTCATACAAACAGAAGTGAAATATCGCTTCTGTTTTTTTAATTTCATATTGGAGAGTTGTCCGAGTTGGCCGAAGGAGCACGCCTGGAAAGTGTGTAGGCGCCACAAGCGTCTCGAGGGTTCGAATCCCTCACTCTCCGTTAATTCGATATTCCTCGTTATACTTCGTTAATCTAAACGTTGATATAACGGGGTTTTATTATACATTGATGTTCTTCGTTATATATCGTGAATAAGATTTTACGCCAATCAAACGCCAATATTGGCGTTGAATATTTATAGTTACGCCAACGATGTTGGCATTGCTTCTAATGCAGTTATAGCCTTATCTTTCTCGATTTCTGCCGTTTCATCTAATAGGTGAGAGTATACGTCCATTGTCGTTTTTATATTACGATGACCTAATCGTTTTGAAATGTAATATATTGATACACCATTATGAAGTAGATAAGAACAATGTGTGTGTCTGATAGAGTGCAATGTGTATTTACCTAACTTATTTTCTAAACAGTATTTTTGTAAAACTTTAGTTACTGCATTATTTGTAATTAATGATGTGCCTGTGTTAAATACTTGTCCACTCATATTAGTTGGCATATTCGATAGGGCATTTTCAATATATTTCATATCCATTTTAGGAATGTCTATCGTTCTATCTGAAGTTTCTGTTTTTGTACCAGGAAGGTGAATTGTGTTTTTAACAAAGTTGAAATCTGTTTTATTTAATCGTTGCACTTCTCCAAATCTGCCGCCAGTTATAATAAGTAAATAGATGAATAAGTATGATTGCTTGTATGTGCCACGTACGTAATCTTTTAAGCCATTAAATGCTTTTATACTCATAAACTTATCTTCTTCTCTTTGTGTCAGCCTAGTGCCTTTTACAACTGTTTTATAGGTAGGGTCTTTAATCATTAATCCTTCTTGTATAGCATCTTCGATTGACGCTTTAATACAGTTATGGACTTTCCTTACTGATTCAGTAGCGTGATTCTCTCCGTACCATTTAATAAACTTACGGTATAAAGTGGTGTTAAAGTTATCGATTCGTATATCATTGATATTTTCAATTTCTAAAAATGTTTTAAATTGGTTAATCGCATTTACAAATGTTTGATATGCACGATCAGTTATAACACCTTTTTTATTCACATCAATCCATTGATTATAATATTCGATAAATGAACTTTTGTTATTTATAACGATACCTTGCATTAGTTGGTTTTTAGCTTGTGTTTCTGATTCGCTAGCTTCTCGTTTAGTCTTGAAACCTTGCTTACGATAACGTTTACCTTCGTGTCCAAAATAGTATCCCCACTTACCATTAGCATATTTTTTAACTGTCATAGTGCATTCCTCCTAACAAAGATAAAAATATATAGGGCACGTGGAAGTGCCCTTGAAATTAATTTCCGTATTTTGATTGGTAATAGTCTAGCGCTTCCAATATTTCATCGCCATCATCACCTTCAAATGTACCGTCAAGTATTTGTTGCTTAGTTTGTTTTTCGCCTGATGATAAACCATCACCAGTATTGGCTCTCCACTCTTGGTTAGGCATATTCATATAAGGATTATCAGATTCAGAGTCTGAATTATCTTCCTTAGGTTCATCTTCTGGAACATAATTTTCACCTGGCGTAGCACCACCGTGAGGGTCAAAATTTTCATTTGGATCTAATTCTGGCATACCATCTTCGTCAACCATACCTGTATAACCATATTTGTCATATTCTGGGTCATAATGCATTCCGTTGTCATTATTATTTTGTTGTTCTTGGTTAACTTGCTGTTGACTATCCTGTTGTTCTTGAGTTTGTGAGTCTTGTTGATTTTGTTTTTCTTCATTATCGTTTTCTTCGTTACTCTTTATATCTGATTTCTCTTTATCATCATCTTCAGATTTTTGGTTATTATCTCTCTTATTATCTTTATCCTTGTCGGTATTTTTATCAGATGACTTCGTATCTTTCTTATCCTCTGACTTGCTTTCTTCTTGCCCACATGCTCCCAAGACTAAAAAACTTGCTAATATTAAAAATAAGACTTTTTTCATAATAAAATTCCTCCCATACATTTATGTTATAAAAACACATTAATATAAGTGTACATAAAACATATTATAATTTGTAGTAGGCATAGCAAAATATTTTTTAACTTTTTACACAATATTCAGAATAAAATACACATATTTAAAATTGTAGTTTAATAATTCAATCAGAATTTTAATATGTAATAATTTAGTACCCAGTAAAATGTATTAAATTAAAATCCATAACTTCTTTATACATACGATTTTGTTCTTCTTTTGTATAAATTTCATATTCTTCATGAAACCAATTTGCGTATTCTTGGTTAATTGATTGCAAATATTCAATTCGATCTTGTAATAATTCATCCAAATAAGATATATATGTAGAAAATTGCTTGTGTTCATATACAGAAATAACTTCTTCCAAACCATTATCCAAGTGATTATCTAATATTTTCATAGCAATACTCGCTGAGCTTTCGCTAATTTGAAATAAATCTGCAATTTCTGGAATGGACATATATTCTCTATATTTATATCTCAAATTTAAAGGGAATAGAAGGCAAGAAGCAAAAGTATTTGCTTCATACTCTTCTAATTTTACCCTTGTTTTATCGCGAAATGTTTTATTACGATTTAAAGTAGTGCCGCCATGATTTAATTTAAGGTGTCCATATTCATGTGCTAGAGTGAAGCGTAACCTTTTATAATACATTTCATCATTATATATAATGAAACTAATCTCGTTTATTTGTATATGAAAAGCTTCATTAGATTTTCCAAATTGCGCTATGTCTTTAATTTCACATTTGTTTATCTCAGCAGCTTGTTTGTAAGTCAGTAAATGTACACTTTTATCCTCTTTTATTACTTGTTTTATCGGTAATGGGAAATTCTCTATATCTTTTTCGTTTGTTAATTGTTGCACTTTTTTAGCAGCTCGTAAAAAAGATTGTTCGTATTGTAGTTGCAAAAAATCTACCCCTTAATATTAGTCGTCGTTATTTTCATCCTTGATATATTCTTCCCAATTATCCATAAAATTTTCAAAAAATGCTAAAGCTTTCTTTCTATCATCCTCTGTCATGTTTTCGGCAGCTCTTTGCATAATTCTTATATCTCTTGGTTTTTCTTCACCTTTATATTCCTCTTTATCTCTTCCCAATAGGTAATCCACTGATACATCGAAATAGTCAGCCACTGCTATTAAACCTTTAGAGCTAGGAGCTGCATTTTTCCATCTAGATATAGAACCATTAGACAGGTTTAATTTTCTTTCTAATTCTGCGATTGAAAGCCCTTCTTTACTTGCTAAAGTACGTATCTTTTGAAACGTATTCATAATAGTATTTCTCCTATTCTTTAACCAAAGTTAGATTTAAAATTAAAAAAGCATTGACAAATAGATTTAAAGCTAATATACTTTGGTTACGCTATTGATTTAGCCAATAAAACAATACAAAATAATTACGTTGGGGAACGAATTATAAAGACCGTAATAACGGGACAAATATGTTTTGTTATTGGTTTATTTAGCTATGCTTATATTTTAGCTTAAAATCTATTTTAAATCAATAGTTAGATTTAAAAAGTATGGAAAAATACTATTTAATGGAGGTGATTATATATGGCAACAACTGAATTTGGTTTAAAAGTGCGTACAGAATTGCTCAAAAGAAATATGAAAAATAAACAATTAGCTGATTTACTTGGTATATCTTCTGCATATCTTTCAGACATATTACGTGGACGTAGAGATGCAGAACAACAAAAGAAACGTATTGCACAAATTTTAGAAATTAAAGAAGAGGTGAATAGCTAATGAATGATGTTCAACTAAGCGATGACCTAACAACTATTGAAACTGAAATTAAAAGCTACCAAAACATTGCAGGTCAATCGATATTTGAAATTGGTCGAAGATTAAAACATGTTAAAGAGAATGATTTAGCACATGGCGAGTTTGGAAGATGGCTTGAACGAATTGACATGGATAAGTCACAAGCTAGTAGATTTATAAAAATTATTGAAGAACACGGTAACAAAATTGCGTCAACGCAAATTCCAATGACAATACTTTATGAAATATCTACATTACCTTTGGAAGAACGTAATAAGGAACACACAACTTTAAATGGCGAGACTAAAAAACCGGAAGAAATGTCATCTAAAGAAATTCGCGATTTAAAACAACTACTCAAAAAACGTGAAGAAGAAAAATCTCAACTCGAGTCTCAACTTGAACAATCTAAACGTTCAGAGTCAATTGCACAAAAGCAACTAGAGAATGAACAAAATAAGGAGCCAGAAGTAATTGAGCGTTATATGGAACCTGAAGATTATCAAGACTTAAAAGAAAGTAATAAACAACTTCAAAATTATCTTAATGAAGTATCAAATCATAACAAGAAGCTTAATTCAGATATTGAAAATTTAAAACATGAACGTTCCGAAACAGATGAAAAGTCGGCAAAATACGACGAGCTAAATAAAGCAATTAACAGTATGAATACTAAACTTAATGAGGGACAGCAAAGGTTAAAAGCGCAGAAAGAAATATATGACCTGGTAAAAGGCAGCGAGAAAGTTATTCGAGAAGTTGCGCCGTTATGTTATCTAGCGTTTTCAAAAGATATTGTCGACAACGATTACGCAAGGGAACCAATTGAAAAAATTATTAAAGATTTAACCGACATGGTAAGTAGATTAAAAAAACAAATTAACCAAGGAGATGTTATAGATGTCTAAAACTAACGAACTAGAATTAATCAAAGGTCAAATTCAACAAGTAAATAAGCAAGGAGAGTATCTTCTAAAAATTGTTGATGAAGTCAAAGAAACTAGAGATGAAATAAAGCAAATTGAACAAAGAGCAAATGAGAGACTCGAAGATTTAGAAAACACTAAAACATTACAACATGGTGAGGCTAAGAAAATTAAATCAAAAGTATCTGAGCGAGCTTATACTTTAACACACCATTTCTTTACAACAAACATATCAGATGAACTATTCCACAAGAAACGTATCCATTTATTAATTGGCATTTACAAAGCTTTGAATGAGTATTTCGACGCTATCACTTATACAACGATACGTCATATTGATTACGATAAAGCAATGCAATATATCAACGAAATTGAACTTTTAGATTTGCCATTAAATTATCTTAAATTAACTGATAAACAAAAAGAAGTAGCTGAGAAAAACCAAGATAAAGTGATCACGTTATTTTCAACCAATAATAGAAAATCAAGCTAATTTATCACAAATATAGGAGGAGAAATAATGGACGCTTTATTAAAGCTTGAAAATGAAATGATAGAAACAAAAATAAAAGAAGGCAAGGACGGTCTAGCGTTTTTATTAGATTATGCAAATCCTTATGACGACGATAGATACGACTTACTTTTAAAACACGCTGGTGTTGAATATAAAACAATCGACACAGATTCGTTAGAGTACTTCATTAAAGATTCATTCAATATGAATCCTGATAATTTTTACGATAAGTATGGAGTTAATTTTTGGATTTCTCGGGATGCTAACTTAACCCTGTTATCTAAAAGCGTTAATAATATGAATGATTCTAACAAAGAATACATGATTGGTTTGTATGCAGAAAGATTTTTATAAAACACTACAAATAGAAATATAGGAGGAAACGGAATGAACATACAAAAAGCAACTAAGTTAGCAATGGAAAAAGGCAGAACGATTCATCGCACAAGTGAGTTTGATAAAACAAGGGACACAGGAGAAAATTTAGAAATTATACCTACAAATATTTACGGTTATGTGGTTGTAAAGCCGAAAAATTTAGTCCTCTACAAAGGGTGGATACCAAATGCAGAGGACTTAATAGCAGATGATTGGGAAGTTGTAGGTTTAAATCCATCATCTCTCGACGATGTTATTCGTTCAATGAATTAACAATAGTATCAATATCGTCGAAACCGCCATTAAATTTTTGATTCAAACTGTCAATAGCATGATCAGTCAATGAGAACTCAGGGAAACCATCCGAAGTATCTTTAGGAGTATGTAAAAAACCTTCCTCAGAAAGATTTTTCAAAGCAACATGAAATTGAATAGGGTTTAAATTTAAGTTCAGTTCTTTTAAAACCTTATATTCTTCATTGAAATGGCGCGCTGAATCTTCGTCGTGATTGTTTTCTGAACGCTTTAAATAATCACGATATAAATAAAGTAAAACTTTTCCTGAATTATTAACAGACATATTAGTACACCCCCTTTGCACACGGATGACTTAATTGTATCAAACATTATTGCACGACCGAATAGTAAATTTTAAAAGGAGAGATAGACAATGCGAAAAAATTATATAGACGCAAAAGATTTAATGAAAATAACTGGAGTTTCAAAAAGTAAAGCAACCAATATTATTAGAGAATTAAATGAAGAAATGGAAAAAGAGGGCTTTGTCGCAATTAGAGGTAAATTGCCAATTGGATTAGCGAAAGAAAAATTTCCTTATTCAATAGATGACGAAACAATAAAAGAATTGGAGGTTACGACATGAAAGGTACATTAGCACTAGCTACAGCAGTATTAGCATTCTTCATTGCATTGATATTCACGAAAGACTTTATCTACTTGTTACTGATTTATTGGGTGACAGCATGCTTTAGCTATATGGCGTGGGACGCATGGATTAATTATTTAAAGACAACAAAAAAGACCGAATGCTAAGAGCAATTAGCAAACAGTCTGGGCATAATCTTATGAATAAAGAAATCTATATAGATTATGCCCTAAAACATAGGAGGTAGTCAAATGAATCTACAAAGATTAATTAATATAAGCACAGATTTAACGATAAAACTAGCTTATTCAAATATAGAAGGGCAAGTAAATTACTCGTCTTAACTAAAAAACATTTAGGTATGAAAGGCAACTCACCTAACAACCACATCAAACGTAAAGATGTAGACTTAGCAATTCAATTTATTAAAGATGTTAGACCATCAGTGATTGAAATTTAGGAGGAAACGGAATGAAAGAACTAAAAAAAGCAAAAGAAGAAACAATAATCGTATTACTCGAAAAGGTACAGCAAGCTAACGAAGCAGACACAATTTTAGATTTAACTAGATCTATCCAGACTATTCTTGAAATTAAATAAACCTAGCAGTTGCTGTAACAACCACTAGGAAGAAAAGTTATTTGACTTTTACTTTAGTACCACAGCTTTGTTTGCTGCATTTATTAGTGGATTTAGAAGAATCAAAGTTAAATTCACGTCCACATGCAGGACAAAACGAAGGTGGTATGTTCATAACATATTCAAGTTTAGCCATAATAACACCTCCTTTCATTAGGAGATAACACTATTGTACGAAACTAAAATAATAAAAGATAGAGGAGGATTAATATATGAACTTAAAACAAGCATTAAAAATAACACTCCTAATCGTCATCTTGGCGGAAGAGATTAAGAGTGTTAAGAAAACTAAAACCCATTCTATTAAAATTGGTTTTAAAAACGGTAAAACATTCATAAATGAAAACGGCATTACTGAATTCTAGGCAAGTAAACACCATTTTTCATTTCATCTAATTCCCAATTAGTTTTAATGATTCCTTTGGTAGGAGTTTGAATAAAAAAGGCGTGAAATCCATTTTCATATAATTGGTCAAACACTTTGATGTTTTCATCTTCAAAAATAACATCGCGCTGCATTTGTTCTAATGGCCCTTTTTCCTCATCCCACCAAGGTATTTCAATTTCCATTTCAATTTCCGGATTATCTAATGTTGGTTCAACAAGATATTCAAAAGGAAATTTAACTGTATTAAAAATTTTATCCATATTATTCTCACCACCTTTACACACAGATAAATCAATTATACCAGAAAGGATGATTCGAAATGACTACTAAAACATGGTGGAACATGGAAGATTTGATGAATGAATCAAATGAAAGTCGCCCGTGGATTATGGCTAACATGATTAAAAATAAAAAAGTGTGGCAGGAAATAGAAGAATTCTCACACAAGCCAAAACACAACAATGATGAATACAGATTTGTTGGTCCACATATGCAACAGTATTTGATTGATAATTTTAAAAGATTAAAGGAGGGATAGCATGAGGATGTTTTTAACAATAATAACAATGCCAGTCATTACATTAATTGTAGCTTTGACAGTACAAGAGTTTTTCCTTGGCATTACATTATCAGTATTACTAAGTTTCTTATCATACATGTGTTGGGACTGGTTCCTTAACACAATAAAAAAGACTGAAAGCAACAGCAATTGCTAACAGTCAAACACTTTTAAAAATATACAACTTAAATATACACGGGAAAGAGGTGTTTCGTCAAATGGCGAAGGATATTATAACTTACGTTATTAAAGCACGAACAGGCTTTGACGACTTATATATAAGCAATAAACCAATTGATAAAAAATCAACTATTAAATATTCAAATTATATCGGCGATGCACGTGAGTTTGATGGAACAGAGAAATCTTCAATAGACATGACAAGACATAAAGCGATAAAGAAAGTATATCCAGCATCATATTTTGTAGATACGGAGGAAGACAATGACTGAACAAACATTATTTCAACAACTTAATTCAATGAACGTGAATGATCATGTTGAAAAAAAACAAGGATTATCTTACCTAGCTTGGTCATATGCGCATCAAGAGCTTATGAAAATTGACCCTAACTATGAAATGAAGATACATGAATATCCGCATCCTGAAGTAGCTAACGAACAGTATTTCGTACCGTACTTAGCGAGTCCAGAGGGATATAGTGTAACGGTATCAATAACCTTAAAAGGTTTAACTAAGACTGAAACGTTGCCGGTATTAGATTTTAAAAATAAGTCAGTACCTTATAAGCAAGCTGACATGTTCCAAATTAATAAAACTTATAAACGTGCATTTGTTAAGTGTGCAGCGTTGTTAGGAATCGGACTTTACCTATATCACGGTGAAGATGAACCAGAAATGCCGTTTGAATCTGCATCAGATGATGAAATTAAATCAATCAACGACAAAGTAAAACAACTTGCACCACTGATGAATATAAGTGAATCGCAATTAAAAAAGAAAATGCAAATACCAGATAAAATTTCTGCTCAAGACGCTGAAGAGGCTCTAGTTAGATTAGGTAACGGAATTAAATATTATAACAAAAAGGATGATAAATAATGACAAACTCAATCATATTTACAGGTCGTATTACAAAAGATTTAGAAATTAAAGAAGTAGGACAGAATAAGGTTACACACTTCTCATTAGCAGTAGATAATCCATTCAAACGTGAAGATACAAGTTTCTTTCATATTGAAGCATGGAACAAAACAGCAGACTTACTAGCAGAATACTGTGGCAAAGGTTCAAAAGTTTTGATTGAAGGTTCAGCTAAACAAAACACGTTTACTGATAAAGAAGGTAATAATCGCGAACGAGTAATATTCAATGCTAACAGAGTTGAATTCTTAGATACTAAATCATCAAATAACCAAAACAAACAGCAAAACGCATTCGAAAATGGTACAGCCGACATTAAGGGAGACGATTTGCCATTTTAAAATAATAAAGAGGAGGAATACAGTTGGATATTCGTCAAAAATCAGAAAATTACTTGCAAAAACTTTATGATAATAAAGATTTCGTCATTATAGATAACCATGAAATAGATAACTTGAAAAATTTACACGGAATTGATCTTGATATTCTAAATACTTTTCATGCACAAGATGTCTTTATGGTAGAACGCAACGACAGTAGATTTTGTGGGATAAGAGCAAATCATTTTGTTGTAGAAATTGGTTGGTCTGAAGCACTACTTGAAGATAATTCTCCAGTATACGTCATAACTGCCAATCATAAAGGAGACAGAGTGGTTACAGTTTTTATTGATTGGTTCATTGGAAGTGATTACTAGTGAGCGAAGTATCATGGATAAAGTTAAAGGTCGGTATGTTCGATGATAGCAAAATCAAATATATAGAGGGTTTACCTGAAAGAGATACAATCATAACGATTTGGGTTAAGTTGTTAACTTTAGCTGGTAAACGCAATGAGCAAGGCTACATCATGTTGTCAGAAAACCTTCCGTATAACGAAGAAATGTTGGCTAACGAATTCAACAGATCACTTAACACAGTAAGGTTAGCACTTCAAACTTTCACTATGTTAGGCATGATTGAATATGATGATGGAATTCTTAAAGTTGCTAACTGGGAAAAGCACCAAAACATCGAAGGACTTGAGAAAATCAGAGAGCAAAATAGACTACGTAAACAGAAACAAAGAGAAAAACAGAAATTATTAGAAAATAATCACGTGAAGTCACGTGACAGTCACGCAACAGAAGAAGAATTAGAAGAAGAAGAAGAAAGAGAAGAAGAAAGACCTCCTTCTCTTCCTTACAAAAATATTATTAATCATTTAAATGAACAAGCAAGTAAAAAATACAAGCACACTACTAATAAAACACAATCACTTATCAAAGCGAGATTTAATGAAGGTTTTACTGAAGATGACTTCTTAAAAGTAATAGACAACATGGTTACAGAATGGAAAGGCAGCGAAAAAATGGAAATGTACTTAAGGCCAGAAACATTATTTGGTACTAAGTTTGAAAGTTACCTAAATAAAACAGTCGTAACTAACAAAAAAGGTGATAGTTATTTAGATAGATTAATGAACGGGGAGGAGTAGATGAATGAGTATGACTAAAAAGGAAGCAGTCACGATAATTAACCTAGTTGATTCTGCATTCAATATGAACTTCTCTAACGATGATTTAAAGACGAAATTGTGGGTGGAGCAACTAACCCAATATGCAGACTATGAAAAGTCGTTATATAAAACCAAGAAGTACATCCGTGAAAACAAATTTAAACCTGCAATCGCTGAAATAATGGATAGTAAACCTAAACAAACAAGTGACATCACCATACCTATTGAAGAAACACACAAATATAGAATGAAGCATGATCCTGAGTATGTTAAGAATCGTGAAAAGCTAAAGCAACAATGGGAGCAAATGAAACAAGAATGGATGAGTGAAGATGACTAATATAAATGTACTTTCAACAGAAGAAGCCATCGTATCTAATCTAATGCGTAATCCAGACTTGATAGCTAAATTAAAACTCAAACCACAAATGTTTAGCGATGATAAAATACAAGGGTTTATTCAATACATTATAGATGTAGGAAAAGTAGATGTTAACCAAATATATTACAAAAGTCGTGAAGATAAAGATTTCATATCTACTAAAAGGCTAGGTGAAATTTATAACTCAAAAGGCACGGATAAGATGTTTTTTATGCAGGACCAGATGAACTTATTAGATTCATACATTATTAAACAAGCTGCTAAAGAGTCATCAGAATATCAATCAATGCCGAATCGCACTAACTTTAAACATCTAATAGAACAACTTCAACAATTAGACAACATGACTATTGATAAAGAAAATCCAACTGATAACTATTTGATGGAAGTTATGGACCACATTCTTTCAGATAAACCAAAAGAATTCATTAAAACGGGTTTCTCCACAATAGACAATAAAATTATGGGATTTGAAAGTGGCCAACTGAATGTCTTAGGTGCAAGACCTAGCTTAGGAAAAACTGCACTTGCTTTAAATATGCTATGGAATATTACTTTAGAAGATTATCCAACAACTTTCTTTAGTTTAGAAACAGGTGGCAACAATATTGTTGAACGATTGGTATCAAGCATAACTAACATACCATTACACAAAATTAAACAAGCTGATGGTATGAGTGATGAAGAAACCTCACTGATTATGGGTGCAATCAATAAGATTAAACAACATAACAACTTACGCATTGAGGATCAAGCACAAATGACACCACAACACGTTAGAGAAATTGCAATGAAACCATCAGAAAAGCCACATGTCATCTTCATAGATTATTTAACATTGATGGAATCAGATGTTCCACAACGAGATAGACGATTAGAAGTGGAAAAAATATCACGTGACTTGAAAATTATAGCTAAGGAAACAGGTTGCGTAATTATAGCATTGTCTCAGTTAAGCCGTGGGGTTGAATCACGTAATGATAAAAGGCCAATGATGAGTGATTTAAGAGAAGCCGGTGGCATAGAGCAAGATGCAAACATGATTTTCTTTTTATATAGAGAAGACTATTACGATAAAGAGCTGCAAAAAAGTGATTCAGGCAAATCGGACATCGAATTTATTATTGCTAAAAATAAAGATGGAGAAACTGGTACTGCAGAACTGGAATTTTATAAAAAATCACAGAGGTTTTACGGATGATTATAGAAAAATTTCAACAACTACTAGGACACCTTTACAGAAACACATACAAGGGCGACACGCTCATTCAAGCTAATTTACTTGAATTAGGTTGGGCAACTGAAAGATTGCTTGTGAGTGGGCGTATAACGCCATTTGATGAGTATGACAATAAGAAGGATATTATCTACAAGGAAATGGAGTGGTCGGACAGATGGGATTAGTTGAAGGATATAAAAGTAAGTATTACTTATACCGAGATAATGACGAAAAAGTAATCTCTATTCTTCCATTAGGAACAAATGTAAACAATGTAGGCAATCTAACCGGTGCTTACTTTGAAGGTACAGAAAAGAATATGACTGATGATGAACTTATGCATTTTAAATCAGTGCACAATCTATTGTACGAGCAAGAACTTGGTAGCCAAATGAACATATTTGATCTGTAGGAGTGAATGACGTGAGTAAGTACAACGCTAGAAAAGTTGAATACAAAGGTAATGTGTTCGATAGCAAAGTTGAATGTGAATATTACCAATTTTTAGAAAGTAGGTTGCATATAGACGGATTTGATTACATTGAGTTGCAACCTAGATACGAGTTAATTCCTAAGTTTGGTAAGCAACGCAAAGCAGAATATATCGCAGACTTTGCATTGTGGAATGAAAATCATTTAGTTGAAGTTATTGATGTTAAAGGAATGGCCACAGATACTGCTAAATTGAAAGCAAAGATATTTAAATATAAATACCAAGACGTGAAGCTAACATGGATATGTAAGGCTCCTAAGTACACTGGTAAGCAATGGATAACGTATGAAGAATTACAAAAGGTCAGAAGAAAACGCAAGAAAGCGAAGTGATCTAAATGAATGAAGAATCAGCGACGATTCGCTACAAAGTCTATGTTGAGAAGAAAGTGTATGTGGATCATAAAGATGATGATAATACTGCTGCTGATAAATTACACAATGAAATGTGGACATTAAAAGACGAATACATGGACGCAGAACCTTTAGAGTTTGAAGATGTAAAAATTATAGATAGGGGTTATTGAGATGAAAATAATTAGAATACACTATGCAATGTATGAAATTAAAGGCGATAACTATGAAATGATGGAAAAACTCAGTCTTACAAACCAGTTAATTCGAGATAGATTACTGAAAAATTGGACGTTAGCAGAAGCTTGCCAAGTACCTAAAGGAATGAGACGTGAAGACTTAGTGTACATCAACTATGCAAAACAATATTTAGGAGACAATACAGAAGCAACATCTAATTATAGAGATGAAAAGCATAGAGAGGAACGTCCTTGGTTGTATGATGGCACACCACAAAACCATGATAGAGGTAAGTGGTGCGAGTATTTAATGAACACAAGTATCTTTCCTAAGGCGGTGCGTTAGATGAAGATAAGCAGAGGTGAACACTATGCCGAAACCTAAATATGAATACGTTATATATCGTGGTGATGAAGTTGTCTGTGGTGGCACTAGAACTGAATGTGCAGAAAAATTAGGGGTAAGTCCTGAAACTATAACTAAGATTTCATCAGACAGCTACAAAAAGCATGCAAAGGAAAATTGGTATTACGGTGAAAAAGTAAGTATTGCAGAAATAGAAGCAGAGTTGTCGCTATGATCCTATCTGACACTATAAAAACTAGATACAAACTAGATACTAAAGGCAGAAATACTGTCGAAATGGCAAAGCTGCTAAAAGATTGTGGAGTTAAAGGATTTTTAATATCCGTTAATACATACAGCATTGTCATGGCAGTGTTGCCAGAAGATAAGGAACATAATAGGAAAGCGATGGAGGGGTTGAGTAGATGGTAAAGATTAAACGTAAAGTAGAGAAAAATTTACCACAGTTGATTGAGTGGGCGATGAAAAATGATATGCATGAAAGATCATTCTGCGGTGATAGATATGGCGATGCAGTACATTTTGATGAAAACGAAGATATGCTATGCGACCACGTTTCTTTAACTGAAACTTTCACTGTAGAAGTCGAGGAAGAAATTACGGAAGATACAGTGATACCTAAATTAATGACAACGTTTAAAAAGATTTGCTTAAAGAATGGTATTGGTTATCAACGAGTAAGAATTGATGAAAACTATTCAATCAAACTTATGTTGAATAAAGCAGAATCCCATAGTGAACCAGTAGAAACACTACACCTTGTTAATGACGATGGCACACACACTTTAATCTGGCGTGATGGAAAGCTGGTGAAGTAAATGATAGACATAGTATCAAGTGGAACCGTGATCATCATATTCATTATATGCTTTATGGTTATGACTAAAGGATGAATAAAGGAGTAATGGCGAGTGGAAATAATGGACACTAATATGCACAAACACATTATTCATAAACTAGAAAGTGAACGTGACGACTACAAAAAACAACGCGATACACTAATCGATGATATAGCAGTGTTGCGTGCCAATAATGAAAGGTTGGAACGAGAGAATGAGAAGTATATAAAATTACTTAAAGAATTTAACAATCTCATTAACTATAAACTAGTTATTCATCCTGGCAGCGATGTGTATATGTATTACCGAAGTGAGCTAAATAAATTGGGGGTTAAGTAGATGGCGAATAAATTTGACGAGCTATTAGAACAATTTGAGAGTAAAGAGCCTATTAATTATCAAAAGGCATGGCAAGAGTTAAAAGAAGAAAAAACTCAATACTTCATTTTATTACATGATGCTTATATGGCGCATCAACTTGAAAATCAAAGAGTGGCATTAAATGTTACAAGACAAACGTTATTGAAAATGGACAAACTAGACAGCACAAACGAATTTAGCAACTTACTAAGCGATTTGGAGGACGAGTAGATGAGGTTTAGATTAGGGGAAATTCTAGAAGATAGAAAGATTAGTAAATCTGAATTAAGTGAACTGACTGGTATTTCTAGGAATTCTATATCATTACTATCTCTTGGACATTCAGAAGGAATAAAATTCGAAAATTTATACAAAATAGCAGAAGTATTGGAAATGTCTATAGGTGAATTATTCGAACAAGAAAAATATGAAGAAATATATATTAAAGCAAATAAGTATGACGCTATTAAGAGAACAATAATGAATATGGAGGCTGACAGTAATGACTAACACATTACAAATCAAACTACTAAGCGACAACGCAACTAAACCTAAACGAGCAGATGATGAATCGGCTGGTTACGACATATACGCAGCAGAAACAATGATACTTGAACCACAAGAGAAAGCGTTAATTGCTACTGATCTAGCAGTTAATATACCTAAAGGCTATGTGGGATTACTGACAAGCAGAAGTGGTGTGAGTAGTAAGACACATCTTGTGATTGAAACAGGGAAGATTGACGCAGGGTTTCAAGGTCATATGAAGATTAATGTTAAGAATGACCATGTACCGATTAAAAAAAGAAAGAAAACTGAGGCGTATTTTAACGCTGAAGGTAAAGGAGTTCTAGATTTAAAGAGTGATAAGAAATACAAACTTCGAACATACCAAATCAACAAAGGCGACCGACTAGCACAGTTAGTTATCGTACCAATATGGACACCAGAGTTAGTACCAGTTAAGGAGTTTTCAAGTGAAACAGCAAGAGGAGAAAAAGGGTTCGGAAGTACAGGAATCTAAAGACATTCTAAAGAAAGTTAAAGAGATACTTAATAAGGAGTGAATACAGATGGGATTTGCAGAAATATTAACATTGGTTTTTATTATATTGAGATTAACAAATGTAATTGATTGGTCGTGGTGGTTGGTATTACTACCTGAACTAATAGCACTGAGTATATACATTATTTTTTACATTGTTGTAATTATATTGATATCTACAAGAAATAAAAGATTAGAAAGAGAAGTAATGAAGAAGTATAACAAGGCAGCTAAAAGAACTCGTAATAAGCAAAGAGAGTACGAGGAACGTCGTAAACGTCAATTTGAGAATGGCAAGTTAGAAAATCATGTTGAAAGTGAATTAGACAAACATTTCAAGGAGTGATCACATGCCCGAATATTTAGTACGCAAAATACACCACACAACAGACGAAGTATTCCTGGATGTAACTAAAGCCAAGGAGAATGAAACGTTTATTGTGGTGGATGCAGAGAGTGCAGAAGAAGCAAAGGAGAAAGTGAAGAAACCTAGAGGATTGACTGATTATGTGCCATCTAGTTTTAATAGTGGACCAGTTGGTCGTGCGTTATCAAAAACTAATAAATATAAAAAGGATAGTGAGTGAATATTTTAATCAATAGCATATTATTAATGGCGATTTTTATAGCTTGGTTAATCGTAAATGATTTATTAGGTAACAGACTTAGAAAAGAAACCAAAGTATTGGGATACACAATGATAATAATAGGCGTTATGGCTCAATTGTACATGCAAATGAAAATATTATTTCTGTAGGAGGATGACAAATGAAACGCATACTTAAAATATTATTAACCATAGTACTATATGAACTAAGCAAAGAGATCACATATGAAATTATTGTTAAGAAACAAGCTAACGATATGGTAGAGCTACCTAGTTACGATGAAATAGATTTATGGAAGAAATTATAGGAGGTAAATAACATGTGGGTAATTTTAACTTTTGTATTTAGCATAGCAATCATAGCATTGATTATTAGCTTAATTGTGTTGAATGATAAAAAGAACGAGAAGATATTTAAATTATGTAGACGAAACATATTACTACAGTACGAGATTGAACAGGTATTGAAGAATAGAAAGCAATTAGATTCTGTTGATATAAACAAAGCGCAAAGTAAGAGAGCGAGCATGATGGGATATAACCAAGGAGGATTATTTTAATATGCTGAATTATAAGGGTGACGAAACAGTTAAGAAAGTGAAAGTGTGGTTTATGTTTTGGTGCGATTCTTATACAGAGGATGAAGTGGTTAATATATCAACAGTAGCCAAAGATATAAGATTAGTATTTAATGCTACTGGACATAAGCCAGTGGTTGAAATAAATAAGCCTGATAACAAAATCGAATACTTAGATTTAAATCAGTTAACAAGTATTGAGATAGAATATAAAGATTAGTTGGGGGCATTAGATGAAGTTAACTCAAGAAGATATTCCAAAATTAGAACAGTATTGGAAGAATTATGAAGAACTTAAAGGGCAGTTAGCATATAGAAGATATGAATTGCTTTATCAACCACAAGATACAAATGTTGGCGGAGGGAAATCTAATCTTCCAAGTAATCCGGTAGAGAATGAAGTTATTAAGTTACATAAAGATAACAAGTACCGTAACTTACAAGCTATCATCCAAGCTATAGAAGATGTATATAGAAAGGCTAATGATGATCAAAAAGATATTATAGAGTATCGATATTGGGATAAGGATTTAACAGTTACTACATGGGATGACATAGCACATGAAATAACTAAGAAGAAAGACGGAGATACTATAGTAAGTAGTCATTCTGCTAAACGAATGCGTACAAAGATATTACTTGAGACAGCTAAAAAAATTGGATGGGTATCTTTCTAATGTTAACCGCACACTCAAGGTTGTGGATGTGCGCTTGTAAATCCATTATTATGGTACTATAGCAAAATATATAAAAGCTATACCAAATAGATAGACGGGCTTTTAATAAATTTACGCCTTGGTTATCGATACTATATTATACAGGCACATCACATTTGGGTGGTGTGTCTTTTTGTATGGTCTAATGCCCTAGCCCTCATATGCTAACACTAAACATACACGGGTACATTAAGGCTACCAATTACACACTAACTATATAGGCGTGAGGGTTGAGGCATAGCACTATACATCACTACATACACAGGAGTGATAGCAGCGTGATACAAGTGAAGATAGTTAAGTATGATAGGAAATCACATGGAACATTAGAAGAACAGATAAATGCAGTATTAAAAGATATACTAAGTAAAGATATATTTAATCAGATATTTGATATAAGAACAATCAATGAAGAGAAAGTTATTATTACTTATGATGATAAACAATTAATGATAGATGATTAGATGTTAGAAAGAATGTGATTACAATTCCAATGAAAGTTTGTTCGAAGATTAATTGTAATAAGTTAATTGATTTCAGAGAAACTTATTGTGATGAACATGAAGAATTACAAAGAGAATCTAAAGTTAATTATGATTCATTAAGATATGAAAGAGATTCAAAGTATAGAGGATTTTATAACAAGAAGGAATGGAAGCATGCAAGACGTTCGAGCATGTTACGTCATGACTGGTTATGCCAAGAGTGCTTACGCAATGGGTTATACACTGAAGCAGATGTAGTCGACCACATTGTAGAATTAAGAGACGATTGGGATAAGAGATTAGATCAAAGCAATTTACAACCATTATGTAATGCATGTCACAATGTTAAAACCATTCGAGAGAAAAACAAACGAAAAGAAAAATCAAATTAGAAAGTGTACGGCTCCAAAAATTGTTGGGGTCTTTTTTTATTGGGTGAATTATTTTGAGTTGAAAATTTTGAGAAAGAAATTTAAAAATAATTTTTCGAAAATAAAAAAGGGGGGACAAATTTTAAACGGGTAATCTTTATGAGGGACGAATACCGACCCGAAAGGTTTCTTCGAGATAATTTCCCTTTAAGATTGTGAAATTGCGTACAAAAACGTTGCACAATCCTTGATATATAAAGAAATACGAGAAAATCTACTTACCTAAGTATAACCGATATTAGAGAAAGGAGCAAAATGAATTGGCTAAATCACCAAAGTTATTATCACAATCGAAAAAACATTACACCAATGAGGAAAAAGAGAAAAAACAAGATGTTGAAAACGCTATGGAAGATTTACAACCTATTCAAAAGACTCCTCCTAATTGGTTAAGCAAAACAGCAAAGGCAGAATATAACCGTATATATCCATTGTTACAAGAATTACCTATTAAAAGTTTAGATTTAGCAATGGTATCGACATATTGCCAAGCATACGCTGATTATCAAGAAGCAAACCGTATGTTATCTAAAACTGACACGGTCGAATACACCGAAAGAGGTTCTAAGTTAAGTCCATGGCACACAGTCAAACGAGATTCGTTCAATATCATGAATTCTATAGCACCTAAATTAGGATTAACGATAGATGGACGATTAAAAATTCTTCCACCTAAAAAAGAAGAAAAACCAGAAGATGAATTTGGAGAGATGTTGAATGATTAAAGACCCAGTAACTGATTATGCTAGATCAGTTTATAAAGGAGATATTATAGCAAGCCAAAAAGTGAAAAAAGAATGTGAGCGACACTTAAGGTTTCTTAATGACAGAGAAGATTATTATTTCGATGTTCAAGAATCGAATAGAGTTATCAAATTCTTAGAAATGTTACCTAATCCAACTACAGGAGAAACAATGGAACTTGAAGATTTCCAAAGATTTATTGTTGGTTCTATTATGGGTTGGAAAACGAAAGAAGGTAACCGACGTTTCACAAAAGCGTACGTATCAATGAGCCGTAAGAACGGTAAATCACTTGTTATTAGTGGTTTAGGTTTATATGACTTCTTATACGGTACTAATCCTAAGAATGAGCGTTTGATTACAAGCAGTGCTCAAAGTAGAGAACAAAGTTCTATCACATGGAACATGATGAAAACGCAGCTTGAAGCTATCATGCGAAAATCAGACAAGATTAAAGAAAGAATAAAGATTATACCAAGTAAGAATGAAATTATTAACTTAAAAGACAGAAGTAAAATTAAACCATTATCAAAAGAGGCTAATAACTTAGATGGTTATCAAATTAGTTTCTCATTATTAGATGAGTTTCACGCATCATCAGACACTAAAGTGTATGACGTTGTTAAGAGTTCACAGGTGCTTTTAGATAACCCAATGAACATTATCATTAGTACAGCAGGATTTAACTTAAACGGACCTATGAAGACTGAATATGACTATTTAAGTAAAGTGTTGAAAGGTAAAGAAGAAAACGATACTTATTTTACTTTCATTGCTGAACAAGATAGTGAAAAAGAAATCTACGATGAAACAACATGGGAAAAATCAAATCCTTTATTAGCTAATGAAAAAATTAGACCAACGTTAATGAAAAACTTAAAAAGTGATTTGAATGAAGCGATACAAAAACAAGATATTAACGGAACATTAGTTAAAAACTTTAATTTGTGGAGACAATCAAGCAAAGAAACTTATATCGCTCTACAGGATTGGGAGAAATGTTATATAGACGAAAAATTAAATATAAAAGGACGTGCTGTATATCTAACATTAGATTTAAGCCGTTCAGATGATTTAACAGCTGTTGGTATGATATTCCCATTAGAAGATAAGAAGTTCTATGTAGATTCACATGTATTTATTGGTACTAAAAACTCAATAGAAGAAAAGTCTAAGCGAGATAAAATAAATTATATGAGTTTAGCACAAACGGATATGGCTACTTTAACAAATACACAATCAGGCATTATTAACTATGAACAAGTATGCGAGTGGTTGATAGATTACATTGAGTCTAACGAGTTAAATGTTAAAGGAATCATGTATGACCCATGGAACGCACAGGCAGTAATAGCGAAGTTAGAAAAAGATACAAACTATCCATTGATTGAAGTAGCACAAAACTTTAGAAACTTATCACCGGCATTGAAACAATTTAAGTTAGATGTATTTGAGAAGAAAATACAACATAATGGCAACCCTAACTTAAGTCTTGCGATAAATAACGCCATTACTAAAACAGATAACAACGGCAATATAATTTTAGATAAACAAACGAATAGAAATAAGATTGATGCATTAGTTGCATTAACAAGTGGTTACTCTGTAGCTATGAATCATGAATTTAAAAAAGACTTAGAAGATTGGATTTTATCCGATGACTTCGGGTTCTAGGAGGATTATATATGAAAATTTATATTGATAAAGATGAAAATATCATGTTTGTGATAACGCAAGACCATTTAACTGGAGAAGTAGAAACATATTTAGAAGAAAAAATAACAAAATCAACACCATATAAGGCGTTGGTCTTTGGTAATACAGAATCTATTGCAATATTTTAGGAGGAAAACAAATGAATACATTAAAACTTGTAGGATTGGTATTATCCAGCTATTTTGTACCTATCCTTTTTTTATTAGGCTTAATTTTAATCAACGTCACTAGCTATATAGGTTTTGGCGTTGTGGTTGGTTTAGCAACAACCGGTATTACGTCGATTCTGGTCGCAATCATTTTAGTGATTGAACAGAATTCGGCTAAAGAGCCAACCAAAAAGTAATGAAAGGGGTGATAAAAGACAATGGGTATCTTTTATGAAACTCGAAGCAATAAAGGAAACAGTAATTGGGTTACAGAGCCGAATAATGATGATTTGCTTACAACCTTTTCATTCAACACTATACCATTAAGCACACTAAGTTATGACGAACATAAAGCTTTAAGAAATAGTGATTTATGGACAGCCGTAAACTTATTATCCCGCGATATTTCAAAACTTGATATTAAAGTTAAAGAGAATGGCGTTTATAAAGCGAGTGATCGTTTAGAATTTCTTTTAAACAAAAAACCAAATCCTTATATGAACGCTTATATGATGAAATACGCTGTGATGATGAATGCATTATTAACGGGTCATGGTTATATCAAGATTGAACGTAATCCAATCGGACAAGTTTATGAACTCTACCACATGAAGACATCAAGCGTCCATTTAAGAACAACTCAGAATGGTGATTATGTTTACGATATCAATACTAACGATGATAAGTATATTCAAGTGCCATTTGAAGATGTTATTGATATTAAACCTTTCACATTAGACGGTGTTAACTCGTTGAAGGTCTTAGATGCGCTTGAAGAAGATTTAAACACACAAAGATTTACTAAGAACTTTTATAGTAAGTTTTTCGCTAATGGTGGACAACATTCGGGCTTATTAAAGGCTAAAGATTCAACATTAAGCCCTCAAGCTAGAAATAAATTACGCGAGGAATTTACAAAAGAAAACTCAGGCGAAAATAACGCTGGTAAAGTTTTAGTTTTAGATGAATCTTTAGACTATGAGCAATTAGAGATTGATAGTTCTCTGTTAGATGTTATAAACAAAAATCAGACGCCTACAAAAGCTATTGCTAAGGCGCTCAATATCCCATTAAGTAAATTTGGGGTAGAACAACCCAATACATCTATTAAAGACACAAATAACGATTATTTAAATAGTTGTTTACATGGATATATGAAGACTTGGGAAGCTGAACTAGATTTCAAATTGATTAATGGTAAAGACCAATACAATAAAGAGTTTTCTTTTGATACAAGTAGTTTCCGTAAAATCGATTGGGAAGCTTATACAGAGAATCTTCGTTCTGAACTTGAAAAAGGCGCAATTACTTTTGATGAATATCGTGAAGCAACTGGACGTCAACCATATCCTAATGGTATAGGCCAAACGCCTAGATTTGACCTTAATCATATATCAGCTACAGTAGCTGATGATTACCAGTTAAAAGAAACATCAACAAATAATCAGGCACCTAACCCTCGAACACTAGAAAGGGGTGAGAATAATGAATGATATGGAATTTAGAACAGCGGATAAGATAGTCGCAAAAGATGATGAGAAAATGATTATCGAAGGCTATGCATTACGCTTTAATACAGAAAGTAATCCATTAGGACAAAAACAAAAATTTATCGAAACTGTTACACCAGGATCGTTAAAAAATGCTGATTTATCAGATGTACGTTGTTTAATCGACCATAATTCAAGTTATGTGTTAGGTCGAACTACAGCGAACACATTAGATTTAAATGTCGATAAAGAAGGGTTACATTTCCGTTGCCAATTACCTAATACAACATACGCACGTGATCTATACGAAAATGTAAAGTTAGGTAATGTGAATCAGTGTTCATTCGGCTTTGCTGTTGATAAAGACGGAGACACATTTGAAAAGCGTAGCGATGGATTATTTAAACGTACTGTTAACAAAATCAAAGCAATCAGAGATGTTAGCGTTGTGACTTATCCGGCATACAAAGATACAGATGTAGCGCCAGCTTTAAGAAGTATTGAGTCAATTCAAGAGGAAGAAGAAAAACAAATTGAACATAGTAAGCAAATGAAACAAGCGAAAGCTAAATTAGCAGTTATGAGAGCAAAAAAATAATAATTGGCGAAGATGAACGCCATAAATCTACATCCATAAAGCATGTCTTAGGACGATGCTTATTTTTTATGCCTAAAAGGAGAGAATAAATATGAATGCAAAATCAGAATTAATTAAATTACGTGCTGAACGCGCACAATTAGAAAAAAGAGCAGATGAAGCAGTGAATCAAGAAAAGCCTGAAGAAGCTTTGGAACTTGTAGATAAAATCAATGAAATTGATGAACGACTAAAAGAAGTTGAAGACAAGGTAAAAGATGAAGGCGAAAGCAATAAAGAAAGTAATGAAAATAACCAAGGCACAGAAGGAGAAAATAGAAATATGGGAAATGCAGCATTTCAACCGGGCGTGAATTTTGAAAATCGTACTGAAGAAGATTCACAAGAAGTAAGAGAGTTCAAAGAATATATTGAAACACGTGCGGATATACCGGGAGGTTCATTAAAAACCAATTCAGGATTTGTAGTAATCCCAGAAGAAGTTGTTAACGACATTCTTAAATTAAAGGAAGTAGAATTTAATTTAGATCAATATGTAACGGTTAAACAAGTTGATAATGGAATGGGAAGATATCCAGTTGTACGTCAATCTGAAGTATCGGCATTACCTGAGGTTGATGAATTAGACGAAAACCCAGAATTAGCAGTAAAACCATTCTTCCAACTTGCTTATGATATCAAAACACATCGTGGTTATTTCCGTATCTCTCGTGAAGCTATCGAAAACGCAAAAGTTGATGTGTTAGGTGAATTAAAACAATGGATGGCACGTACAATTGCAGCAACTCGTAACCAAGCAATTATCAAAGTGTTAAAAAACGGCGGCCCTGGTGAAGATGGTGAAGAAACTAAAATACCTCATGAAACAGTATCAGGAAGTACTTCAAAAGAGCAGGTTAATGGTCTGAAAGACGTTATTAACAAACATATTATTCCTAACTATGAAAATAATGTAGCAATCGTCTCTCAAACTGGTTTTAATACGTTGGATAAAATGGCAGATAAAGAAGACCGCTATTTAATCCAACCAGATATTAAAGAGTCATCTCAAAAACGTTTATTAGGTGCAAAAGTGGTTGTATTACCTGACGAAATGTTAGGTGATAAAGGTGCTAATACATTAATCTTTGGTAATCTCAAAGACGCTATTACACTGTTCCAACGTTCTCAATATGAAGCTGATTGGACAGACTATAAACATTATGGTGAATGTTTAATGGTTGCACTACGTCAAGATTGTCGTTTATTAGACCATAAAGCAGCAGTAATTGTTGACTTAGACGGTGACGGCGAAAGCGAAGACGAAGATACACCCTCATAATCCCCAAAATGTAGCAGTAGACGTTCGAAGTAAATCGGCGTCTATTACTGCAGAATAGGGGTTTTTTAATTACAAATTTAGGAGGTATTTATAATGGCAGATAATTTAAAAGTTTATAAAGGTGATAAAGTAGTAGCAAGTGCTGAACGTGGAGAAGACGGAAAAGCAACAGTTACTATTGACGGTTTAGACGCAGATACTGAATATTCAACAGGTGATTATAAAGTTGCTTGGGAAAACGAAAATGGTGAATCAGACAAAACCGATGTACCAGGATTTAAAACAAATCCAATCAAAGTAACAGGAGTTTCACTTGATAAAGAAAGCTTAACGTTAAATGTCGGAGATACAGAGACAGTTAAAGCGACAATAGCACCTTCTACTGCATCAGATAAATCTGTATCTTATGCATCATCAAATAGAGATGTAGCTACAGTAGATGAAGATGGCACAATTACTGCAGTTGCAGACGGTACAGCTAATATTGAAGTAATTACAAACGATGGTAATAAAAAAGCGACATGTGCAGTCACAGTTGAGACTGAAGAAGAACCTACACCAGATGAACCGGACAACGTAGAAGTTGACCCTGACGAAGAATCAGCAGATGTTAACGCTGAATAAGAAAGGGTGAGCTAAATGGATGTAGAAGAACTTAAACGCCATCTACATGTTACCCACAATATGGAAGATAAAGAGATAAAACGCTATCTAGCATGGGCAGAAGCAGATATTAAAGATGCTGTTTATCCTGATAATAATAAGCGTGATGAGTCTTTCTTTGAAGGTAATATGCATTATGAAAGAGGCGTCTTCTTATTAGCATCATTCTATTTTGAAAGTAGAATTGGCTACTCTGACGTTCAATATGTTGCTATGCCCAATGGCGTAACTGGTGCAATTCAAAAGTTAAGGGGTGCATATCCTTATGAGAGTTAACCAAATGAAAGATTACGTTGTGTTTAATAAGGTTGCCGAAGATGGCCCATATCCTGGTATGGGTGGCAACGATGATTTGTTTGAATCTTGGTGTGAGGTTTATGAGCCTTCTTCTAAAGACATCAGCTTAGGCAACTTAGAAACATCTACAGTTAACGTGACGGTTATTATTAGGAATGCTTATCCTGAATTCTTGCCTGATGTGGGTAATACATTCGAAATTAAAACAGGCATGTACAAGGATACTGAATTTAATATTAAAAATATTGCACCTAAAGAAGAAAACACCTTAAAGATTGTGGGGTCTAAAATATGGGCGTAAAAGTTGATGGTTTAGACCTCATAGAAAAAGAAATTTATTCAAAATACAGCCGTAAAGCTATAGATAAAGCTGAAAAAAGAGCGATAAAAGCTGGCGGTAATATGATAAGAAATAAAGTAGCATCATCTTTATACGGTGTTAGAGATACAGGTTTATTATCATTAGGGACTGATTTAAGAGACCCTCAAAAAGTAGGTAATGAAATGATAGCTAATTTATATTGGCGTGGTGATCATCAATCATTAGCTTATATTAATGAACATGGTCATTATCTTAAAGATGGGTCGTTTCATAAGCCTAAAGGTACAGGCGTAGTTAATACGCAACTCAAATTAAATGCTGATTTGTATTTCAAGATTCTTAAAGGAGAACTTGATAAAAAATGAGGGATTTAATGATGGAGATGTACGGAAAATTTGTTAATGACCCTGTTATTTCAAAATATATTAAACAAAACGATATTAAATTTTACACATATCCTAATGCAAAAGACATAAAAAACGCACTCATTGTTATAGATGAAATTATTTCACCTACTACAAATAATTTTGCTGATAATAACCCGTTAACTTACGAGTATGTTTTTCAAATCGATATATTCATTAAACAAAATAGCAATAACGTGAATGGCTCCTTAGTTTCTAGGGAGCTTATTTTGCGTATCTCCAAAATCATGTGGCAAACATTTGATTTTGCAGAATTTAACTCAATGAAACCTGAATTCATTGAAGATTTCAATTTATACAGACAATCAAAGCAATTTAAAGGACGAAAATATATAGAAGAAATGGAGCAATAATATATGGCTAAAAATTATAAATCATTCACAGGTTTAACAGGATTTTATTATATGATTCATGGCGAAAATAAAGTTAACGGAGGAACTGAAGCCGAACGTATTAAATACTTACAAGAAATATCAGTAAGTAATGAAACGTCACTTGAATCTGCATACGGAGATAACGAAGTAGCAGAAGTAGCACAAGCATCATCACCAGTAGAAGTTGAGGCATCATTCCATAAACTACCATTAGAAGACCGTATTAAGTTATTTGGTTTAGAAGAATCAGAAGATGGCTTAGTTGGTGTAGGACAAGCAAATGCACCTTATGTAAGTATTTTGTTTGCTAAAACAACTGAACAAGGTGGCGTTGAATACGTTGCTTTACCTAAAGGTATTTTATCTATGGGCGATACAGAAGCACAAACAAAAGAAGATGGTGTTGAATTCTCTCAAGACTCTGTAACAGGAACGTTTATGCCTGAAGAAGTTGAAGGATTCGAAGAGAAAAAATCATTCTTCTTAGGTGCAGACGAAGACGGAAAAACTGACAAACGCGATGCGATTTGGAACAAACTATTTGGTCAATCACACCCTGATAGTGATGGCTCAAATGGTAATGGCGATTCAGAAACAGAAACACCCTAATAACCCCCGAAATGTTGAAATAAACGCTAGAAGTAAATCAGCAATCATTTCAGCTGAATAGGGGCTATAAGCAACACAAAAGAGAGCGAATATTTTCGTTCTCTTTTTAATACTTAAATCTAATAAAAGAAATGGAGCAATTAATAATGACTGAACAAAAAGAACAAATGACTATCGAGCTAGTAACAAAAATAAAAAAAGACGGTGAAGTAGAAACAAAAACATATACAATGCCAAACTTTATTCCATTTTCAAAATTAGTTGATGCAACAGAAGAATTTAACGGTATTGGAGAAAAATCAGAGTTTGAAGCAATGAAATTAATGGCTGATTTGGTTAGCGATTTATATAACAAACAATTTTCTTCTAAAGAATTTATGGACGGCGTAGACATTAGAGAAATAGGCGAAGTTGTTGAAAAACAAATGTCATTCTTAACTAGCGCTTTCTCAGAAGAAGCTAATAAACAAGAACAAAAAGAAAATTTAAAAGAAGTTACAAAATAAGGAGTGTGTAAGGAATGAAAAGCAATAAAATTGTGCTAGTTACCGAGTTTGACAAAATAGGCAACTCTATACGTAAAGAAACTTTCGTTACACGTCCAACAATCAAATTCTCTCTAGTATATGAATGTGCCTCATTCCTAGCCTCTACAAATTCAAAAATGAATAACGACCAACTGCATCAAATGCTAGATTTAGTCGTTAGGATTTACGATGAACAATTCACTAAAAATCAACTCATTCATGGTTTATCAAGTCATAATGCGATGCGAGAACTCATAGAACAAATCACATTTGTTGCTAAAGGTCGACATATAGACGAAAAGGTTAGTAATGATGTTAAAGCAACTAAAGTTAATAGTTGGGAAGACCACAAAAACAACCTTAAAGCGCAAATCAGAGATATGACAAAAGACGGCAATCAATCAGTTAACACTGTACTTGATATGCCTTTTTATTTTGTCTTCGATGAGTTGAATGGAGAAACCAAGAAGACACAACATGTGGATTCCATGTTTGATGCTTTCGGTATGTCTTAGTGATTAGGAAGGGGTGATATTCATGAGTAATGAAAGTAATAGTATGATCCATGCTTTCTTAACTGCTCCTACTAATTACAAATGTAAATCAATGCTAGATGCATTTCTTATTTAATTTTCTAGCAAATAAACAAAACATTAAAGGCAGGTGAAAGCATTGGCAGAAGACATTAGAAGTATGCGTATAGAGATGTCTATGAAAGATATGGGCATCGAACGAACAGTTGCCAATATTAAAAAATCATTTAACACACTGAAGTCAGAAATTAACTCATCTAATAAAGAATTTACTTATGGCGAAAAAAGTATAGACTCTTATAAAAAACATATAAGCCAACTAGAACAAGCCCAAGAAGCGTCAGAGAAAAACTTGAAAGAAATGACAAGAGAATATCATAAAGTTGGAGATGCACAAGGGTACGCTAGTAATGAAGCTTTAGGTTTACAAAAGAGTATATCAGAACAAGAAAAAGAGCTTGGATTTCTTAAAAGAGAGTTAGATTCTGCAAACAAAGGACTAGAACAATTTAAAAAGAATCAAGCGATTGATAATTCTAGTTTTACTAAAATAGGTAAAAGCTTTCAAAATATAGGTAATGATATCACAAGCATATCACAGAAAATGGGTGAAGTTGGTACCTCTTTAACTAACAAGATTACTAAACCTGCAGTGATTGCTGGTGGTGCTTTAGGAGCAATGGTCGGTAAACTTGGTTTTGATAGGCTAGTTAGTTTAGATACAGCTCAAGCCAAGTTAAAAGGTTTGGGTTATTCTGCCAAAGAAGTAGGCACAATTACTGACCAAGTGACTGAGGCAGTCAAAGGTACTACTATAAAGTTAGGTGAAGGTGTAGATATTGCAGCCGGTGGTTTGGCGGCTGGTGTTAAAGAAGGTAAAGATTTAGAGAAATATATTCAATTAGTAGGTTCTGCAGCAGTGGGTTCTGGTAGAGATGTTGGTGACATGGCTACTATATTCAATCGTGTACAAGGTCAAGGTAAATTGATGACCGAAGAGTTAAACAGCGTTGAAGATGGTATGTCAGGATTTTCTCAAGCTATGGCAAAAGATATGGGAGTATCTTTAGAGGAGTTCAGAGAAAAAGTGTCAGCTGGAGAGGTTTCCTCTGAACAATTCATGTCTACTATGGATACATTCGCTGGCAAAATGTCGAAAGAATATGCTAAATCATGGCAAGGATTAGTTTCGAATACTAAGGCATATATAGGTCAAATAGGCGAAGGTTTACTAAGTGGAACCTTTCAACAAGCTAAAGGCTCATTAAGAGAATTTGAAGATATAATGCAATCTGATTCTATTCAAAAATGGGCAGACGAAACAGGTATAAAATTAGCAAATGCATTTACAACTATTGCTAACGGTATCAAAAGCGTTATTGGGTGGTGGAAAAGTTTAGATGGTTCTACACAACAAACGTTAGGGAGTTTAGCAAAATATGCTGGTATAACGTTAGTTGCTGTGGGTCCTTTGCTTAAAGTATTTAGTATGCTAGGTAAAGCTGTAGGCGGTATCTTTGGTCCTTTTGGTAAGTTCTTAGGATTCTTAGGGAAGGTTGGACCCGAAGCAAAAACAGCTGGTTCATTACTTGGTGGTATTACTAACATAGCTCCTAAACTAGGTGCTGTATTAGGAGCGCTCACTGGTCCAGTAGGTCTAACTGTTGCAGCGATAGTAGGTCTAGGAACAGCGCTAGTAATTGCATATAAAAAATCTGAAACATTTAGAAATATAGTTAACGGTGCATTCGAAGGTGTTGTAAATGGAGCTAAGGCGTTATGGGCTGGTATAAAAGTTGTTTTAGATCCGATTATTAATGCTTTTGCTTCTTTCGGTCGTGAAATTAGTAAAAGTCTAGGTCAATTTTGGCAAGAAAATGGCCCACAGTTTATGGAGGCTTTGAATAATATTAAAACTGGTTTTATGGCCATGTGGACATTCATAAAGCCATTGTTATCTGGGATTGGTTCATTATTTAAAGGTATCTTTGGTGGCATTTTATCATTTATACAATTTATGATGCCAGCAATTCAAGGAATTTTTAAATCTGGTTGGGCGATAGTAAAATATATAATTACTTCAACTTGGGAAGCCATTAAAGGTGTAATTACCGGAGCCTTAGATATGATTATGGGTGTCGTTAAAGTATTCATTGGATTATTTACTGGTGATTTCTCGAAAATGTGGGAAGGTATAAAGCAAATATTCTTCGGTGCTTTGAAATTCGTTTGGAACCTAGTACAACTTTGGTTCGTCGGAAAAATATTCGGATTATTTAAAGCTGGACTAACCCTTATTAAAGGCGTGGTTTCTGGCTCGTTAAATGGCGTTAAAGGCACATTTTCAACAGTACTAAATGCTATTTGGGGAATAGTGAAAAAAATATTTACTTCTGTATCTAATTTTACAAAAGCTATTTTTAACGGTATCTGGAAATTCACCAAAGCTATATGGTCGAATATCAAATTAGCAGTAACAAATCCGGTTAAATTAATTCAAAAAATTGTACCTCAAACATTTAGAATGATGTCTAAAATAGTTAAATCTATTTTCTCCGGATTACAAAAAGCAGTGTCTGTTATATTCAAAACTTTGAAAACTGTAGTGGTAAATATCGCTAAGGCGTTAAGTAATGCATTACGAGGAAATTTCTCAGGCATGAAAAAGAATTTGCAAAACATTACAACGTCATTAAAAAATGCAGTTGTGAAATTATGGCAAATTTTGAAGAAAACAGTTGTTAATGTTGCTAAAAGCTTGTGGTCAGGAATTAAAGGTATATTTAATTCTTTATTCAAAACAGCTAAGAATATTACACAAAACATTAAAAACTCTGTAGTTGATAAGTGGAAATCTCTTAAAAAATCTGTTGTTAATTTAGCTTCTGGAGCTAAAGACGGTGTGGTTAAAGGTTTTAAAGCCATGTATGACAAAGGCGTTGAGTGGTTAAATAAACTTAAAAACTTCATTAAAAAAGCTAAAGATGGATTCAAGAAAGTAGCTACAAGTCTTGGTAAAGGCGTGGCAAATGGAGCTATATCAGGATTAAATGCAATGATTGATGGGATAAATAGTCTGTCTAAAAAAATAATGAAGAAAAAACTTATCAAGAAGAGCATTCCTAAACTCTCAACTGGCACAGATGCTAACCCAGGTGTTAAAACTGATTCTCAAGGTAGATTGACTAAAGGAACTAAAGCTATTGTTAATGATAAAGGTATTGGTAATGGCAAAGGTCCAAACGGTCACAAAGAACTTATTTACCGTAGAAGTGGCAAGATTGAACAGCCTAGAGGTAATAATAAGAAGGTAAGCCTTAAACGTGGAGACGGCGTTATAAATGGTGCGCGGTCTAAATCATTAATGCCACACCTATCTAAAGGTACTATAAAAGATGAGCTCTTTGGAGCTATTAGTGGTGGAGCAAATAAAGTTAAAGATACAGCTTCTAAAGGTTTTCATAAAGCTAAAGATGCAGGTACTAGTTTAATTGAAGGCGGGAAAGACTTAGCAGGTAAAGCTAAGAAAGCTTTCGATAAAGCTATCGGTGATGTAATGGAGTATGTTAAGAATCCGATGAAACTCGTAGATAAAACCATGAAATTCTTTGGTGTGGATTTCTCAAATGTAACAGGGGAAGCTATGAGTGGAACAATGGACTTTGGTTACAAAGGTCTCAAGAACTCTGTTAAAGATTTAATAGCAGGTTGGTTTGATGAGCTTGAAGGTGGAGACGGAGATTCTGGTTGGTTGTTGAAACACGACATTCTCCAAACATTTGGTAACTATACAGGTGGCTTAATGTTCAATGGTGGTAAACACTATGGTGTCGATTTTGGAATGCCTACGGGCACAAGTATAAAAGCATTAACCGATGGTACTGTTACACAAGCTGGTGCAGTTGCTGGAGGTGGTGGTAACCAAATTACCATTAAAGAACCAGGTGGCAAATGGTATCAATGGTACATGCACCTTATGAACGGTGGAGTTAAAGCTAAGAAAGGTCAGAAAGTCGAAGCTGGCGATGAAATTGGTAAATCAGGTAGTACTGGTAACTCAACTACTCCTCACCTGCACATCCAACGTATGAAAGGCTATCCTTCCAATGAGACAGCAGTAGACCCAATGAAATGGTTAAAATCTCTTAAAGGAGGAAGTCAAAACAAATCGGCTTCTAAATGGAAGTCTGATATTAGAAAAGCAGCTAAAGAAATGGGCGTGAGTGTGAGTAAGAGCGATGTTAACGGCATTGCTTCATTAATCAACGCAGAATCAGGTGGAGACCCTAAAATTACTCAACAAATCCAAGATATTAACAGCGGTGGCAATGAAGCCCAAGGGTTACTTCAATATGTACCTAGTACTTTCAAAGATTATGCTAAAAAAGGCCATACAAATATCAAATCTGGTTACGATCAATTGTTAGCTTTCTTCAATAATAAAAATTGGAAATCAGATTACAACCCTAACGGCGGTTGGGGACCAACTGGCGCGCGTAAATTTGCTACAGGTGGAATTATTAGAACTGATGGGTTATATAATCTAGCTGAAGATGGCCACGAAGAAGTAATGATGTCTATGGACCCTAAAAGAGCTACAGATACTATGAAACTCATGGGATATGTTCAAGAAAATCTAAGAGGTAAAGATAATAACAAACGTCCTAACCAAGTGCCTAATAGATATGGTAAATCTAGCAGTACTAGTAATAGTAGAGAGATAGAATTGATGGCACAGCAAATAGAAAGACAGGATGAAACAATTGACGTGTTAAAACAAATGCTATCTGCAGTAATGAATATAGAAAAGCAACCTAAAGGTACCAGTGAGAGAAATATAAGTAAACAACAAGGAAAAAAAGCGATAATGGAGTCGTTTAATTCGGGAGGTGCATTTGTTTAATGGAGAAAGAAGTTAAAATTTTTAATGATAATCTAAATACAGTATTGACCGATATACCACGATTAAAGTTTTTGGATTTCGATGAGGAAGGTGTTGAAGTAAACGCAAATACTCAAGAAATCAACGGAACAGATGGTGTATTGTTAGGACCGGCGACGTTCGGTCCTTTTAAATTAGTGTTACGTTTCTTTTATACTGGTACTGATACTAACGACTATAAATTACTTAAACAAAAACTCCGAAGCATCCTTTTTAGAAGGGATGCTTTTTATATTTGGCATTCAGATATGCCAGGTAAAAAGTATGCTGTATATACAGAGGAAAATTCAATTAAAGATATAGGCACAAGATACGGTGAGTTCGAAATATCTTTTAGTGTTTGGAAAGGTTATTCAGAGTCTTATAAAGAAACAGATAAATTTAGTTTGTCGAGTGGTGATTGGCAGTTTGAAAGTGGATTAATAACAAATGATGAAGTTAAGTATGTTCATAATACAACAAGCTTTAGAATTTATAACGGTTCAACGGATACTATCGACCCTCACATTAGACATAAATTCAAATTGATTATTAATATAGACGCGCCAAAAGGTTTTAAATTAAAAAATAAAACAACAGGAAAAACTTTCGAATATAAAAAAGCGATTAAGAAAAACCAAACACTTACCATTATTGGTGTGCATCCTTTTATAGGTAATAAGCCAGTTGGCATTAATACTAATTGGCAATGGCTCACATTAGCAAAAGGATTTAATGATATTGAAATAACAGGAGAGAATATTGGAGATGCTAAAACGCAATGGATATTCCCTTTTATATATAGGTAGGTGAATTAATTGGATGCATTAGTTTTAAAAAATAGAAACAATACATTTGGTGAAATTGTTACTGATTTTGATTTTGATTCGTTTAAATATGAGTACGAAAAGAATAATGAGCGGTCAATTAGTTTTACAATTTTCAAAACATCACAAAACGCTCATGTTTTCGACAACATATTGAATGAAATGCTATTAGTTTGGAAGGGGCAAGAATATGTTATTAAATCAACATCTATTAAATATGATGGTATAAACATCACGAACGAAGTGACGGCAAAACATATATTTATGGAATTTCAAAATCATTATATTGAGAAAGATTTGGAAGATGAAGAAATGAACAACGATGAAGAAGAAGACGATGATAGTGTTCCAACAATGACTTTAGAACAATATCTTGAATTTGGTTTTAAAGGCAATAAATTAAATTTTAGTTATGAAATCAAAGGTGATTTTGACCAACGTGTTCCCGTAGAAGAATTAGGTAATAAAAATGGTATGGAATTTTTAACAGAGGGTGCCGAATTATTCGATTATATTTATTTCGCAGATAATAAGAAAATTTATATTTACGATAACAACACTTTCTATGAAATGTCCAACACACCATTAATTTATCAATACAATTCAAGTGAGATAGAAGCCACAACAACAACAACTGACTTAAAAACGATTGGTAAAGGTTACGGTAAAAAGAAAACAAAAGCAGAAACTAAAAATTACAATCCTATCAAACCTAAGGATTTAAATTATTCTGGTTCGTTTATCAAGGACGGTACTTGGCGTACTGAAAAAGTGGGAGCGAGTTATAGCAAGACATTTGAGTGTAAACATGGTAATGAAACACTTGAATGGACATTAAAGAAAATGTCTAAAGGTGGAGTGCTTGATGTTTATTTAGATGATGAAAAAGTAGACACCTACGAATGCTATAGCAAAAACTCAACGACTGAAAAAATTGTTATTAAAAAAGGATTGTCTAGAGGCAACCATACATTTAAAGCAGTATTTAAAGGTGCTAAAAAAGGCGTTGATTATAAAAAGTCAGAACCTTGTATGTATGTTGCTACAGAGAAATCGACAGTGCTTAACCTTACAGCAGTTCTTAAGGGTTCTGATATGTATAGCGCATATGTTGAATATAAATCTCCTAATTATGATGTGTTTGGTCACGCTGAAGCACCTACAGTTTTTGATGATAAGGCATTAAACAAAGATGAAGTGTTAAAGAGTGTGAAAAGTCAATTACAGGACGAACCGACCGTCGAAGTTTCTACAAATTATTTAGGTTCTGTGGAAGACAAACATTATATAGGTGAAAATGATATTAAAGAAAACTATATGATTCATTTTATCCATCAACCATTAGGCTATGACATTGATTTGAAAGTAGTTAAATTAACAGCCTCACATCCTATAGTTAATGAACCGGTAGAAGTTGATTTTAGTAACTCTCCTGCAGATATTATAAAAATACAACAAGGTATCAGTAGGAATATTAAAAAAATGAATAATTTAGTTAAAGGCGGGTCACTTGGTGGGTCGTCTTTTTCTATGCCTCGATTGGCATCAGATTCAATAGGGAGTGTGTTAGTGGATGATTGAACCAACCGAAATAAAATACCCATTAGATGAAAATGGCGAACCTTATTTTGCTGCAACGCATATAAACGGGGTTCAAGGTATAGATAAAGATGGCATAGATACTAATTTAACAGAACTCGACGATAAGATAGTAGAACTTAAAAATTTGATTCAAGACCAAGATAAAGTTTTAAAACTACTTAATGAGACTATATCGGACATGATAGGCGATACCGGTTGGATTGAGTATCAAGTACCACCAGACATGAAAAATAAAGCTGTTAATTCAGGTTTTAAATGTGGCATTCGTGAAGTAAGAGCTGGTAATGAACTTATCGGTAAACATTTTGTGGTTCGTTCTATCAGGCTGAATGTATCCGAAATAACAGGAGCATCTATGCAGATTGCACAACTACCTACAGGCTTTGTCACGGATAATCAATCCTTTATCGCAAGACAAAACGGTTATCGTCACCCAATTACAATTGAATGTTTAAAAAATGGCAAGGTGATGGCTTATGTTCACCCAGATGACCAAAACAAAACGAATTGGGTGTATCAAGAATTTACATGGTTAGAATAGAAAGGGTGAAACGATGAAATTAAGAAAAATGAAACTAAAAATCAATTTCCCAATTGATCTAGGTCAAAAATTTAGACAAATGGTTGTTGAAAACTTTAAAGATGTTCAGTATTTTTATGGGCAAGTCATAGATATTATTAAAGACCATCAAACCACTGATAAACATGCACATAATGCAAAACAAATTGATTATAATCTGACAAATGTTCATGATGAATTACAAAACCAAGATGGACGCATTGAAGGCTTAATTATAGGTCATAATGGAGATGGTATCGAAGAACTTAAGGACAGTAGAACGGCTTTAGATGGTACTAATCAACCTATATTATCCAAACGTTTAAAATACGACTTTGAAATCATTAAAAACAAGATGGGAGAAAACTTTAATTATCTTAATAAAAAGGTTGAACGGATTGTAAATGTTATTGATTACGGGGCAGACCCTACAGGAGAACAAGACTCGACGGATGCATTTAAAGAAGCTGTAAAAGGTGGAAACGTTCACGTTCATATGACTGCTGGGACTTACAAAGTAACTGGCATCAGATTACCAAATAACACTGTACTATCAGGTGAAGGCAAAGATATTACGACAATTAAATTTGCAGATGAAACACCCGCCGAAAATATCGTAATTACCAATGAAGATATGACAGGGAACGCAAAAACATTGGGATTAAAGATTTTACAGTTAATGGTAACAAGTGGAGACAAGATAAAAAGTTCAAAGCTGCAGGTGGCTCACGTTCTTCTAATGTTAGATTTGCAGGTGTTAAACATGGATTTGCAAGTAATATAAAATCAGTAGATGCATTACTACATGGCATTGATATTACGTATGCTAGTGACGATTATTTCTATGAAGGCGACGGTGTAAGAGTTAATGAAGAGCTAGAAAGTAGTTACATTCATATTGATAACTGTGAAGCAAGTGGCTTTGGTGATGATGGTATTACGACTCACCATTCAAGATATTTGGTTATCACAAATAACTATTCACACCATGCTACAGGCGGTGGTAACAATAATGGAATTGAAATCGATGATGGTTCACAACATGTCATGTTAGATAATAATATGACTGAAGAAAACTATGGTGGTGTGGAAGTTAAAGCGCATGCTACTGCATCAGCTCCTAATAACGTTATGATTTCTAATCACATGTCTATTAAAGATAGCCGTTCTTACAATATTAGACACATTGGCCACCACAGAGCAGGAGACCCTAAATCTAAAACAGCTCACAGTGTCATAATGAATAACTGTTCTTCTATCACACCGTACGACAACAAAGTATATCCAGGAACGACACCACGTGCATTAGTTATTAGTGGTTACAGAAACGTACAAGTTAATGGTTATACAGCAGTTGGAGATGGAACGTATACAGCTAACATGCCAGTTGTAGCAGTACAGTTCATGTCTAACAACATTATGTTGAATAACATAAATATTACTGGATTTAAGAACTCACTAGCAGATATAAAAATATTCGGTGGAGGTAACAGAGGTAAGAAAATTACCATCAGTAACGTTAACATTTGGAATTCTTCAGCAAATAGAGGTATTGCAGGTGGCGGAGGTATTTATGATTTACGTATTATCAATGCCAACCTACAAGGACAAGGAACAGGTAATGGATTAGAACTATACAACAACACAGCTGAAGTTATAGGAGTAAATGCTGAGAATTACAACAATGCAGCTTACATTACTAATAAAGCTTATAGATTTGTACCAACAGCAGTTAAAGGTGGGTTCAGTGGTGGTTCAACAGGTGCAGCAGCAATTGCTGAACGTTCAGCTGTTATAGCTACTACTGGTAATTCTTACGCTCATAGTGACCGTTCTTGGCTAGCAGGTGTTGGTGCAGGTTCACATGCTCACGGCTCACGTAGTTCAGTTACAAACTCCTTAGAGTCTGAAACGTTACCTGGCGCTTATTGCCAAACGATTGTTAATAGCCGTGGTGTTAAATCACGAGGGAATTATTCGTGGCAAATGGGTTATGGTACAGATGGTGCTAAGTATGAAAATACTACGATTGATATGGCTACAATTAGTGGGAATATTAAGACCAAAGGCACCGTGTCATCTGGACAAAACTTTGGTGACTATGCTGAGTATTTCGAATCTCAAAGTGGTCGAGAAATAAAAAATGGCTATATGGTTACGTTAGATGGCAGATATATCCGTAAAGCGAACACAAACGATACACCTATTGGTGTTATCTCAGGGACCGCCGGTGTTGTATTGGGTGACCAAATGTTCCATCACAAAGATAAGTTCTTAAAAGATGAATTTGGTGTGACACAAACAGAGTGGCAAACAAAAGCATGGTGTGATGACGAAGGTAATTGGTATTCAGAAGAAGTAGAGGTTCCAATCCCTAATCCTGATTTTGTTGAAAAAGAAGATTATATTGACCGAGCGCAACGGCCAGAATGGAACGTCGTAGGATTGATGGGTCAAGTCTATACCCGTATTGATTCAACCGTATCCGTCAATGACTACATCAAGCCTAATAAAGGTGTAGGAACAAAAGATAATAACAACGGTTTCTATCGAGTCCTAGAAGTAACAACACCTTATGACAGTGACAAAGGTTACGGCGTTGCTGTCGTATTAGTAAAATAAGGAGTGATTATGTGAGTAACGGAATAGATAAAAAAGCCTTATTTAAATTAAAGGCTGAACCTTATTTAAAACCAATCTCTGATTTAGGGGTTGGTTTTTATAATTTAGATGAAAATACAGCGATATTAAGATTTCAATTAAGCAACACAAAAGGACCATTGCTAATTCATAAAAATAACTTAACAGCTTATGCTTACTTTGAATCTAGTAATGGTAGTGTTTCAGATGTGATTGAATTAGAAGTTGAAGATTCAAACAAAGGTCTAGTGACGATTACTTTAGATAAAGATTTTCTACAAGCTAGTACATCTACCAAAGTAAGAGGACAAGTTTATATTGGGGTAAACAACGTTGATAACAAACCAGAATACAATGAAGTAGCCGTATTTAGAGAGTTTAACTTTGAAGTTAAAGACGCACTCATTAACAAAATATCTTCATTTACGAAAATGGAATACATTCGTATGTTTGACCAACTTAAGACAAGAATTAAGCAAGGTGTCTTAGATATTGAAAAAGCGATTGCCAATGGTGAAGATTATGTAGCAGAAATGAAGTCCGTGTTACAAAAAGGTATCGAAACACTTAACCAAATTGTGAGTGATGGCAAGCAAGACATACAGTCTTATATTGAACAAGCGAAAGAAGCTATAGATACAACACAAACTGACTCTATCAATACAATAGAAAAGTTATCTCAAGACACAAAAGATAGTGTGAAAGAAAAAGCCGATAAAGCTGTTGAAAGTATCGAAACTACTTCGAATACAGCGACAGAACATGTAGATGACAAGTTATCTGAGTTTAACCAAGCCGTCGAAGACAACGACCTTATTACTAATGAAGCTTTAAGTGAGCATTTAGATGGTTTAGATTGGCAAAAATATAAATTAACCAATGATGACGGAACTATAAAGATAGTGAATTTAGAATCAGACATTGAGAAACTTAATGCAATGGTAGAAACAGGTTTTTTCTACACAACGAACACACCTGGTTTGCCAAGCGATGTAAGTTCTGCTGGTTTTTTAAAAGTGTATACGAGAAAGGGAAATTCTCCAATAAAACATGTCTACCATCCGTATTCTCAAAATAAAATAGTAGTTAGACATTACTACAATAAATGGTCTGAATGGGAAAAAGTATCTCAAACTTATTCTGACACAGGTTGGGTCCCCTATAACACTATAAATGGTGTAGAAAAAGACGCCATGTTTAAAAGTGATGATGACAATGGTTTTGATTGTGCTTATCGAATTATTAAACGAGGTGATATTACGACTCGAAAACTAAGAGTCAATGCGAGAAATTTAACACAGGGTGTAACCTTTGCGGAATTGCCTAGTGGTTTTGCCAAGCATTTTCAAAAATTTGTCGTGGCAACACCAAGAAATAGAAATAGTGGAATTATTGATGTTAATACAAACGGAGAACTTAAATTTAATTTTTATTACAATACAACTGATTGGACAGACACCGATTATATATATGGGGAATTCACTTGGCATGATTAGGAGGGATGAGATTTATGTTTAAACAAGTATATTTATATGACGGCACCCCCTTTTTAGCGTTTAAAGATGAAGACGGAGAGTACCAATATCCAGAAGAAGCATGGACTGAAACAGCACCTCCAGATGGTATTTACAGACCATTTTATTTTAATGGTAATGAGTGGGTTGGAGCTACGCGTGAAGAGTGGGAAGCTAATCAAGGTGACAAAGAAAAAGAACCTTATATTCCTTCCACAAATGAATACATGTTAGCTCAAACGCAAATGCAAGTAGCCGAAAGCTCGAGTCAACTTAGAGACTCTCAAAATAAATTGGCAGATTCTATGTTAGAAATAGCTGAGAAAGACAAGCGAATCAATGATTTAGAAGAACAACAAGCGAAAATATTATTAGAAATAGCAGAAATGAAAGGGGATAAATAAGTATGTTTCCAGGGTTTGATGCAGTTAAGCATTTTTACGATATTAATTGTTACACTAAAGCACAAATAAAAAGATACGTGGAATTAGAATGTATTACCAAAGACCAATACAAAGAAATTACAGATGATGAATACCCAGAGTCACAAGATACATAACTTGTGGCTTTTATTTTATTGAAAGTAGGAGGTTCAATGTTGAATGAAAGCGAACTAACTTATTGGATTGTCTTTACAGTTATACCACTAACAGTAACTGTAGTGGGGCTGTTTACAAAAGTAGGTAAAGATAAGAAAGATAATGAAAATAGAATTACACGTATAGAATCAGAGGTTGAAGATCATAATAATTCATTAAGCGATATTAAAGAAGAACAAAAACAACAACGTGAAGATACAAAAGTTATCTTAGAGGTTAGTTCGAAGATTGATAGTTTAAATAATCGTTTTGATAAATTTGAAGACCGATTTTATACCCATCAAAATAATCAATTAACTAAAAAGTAAGGTTGTCACATAGCAGTGGCGGCCTTTTTATATTACTAGGAGGAATTATAAATGGAACAAATTATCGCATTTGCGGGCGTAATCTCAGTTATCACAATCGCATTAGTACAAGTATTAAAGAAATTGAATGTAGTACCTAAAAATTGGCTACCTGTTGCAGGTATGTTTGTTGGTGTAGTTATTGGCGGCGTTACTGTTTTTATTCCTGAAATAGTTACAGAACTATCAATGGGCGGTCGGCTATTAGCCGGATTGATTAGTGGATTAATGGCTACAGGCATTTGGGAAACATTCAAAAACCGTGAGGGCAAAAACGTTAATAAATTAGGCGCGGGCAATGATTCTAAAGCCCCTAAGAAATAGGAGGTAAAAATATGAAAAAAAAAGATGCAGTGAATTGGGCAGTTAAGCAAATTGGCAAGTCAATAGACGCAGACGGCGCACATGGCGCACAATGTATGGACGAAATTGTGGCATTTTGTAAGCAGCATTTCGATTGGCACCCTACAGGTGATGCAATTGATTTAAGTACGCAAGAACTGCCTGAGGGTTTCCAACGTATCGAAAACACAGATGATTTCGTCCCTCAACAAGGGGATATAGGTATTTTAGATAGTGGTGAATATGGTCATACGAACATTATTGTAGCGGCTAATCAACAATATTACGATAGCATTGACCAAAATTGGTATAACGCATCAGATCAGGGCAGCCCTGCAGCATTTGTTCAAAACCATAACTATGATGAGTTTTGGGGTGTCATTCGTCCGCCTTATGAGGACGCAGAGCAAGGTATAACAACAGAGTCGACTAAGCTACAAGTCATCAATGATAGTATCAACTATACGATGAATAAACGTGTAGGCTCAATTGACGGCGTGGTCATACACAACACAGCAGGCAGCCGAACAGCAGTACAAGACTATAACGCTTTAAGCAACACCTCTGTAGCACGCTATGAGGCAGGTGTAGCGCATTACTATATCGACCGTTTTACTATTTGGCGTGCAATTGATACTTACCGTATCGCATGGCACGTGGCAGACACATACGGCAACGGTCACTATTTAGGCTATGAAGTAGAGGAGTCAATGAGTGCAAGCAATAAAGATTTCATGATGAACGAACAAGCAACATTCAAACAAGCAGCAATTGACATGTTGTATTATGGCATTGAGCCGAACACAAAAACGGTTAAACTGCATAATCAGTTTGTTGCAACAGCTTGCCCTCATAGAAGTATGGCACTTCATGTTAATTTTGACCCGATTAAGCAGGGCGCGCCGTCAAGTGCTAAACAGCTTGAAATGCAGGAATATTTTATCAAAGAGATTAAGAAATACTACAGCAATCCAACGCTTATTATTGGCGAGCCTGACAATGTGCCTGATTCTGTAACAATTCCAACAGAGGCAGATAAGAAAGCCCCTGTACAATCTAAAAGTAAGAAAGTAGGTAATAAATGGCGCAGAAATGTTCACGGTATTTTATGGAAACCTGAAAAAGCTACCTTTACTTGTAAAGCTACAGATTCCAACGGCGTCGAAAGTTTTATTTACACAAGATTTAACGGTCCGTGGACTGGTTGGCCGATTGCAGGGCGATTGTATTATGGACAATCTATCAACTATGACGAAATATACGACTATGACGGCTATATTTGGTTAGCATGGACTGCAAACGACGGTAATCGTGTCTACATGCCAATAGGTTTCAGCAACGGACAAGGTCAACGTGTAGGAGATGCATGGGGTGATTTTAGTTAAAGGGTAGTATTGATAAAAATAGTATGTTATCGTTTACGTAGATATTTGCCAAGTATCTTCTTAATTTTAGTGTAGACGGCACCTCTTTACGAGGTGTCTTTTTGTGGTGTAAAAATAGTAGGTAGTTAATACTTCTGATCATATTAAGTTCTTATCACACTAAAGCAGGCACATTGTCCCGTGTCTGCTTTTTATTTATCTATTGAAACTTATAGAATATTCTGATAATATAAAATACGCTTCTTGAATTAATTAAAAACTATCGCTTATTTTCTTGCCAGGCACTTATGTGTCTGGATTTTTTGTGTATTTACAAATGGATATAATTAGTATAATATTATATTAATATATTATTGAAAAAGAGTGGGAATTATGGAAGTTAAAGTTGCATTAGACGAATCGGGAAATTTTGGAAAAGACGGGGATTACATAGTCGTTGGTGGCATACAAGTGTCCAATGGCAAACCCTTATTAAATTTTATGAAAAAACAAGAATTAAAATTTAGAAAATTATATCCTTTAAAATTTGAAAATGAAGAGATAAAACACACAAATTCTTTCCCAGCAATGCGTCATCATTATATTGAAAAGATTGCAGAAAAGTCAGAAGCAATACATTATTGTACTGCAAATAAGACTAAATGTGATCCTCAAATGTTAAAAGATGAAAACATACTATATAACTATATGGTATTTAGAATTGTAAAAAGAATTGTAACCAATAATAGGAACTTAAATAGATTAATATTACTTTTAGATAATAGGACTATAAAAATTACACGAAGTGATAGTTTAGTTGATTATTTAAAAGGAAAGATATATTTTGATCTGGGAAGACCTGATGTAGAATTGAATGTTCAAATGCTTGATAGTAAGAATTCCCGTTTAATTCAATCAGCAGATTTTATTGCTGGTGCAGTTTATCACTACTATACACATAACAAAGGTTTATGTTATAATTTGATTAAGAAAAAACTTGACTGCAAGTACCATTATCCATATAATAATTTTTAGTGCACACGTAAACCTATATAATTCGTGCTCCATTTTAGAAGCATAAAGGCGTTTTACCGTCCTCGAATATATAGTAGTGTGCATTCTTTTTATATATACACCCGCTCAACTAGTGGGTGTTTTTATTTTGTGTTAAAGTATCGGTACATGCATATATAAAACTCCAAAATATTTATTTCAACCACCCACACATGTCACTGGGTGGTTGTTTTATGCTAAAAAGTTAACAAAAAGTAATAAAAGTTTACTAAAAGTGAAAGAAATTTAGCTAAAATATTTACAAAAGATAATAAAAGTACTATAGTTATGTATGAAGAAAGTGTCTCGTCTGTTCTTTCTTCCTAACTCATTAGCTCTTGTAGTTAGTTCGTCAAGTAACTATTAAATTAGTTATATACAATAGGAGTACATTGTATAGCTTGTTAAGTAGCCTTATAACTTAACACTAATCTCGGCAATTGATACCCTTTTTTGCCCGATACTCATTATATATTTAGTCCTACAGTATAAGTAGGACTCTTTTTTTAGGGTGGCTTTTACGACATGAATAAATATTATATAATTAACAGCTTAAACGAGATAGATTTGCAAATGGTAGTAAATGACTATTTAGAGAGTTTTACTAAAGAAAGATTACTAATACATACAACATATGAAAAATTAAAAGAGTTCGAAATTAGATTTAGCAAAAGGGACATACACCATTTGTTAGGATTCCATAAGGTTATAAATAAAAATAACAATGCCACCAAAACCTTACAAAGTATACTTGAGGGAAATTTAACAATTAAAGAAATGCGTAAGCACCCAAATTTTGGTGAAATTAAAAATAGATTGTTGAACTATAACTTTTTACATAAATGTTTTATAGATAAAAAAATAAAGCTGTGTGTGATTCCGAAAGAAAAAAATAAAAACCCTCAAAAGTTGGAGGTAGTTTTTATTGATCACCATAATGATATAAGAATGTTATTAGGCTTGAAAATGGATTATAGTAAAAAATATTACGTACCAGCTACAATGTATCAAATGAATGATTCTAGTGTTTATAATAGGACAAAAAGAACAAATATTACAAGCATTGAATGGAAGCCTTATCAACACTCACCTAACTAGTGGGTGTTTTTGTTTTGTGATTTCTGTGTTAGCATAAATATTATATTAATGTTAAGGGAATCATTGATAAATTTTAAGCCTATAAAATAATATGGTTATTAAAAGACAGCTATCTATTTAGTTGTCTTTTTATTTTGTGTTAAAATATGAAGACATGCATATATAAAACTCCAAAATATTTATTTCGTCAACCGCTCAAGCATGTCACTGGGTGGTTTTTACATAAATAAACCCACCAATTAAGGTGGGTGATTTTTATGCCAACGGTACGCCGACGAAACGGCTTAAACACTTGTATTGTGGGATATGTAAACTCCCTCACTCTCCGTTAATGACATAATTTGAGCTTTCCTGAGACACCGAAATCCTTGATACAATAGGATTTCGGTGTCTTTATTTTGTATCACTTAATATAATAAATACTACGCTCATTTCAAGATCAAAATTTTGAAATGAAATCTCTATATCACATGCGGCGCAAGGCTTTTAGTGTTTTAATTTCTGCTTGTTTTTAACTGTCTTTTAATAAATGACGAGATGTCGATAGGGGAGTAGTTATATCTGCATGCCCTAAACGTTTTGAAATATAATATATTGATATACCTTCATAAATTTACATGAACAGTGTGTATGATGTATGAAGTGCAATGGGGTAATGACCTAGCTTATTATTCAAATAAAAGCACTGTATTACGTTAAAAACTGCATTGTTTGTAATTAAGAATACGGTAGTCCTGTATATATATCCATCTAAATTAAATGGTCTGGTTTAATTATGGATATGAGTGCTGACAAGTTGGCTTTACAATCAACAGAAACAATTGATGTTATCAATTTAAAAGTTAGAAAAGAACTTATTGGCCCTTTAAGAAAAAAAGAAGGAATTTATCCTGCTTACCATATGGATAAATCTAATTGGATAACAATTAACTTAAAAGAGACGAATACGATGAATCAAATTAAAGATTTAATAGCAGAAAGTTATGAATTAACGACATGATTTTTGGTTTTTAGAAAAGTATTTTTATTTAGTATTCTAAACTAATTGAATAAAGAGAGTGTTATGATTTGTTTTTATTTATTAGCGCATGAATCAAATATTATTTTTCGTCAATTTTATTTGCAATGTATTCTAATTTGTCTCTAACTTCTTTTAAGGTATGGCTCTCTGAAAATGTGAAATGAAACGGCGTATCTTTATTTGTTTTTGCGAATACTGTTATTAAGTCGTAGTAAAGACCTTTTTCAATTTCATAATTTAAAAATTTCATTTGTACATACCCCTTTATTAATTTTTAGGTGTTGAATAAGGGTTAAGTAATCACTTATTCAACAAACATAGAGTGCATGGTTTGGCCCACATACTATACTGTAATAGAATCAAATATAAACCCATTTCAAAAAGTGATATATTTAATATTCAATTTCTCGTAAAAAATGAAATATCTTAACTTTAAATAAGCATAACATCAAAAAACTGCGGTGTACAACTTAAATTAGCACAAATGGGTTTTAAAAATAAATAATCGGGGTTACTATTTTGAAAATGATATAGAAAAAAACTGCTAATATCAAAAAATTAATGATGTTAGCAGTTTTTCCTACTTATTATACAATTTTCAATTTATAAATAGTTGAATTAATCATCTTGTTCATTATTTAACACTTTGCCATTTTTAGCATCTACAGTGATTTCATGTTTCGTATTATCTTTTTGTAGATCCATATCATAGACTAATTTACCTTCATCTTTAGCCAATGACCATTCTTTGATATCGCCGTCAAATTCTTTTTGTCCATTTTTAATGGCTTTTTTATAGTCAATGGCGTCATCATATTTGAAAGATTCGTTTTGATCAATTGAATCTTCATTTTCAGTTTCTTTGTTAATTACTTTCTTATCTTGATCTGCGATGATAACTTCGGATTCTTTACCTTCAGTTTGCTGCTCAATTTTATATGACCAATCACCGTTACTCTTTTCATATGAAATACCTTTTAAGTCTTGTCCATCATAGACTTCTTGCGCTTTTTTAACAGCGTCTTCTGGACTTGTTTTAATTTTATCTAACGCAATGACTTGCTCTGTACTTTCTTTACTTTGCTTATCATTTGAACTTTCAGATTTTGAGCCGTTATCTTCTGAATTACTTGAGTCATTCCCGCATGAAGCCAGTAAAAGGCCAGATAAAGCCATAGTACCTATCACTTTTAATTTCATAAACCTCACTCCTAATACGTTTTACATTATAGAGTACCCATAGCTATATTAATTTAAACTATAAATAGGGAGTAATGTAAGTTGTTGCGAGTCTATATTTAACTTTTATAACTATTAACATTTTTTATGGGTTAAAACGAATTTTGAATCATATAAGGGTTTATGCTTGGTCACTGTTAAATCAGATTAAAAACGTTATAATAGTTAATGAGATGGAGGAATGACAAAGTGGAATTTTGGTTGAAAACACAAGCAAAACAAAATGGAGATAAAGTATTTATAGATGACGGAACAGTTCAAGTTACTTTTGCCTCCATGTATAAATATGCTTCACGATTGGCACAGCAGTTGAAAAAATTAGATAGAAGACGTATAGGTTTATACATTGAAAACAATATTGAATCAATTACATTGATAAATGCAATGTGGTTAGCAGGAATTGAAATTGCAATGTTAAACACACGTTTAACTAAAGATGAGATGCAAAACCAATTGTCGTCTATCGAAGTAGATACGGTCGTTGCTACCAGCCAAATCAATTTAAAAGCTATATCCGTAATTAAAATATCAACATTGCAACAAGGATGCAATGATATGACATATGAAAGCTTATTTGACATGAACCAAATCGCTTCGATTATGTTTACTTCTGGGACTACTGGTCCACAAAAAGCAGTCCCTCAAACATTTGATAACCATTACGCAAGTGCAATAGGCTGCAAAGAGAGTCTTGGTTTTGACCAAGAAACGAAATGGTTATCTGTTTTGCCGATTTATCATATTTCAGGATTAAGTGTTATTTTAAGAGCATTAATTGAAGGATTTACTGTTCGTATAGATACGAAATTTAATGCCCATACAATGTTAAATATTATACAAACAGAACTGCCAACGCATGTTTCATTAGTACCACAGACGCTTAAATGGTTGATGGATGAAGGGTTAAACCAACCTTACCATATTGAAAAAATATTGCTAGGCGGGGCAAAACTATCAAGTTCATTAATTGAAACAGCATTAGCTTCAAAACTACCTATTTATAATTCTTTTGGTATGACTGAAACATGTTCTCAATTTTTAACAGCATCACCTGAAATGTTATCCAAACGCTATGATACTGTAGGGAAGCCAAGTGCGAATGTAGCTGTCAAAATAAAAGACCCTAACGCTGAAGGACATGGAGAATTATTAATTAGAGGCGCTAATGTAATGGATGGTTATTTATACCCTGAAAATTTATTAGACACATTTGAGAATGGTTATTTTAAAACAGGAGACATTGCTGAAATTGATAAAGATGGCTATGTTATGATTTATGATAGACGTAAAGATTTAATCATTAGCGGTGGTGAGAATATATATCCGTATCAATTAGAATCTGTGGCCAAAGATCATGAAGCAATTTTAGATGCAATGTGTATTGGTGTTGAAGATAATACATGGGGAGAAGTCCCTTATTTATACTATGTTTCTAACACTTCATTATCGTATGAAACGTTAATGAATCATTTCAAAGCACATGTAGCTAAATATAAGATTCCTAAATACTTTGAACAAGTAACTGAATTACCATATACTTCTACAGGGAAACTTCAAAGAAAACATATAGAAAAATAGGTGTGAATAATATATGAAAATATGCGAAATGAACCTTTATATTTGTAATAATCATTTCAAGCATTTAATTGTTACACCAAAGGTGAAATTGGAAAAACGTAAAGCGCTTATTATTGAATTTATAACAGATAGACAGGTGCGTTATTTTGGAGAATGCAATGCTTTTGAAACGGATTGGTATGATGATGAAACGATTGAAATTGCGCGTGAACAAGCAATTAAATGGTTTGAGTCTTTTAAAAATTATGAGTTCTATCATTTCGAAGAGATACAACATGCATTACAAAACCTAGAAAAATTTCCAGCGACACGTAGTATGATTGTTATGGCATGTTACCAAGCATTTTATAAATTAGAAGCGTTTCACGTTCCTTATGGTGCAACTGTGAGTGGTGTAACTGATGAAAATGTTAGGAATTTAATTAACACGAAACCACAGCGAGTTAAAGTAAAATGGTCTGAAACTATTTTAAAAGATGTGAAACAGTTGCAACAGTTACCCTTTAAAACTGAAATTGTGGTAGATGCAAATGAATCAATTCAAGAGGATGAAGCTAAGAAATTAAAACTGCTTTCGGAAAATGACATCCTTTATATTGAAGAACCATTTAAAAATATTGAAAAAATAAAAAATTTTAAGTATGACGAAATACCGCCAATCGCTATTGATGAAAAAGCAACCTCTTTAGAAAAGATTTTGAACTATGTTAAAAATGATGACGTGGACGTTGTGGTATTAAAGCCATTTAGACTTGGTGGTATTGATAAAGTAATTCAAATTATTGATATATTAAGCGATAGAAATGTGAAATTTGTTATTGGTGGTATGTATGAGTATGGACTGAGTCGTTATTTTACTGCGTTGTTAGCTCAATATGCAACGTACCCGAGCGATATTACACCTCAAGGTTTTTATTTTGAAAATGATATTGTAGCGTGTTCAGGCATATTAAAAAGAGGTTCGATTTATTTTGAACCTCCTCATGTTAATAAGCTTGAATTAGATCAAATTGATTAATGTTTATGGGTTTTATCTTTTTTTAAAGGTACTGGATCAAACCCACCTTTATGGAGTGGATGGCATTTGGAAATACGTTTTATACCAAGCCAAGTGCCTTTAATTGGTCCATATACTTGTATTGCTTCTCTAGTATACTCTGAACACGTAGGATAGAAGCGACATGTAGCCGGAGTCATAGGTGAAATCAAGTGTTGATATATATAGATGAGTCCTAGAAACAGTTTTTTCATAAAATCTTTGCCTCCAACAATTTACATAGCATGGATAGTTTAACATATTTAAAGGGAGTTTGATGTGCGTGAAGTTTAAAGATAGAGAAAATGACGACGTTTTTTTATCATTTAAAGATGATAATGCTGTCCCAAACGGTGATCACGTTCTGGTCATCCCGGTTTATCACAATCAATTGCTTTTTACCAAACATAAAATAAGAGGGGTTGAATTTCCTGGAGGCAAAAGAGAAAAAGGGGAATCTAGCGAAGCAGCTTGTGAAAGAGAACTGTTTGAAGAGACAGGAGCGCTTATAAAAACTAAAGAGAAACATTATATTGCTCAATATCGTGTTGCAAGACAAAATGGTAAACCATTTACTAAAGATGTATTCATGGTTGACGTAGACAAATTACCGATACAAGAAGATTATTTAGAAACTGAAGGTCCACGCCTTTTTGATAGACTTTCAGATATTCCTGAACTAGACAAAAGTTATTTATTGAAAGATGCTGCTATCTTACAATGTTTAGAGAGAGTGATTGAACTTGGATTTTATCAATAAAAAAAGAATGCCAGTAGAGGTTCCTGAACATGTATTTGAAGAAGTTACTTACAAAGTAGATGGGATAAATGTAAGGGGCTTATTGATGACACCTCAAAAAAGTGTTGAAAGAATCGTTATTTATTTGCGTGGTGGCAAAGGCCAAGTTGGGAAAGTGAGAGCAGCTCGTTTAATGCAGTTTTCAGACCCAAACACGCTTGTATTCGGACCTTATTACAGAGGTAATAATGGAAGTGAAGGTAAAGATGAATTTTATGGGAGAGACCTAAATGACGTGGCAGTTGCAATTCGTATATTAAATATGATGTATCCTAAGGCGTATATTCATATGGTCGGTTTTTCTAGAGGGGGATTACAAGGATTGCTCACATACCAAGATTTACCTGTGTCGAGTTATATTATTTGGGGCGGCGTTTCCGATATTAAGCTAATGTATGAAGAACGTGTCGATTTACGAGGGATGTTAAAAAGAATGATAGGTCACCCTAGAAAAAATGAAATGGCATACAAAGAAAGGGATGCGGTTGTAACTATTCATGCGGATAGTCCGCCTATACTGATTGTGCATGGTGGAAAAGATGTTCAAGTTGGTATCCATCAAGCTTATTATTTAGAAAAACAATTAAAGCGTATTGGTACTTTTTTTAAGACATTTTATCAAATGGATGAGGGACACGTACCTAGACCATACGCAATGAAAGAAGCATTATCCACGGTTAAGCAATGGATGACTGATATTGAACGGCAAAACTTAAAAGCAGAATATAATAAATAAAAAGAGGCCGGGACATAAAGTTCTTGGACAAGTGAGAAAAGGCAATTTCTATTGAAATAATATAGAAATTGCCTTTTTCATTATTGTTTTAATTATAGTTAGCTCGTTGAGCTACTACTTTTCTTATATTAAGTGCCATTAATACAAAGCCAAGTTCGCTTTTGACTTTATTTGTGCCTCTAACCGACATTCGAGTGAAACCCAAAATAGCCTTCATAAACCCAAAAACAGGTTCTACATTCCATTTTTCTTTGATTGTAGATTTCTTTTGTTTCTGGTTCCGAAAGCTTTTGATTAATCTGGGCTTTGAAATATTCCCAGTTATAATTTCTCATTATTTTTTTATTCGATTTTGAATTTGATTTCATACAATGGTTCTTCAGTGGACATTCTGAACAATCATCGCATTCATATAATTTAAAATCTCTCCTAAACCCATATTTATCATGGCGATAGGCATATCTTTTAAAACCAAGCCTTTTATGATTCGGGCAAATAAATTCATCATTGATTTCATCATATTCCCAATTGTGAGTATTAAAAATGTCACTTTTATATTTGTTAGTTTTATCTTTAATAAACATGCCATAAGTTATGAGCGGTGTTCGATTAAATTCATTTATAATTGCCATATAATTAGGTTCACTACCATAACCAGC
>FLSG01003592.1_pt1 | contig 52445 bp, 67 predicted proteins | sample 1550511 | NCBI WGS metagenome assembly FLSG01 (sample SAMEA4031768, study PRJEB14383) | metagenome | biome: human; feature: oral; material: saliva | place: Philippines | collected 2014
AGCTACTCAAATTTGCATCAAAAGATACCAACCGTCCACAGCTCACAGGCGTAACCCTATACATTCATGACGATCAAGCCAGACTCATCGCAACTGACGGTTATGCTCTTGTATGGGATTCCGTCAAGATATATGGCCAAACTACCGCAAGTAACTACGTCCTATCTAGTGAGTTCTTGAGCCTAGCAACTATGCTTGATGAATACTTAATCATTCACATTAATAAAGACTATGCATGGATAAAGACTAATGATGAATTGCTATTTAGTCGCAATCTTGAACCACTAGAGGATAACCAGCTGAACAAATTTTTAACAGCCTCAACATTCGAAACCACGGCATCTAGAAAATATCTAACAAAAATCCCAGATCGTATGAAACTTGATCTAGCTAATAACACGCTGATCACACCAGACGACGAACAAACCATTAATCTTACTGACATGCTCACCGTATCAGACACGAAAAAGATGCAGTTCTCCATTGAATCCAATGACACTGGTATTATAATCATGCCACTACGTGAAGAAAACAGCAACGCCGTGATCGATTACATACAGCTTAAAAAACTCAGAAAGACACAAATCTGTTTCTATTATAATCCTGACAGACTAACACCAATCTTCATACGTTATATAAACTAAGAAGATCGCCATCATACTTGAAAGACTAGGTTTACACCCTAGTCTTTTTCACTATCACCACACAGGCCCCGAACAAAAACCGAACACCTCCCCAACCACTTCACCAATGCACCGACCATGAAACCTGAACCACGAAGATCCGAAAAACCGAACAAAAAGCGAACATCAAATGCCGTTAATCGAGAGCCATCACTATCACACTAAAATCAAAAATCCGAACAACGCCCACCAAAAACCGAACAAAACCCGAACGACACCAACAAAAATCCCGTTGAAGCACAATACTTAACTCTTGTCAAGATACTTTTTACAACATAATTCCCACCAAAGTGCAAACCACCCCTGTTAAGCCTGTGGAAAACTTCCAGCTCTCCCCTGTTAAACCGAACAAAACCGAACAATATTTTGCGACATTGACCATTTTCACCAAAAGACATATAAAGTACCGTCTCAAACAAAACAAGAGTCTTAAAACGGCTCTCATTGCGTCGTAAAATTCAAATTCACTATCAACATTACCAACTCACGGCGAAAGAATACTAAGCACAGAATGCACGAAAAGTAAAAAAAATGTCAAAGATGTAAAAAAAACAACAAAACCCCTCCATACCGCTTATGCTCCACCCCTGTAAAACCGAACAAATTGTGAAATTTTTTTTATAACATAAAAAACTCAGATTTCAAATGACCACTTTTTTGACCAAACTTTTCAAAAATGACCAAAAAATAAGCATAACCACTCCACCCCTGTTCCACCCCTGTTATTTTTTGACCCAAAATTCGGAAAAAAATCACAAATTGTCTGAAAAGTCAATAAAAATTTGACAAAAAGGCTGATTATGTCATAAAAAAATGGCAAAAAAAAGTTACAAAAATGAAAAAAAAGTACATTTTTTTATAACTTTTTTTGACTCCACCCCTGTTGGAAAAGTTACAAAAATTTTGGAAAAGTTACAAAAATTTCAAAAAAGTTACAAATTTTTTTGTGAATTTTGGCGATTTTTGTTCGGTTTTTCATTTTTGGCAAATAGCTACTATTGACCAAAAGCGAAATTTTTTGTACTTTTTTGGGTGTTTTTGACCTGTTTTTTGTACTCTTTTTGTACTTTTCGGGATTTTTTTGTAACTTTTTAAAAAATTTGTAACTTTTTTTTTTATCTGAAAAAACAGATAGAGTGAAGTTACATATTTTTGATGTTTTTAAAAAAGAAGTGGTAACTATTGACTAAATTGGCTAGCGATTTAAAAAATCCCCAAAATATGTAACTGCCAATTTCCCAAAACTAGCATATAACCCCACATTCACCTATCTACGTCAAGACCATAACACCACTCCCACCCCTGTTAATCTACTAATTACCACACAACTAACCACTACAAAAACTCTTATTTTGCTAAGCAGTAATAACTATTGACTAATTCTCCTCACTCTGCTATACTTACATCATCAAGCAAGAAAGTTGCGAAATAACTAAACTCGAACACTTAGCTTGATAAAATCAGCAGCTAGCTAACACTAGCAGCAACCAAACACAAACATATCAACAATTAACTAATAAGGAGCAAAACTTAACTAACAACTATGCAACTAACAACTCAACTAACTAAACACATTAAACACATTCGTATTACGCACATAGGCCTTCCTAAGCTCGTACGAGTGAACATTAAAAGCAAATAGTATAAACTACCCTCTCAGCACTTCTCGCTTCTCTACGAGGCTCTGGTGAAGTCTACGGCAAGCTCTCGGCTTTCCGAAAGCGTTCGGGTTCGCACAAGGCTCTGGGATTTTCTCCATGTTTTGTTTAATGGGAAACGGGGGGAGTTTGAGGGGGGGATGATTAAGTATGGAGAAGATTAAATATAAACCACGGACGATCGTAGACTTTTTGAATATAGACGGCATGGCTGAGATTTCACCTCAGGCGGCGATTGACTTTATTAACTGGCTGGACGAGGAGGATCTAGACGAGGACGTTCGTGAGGATTTAAGAGCTATGATTACAAGTTTAAAGCAGTACAAGGGGGAGAAGGTGCGGCTAGAGTGGGCAGACATGGCGCCGAGTGGACTTAATTGGGTGGGGGTTGAGGAGTAAGGATTAATATGAAAGAAGAAGTGATTAAAAACCTGTCGCTTGACCAGTTTAGGCATACATTTGACCAGCTGGTGGAGCTGATGGTGAGTAACGCCTACGTCTACTATGACTACCTGTTTGACACGGATACTAAAAAGACGAGGCAGATTGAGTGGGGATTTTCAGACGAGGATCTGATTGATCTTTTAGGAGACTACATTAACGACTCGGACTGTTCGGTGGACGCTACTGCTTTTTATGAGGCATACGGCGAGGAGGCGAGAATAGAGGCAGAGCGCTTGATTTTAGAGGCAGAGGAGGACTAATGCGGAATAAATGTGAGGTGAAGGTCACGACTCATGATGAGGAGACAGGGAAGATAGTCTCGGACATTATCAACTTATATGACTTAACTAGCCTGTCGAGGCTTCTGGAGAAGATCAGGTGGCATAGCAGGTACACAATCGCCCCATATTCGGGGGTAGAGTACCAGGGCAAACCATTATTCTTAGGTGACACAGTCGAGTTCAACGGGGAGACGCTGGTTGTAGCATGTGACGAGCGGGGGTATCACTTAGAGAAGATTACACGGGTGGAGTTTGGGGATCTTAATGTGGCTCCAGCTGTCACACCTATGCCTACACTAGCCACACCTACCGTCTTAGCCGAGCCACAGGTCACCACCATTGAAGATAACGATGAGCGACCTATCCCAGGCTTCCTAGGATACCTCGCAACTACTAGCGGGGAGATCAGATCGATAAAGTATGGCGATAAGAGGACTCTGAAGACTCAGAAGAATCTTGCTAAGAATAGCTACGACTATGTTCAGTTAAGAGTAAACAATAAATACACAGCACGTCGAGTTGACTTCTTAGTGGCACTAGCATTTATCGACGATACGCTAACCAGTTGGCATAACATCGTGCATAAGAATGGTGATCTTCACGATAACTCGGTGGGGAATTTAATAATTAAGAAATAAGGGGAAAAATGACTAAACTACAACTTTATCCATTTCAGAAAGAGACAGTCGATAGACTACTTGACCCTAACTTAGAGTCTAGCACGCACTTTGTGGTAGCTCAAACAGGCTGTTTAGCTAAAGGGACAAAAATATTGATGGCAGATGGGAGCAGACGAAAAATAGAAAGTCTTAAAACTGGAGACAAAGTGCTTTCTTACGATGATGACTCTGGCGAATTAGTGGAGAACCCAGTTAGTTCAGTGATTAGGACTAGTACTAAACCAAAACCTATGTTAGAACTTAACTATGGAAAAGAAAAAATCACTACAACTTACGACCACCCTTTCTTCAACGGAGATGGATACTATCCGCTCTATCAGCTTGTCTGGAGAACGATGGAAGAGAGTCAAAGGGTTCAGCTCAAACTATTATGTAAGCAATATGGGGCGACTTTTGACGACAAGGCAATATGGTGCAAACATAGTAGCAGTAATGAAGCCTGCAAAGGACAGTCGTGGTTACTTGAGGACGATGTTAGATGGGAAGACAGTCAAGGTCCACAGGATTGTGGCAGAGAATTGGCTGGAGAACCCAGAAAAATTGCCTTTTGTAAACCATCTCAACTTCAATCCTCTGGACAACCGAGCAGAGAACCTAGAATATTGCACCCCGAAGTACAATGCCTGGTATTCGTACTAAGCAAAGAGGATAAAAAGACCGATATCGAAAAACAATCTCAAGACAACGGAGTCGGACAGAAGAACAATACGAGAGTACTACTTGCAAAATATGCAAGGAAAGAGCAACTTCGAGAAGAAGAAGTATTACGACAAACTAAAGATAATGTTCCCTCGACTCAGCCAGAGTACTATCGAGAAATTGGCGACTGGCGAGTCACGGTCAAGATTCCAGAGCCTTACTATTCCATCAGTTTGCAACAAGCACCATACACATATTGTATCGGAGAAGAATATTGTTTTATAACACATAATACTGGCAAGACAGCGATTATGTTTAACTGGCTGGAAAGAAGACAACAGTACCTTAATAACTCAGCTAAGATTAACTGGCTGATCGTGACTACGCCAGCTAAGGCAAAGAGTGGTGACTTCTTCACCGACCTGGAACGCTTCACTGACTACACGAAAGAGGCGATTCTAGCCCACCACGGCTCGTTTAAGGTGGTGTCATGGTATCAGTTGGATAAGTTAGTTAAAACAGGCGACATCGACTTCTCAGGGCTTCTGGTGGCGTTTGATGAAGTGCATAAAGGCAGCGGCATGAATTTATCGGGAGCGAGTGGCATGAGTAAAGCGTTTGTGAAAATCGCAAACCACGCCTCGGACTTCATTGGTTTAACTGCCACGCCAGGGGATACCTGGAGCAAGTTCTGTGCCTACTTCATGGCAACCAATTTAATCCGTAATAAGACACAGTACTATAACCACTTCGCCGTGACGCAGGACTTTAAGGGGTTCAGAGAGATTGCTGGCTGGCGAGATGAGGAGACGCTCAAAAGTTGGTGGAGCAAGATTAGTTTTGCTCCAGACGCATCTGAGGTGATTAACCAGCTTCCGAGTGAGATGCACGAGCAGGTGTTCTTTAAGAAACCAACAGGGTATGACAAGGTGTTGAAAACCCGTGTAGCTCCTGACGGTACACTACTTGATACACCAGGGAAACTGATCGCCGAGCTTCGTCGTATCGCATCGTCGAAAGATAAGCTGGAGTGGCTCGCTGATTTCATTGAGAATGCCGACAGTGGCATTGTGATATTCGTGAATTTAATCGCCGAAGAGGAGGCAGTTTATGAGGTAGCTAGAAAAGCCTTGAAGAACCGTGGTGATAACGCCCCGATTTTCAGAGTAGACGGGTCACATAAGGAGTTCCCGACCGAGGAGACGATTAAAAACGGCGTGGTGATTTGTCACTATTTATCAGGGGGCGAGGCACTTAACTTACAGTTTATGCACCTGTGGGTATCACTATCACCGAATTACTCGTACTCAACAAGCGTTCAGGCAAGGGGTAGGGTTCAGAGGATTGGGCAGAAACACCCTGTGTCGTATTACTATCTCACATCTAAGGGTACGATTGACGAGGATATTTACAAGATATTGAAGACTAAGAAAGATTTTAAGGAGGAAAATTGGGCAATATAACAGTCTCTAGTTACTGGCAGAACAAAGGCTTCACCGATGAGGAACAAGTGGCAAAGCATAAGAAGAACAAACATCTTCATTATGTATTAGCGAGTCAGAGGCGAAAAGGTATTGAGCAGAATAAAGACCAGTACTCTGTACAAATTCGGGAGCTATTATTAAAAGCTATTGGTGACATCGAGTATAAGAATGAGATGGCAGATGAGATTATCAACAACCTATTCGAGCAATTTAGTTTAAGAGAAAGGAGCAAGCCAAGAAGGATTGAGGTAAAAGAGATCAGAGGGGAATAAAAAAACAAATAACAAGAAAGGATTAACATTGTCAGGGAATCGACTTGGAGCTTTGAAAGCGAGAAATACAAACTATGAAAGGCACGGAAAGGACTTTTTCAGGAACATTGGTGCTAAGGGTGGAAGCGTATGTTGTGACAAAGGATTTTCGGTAAACCCTGCACTAGCGAGTATCGCAGGCGCAAAAGGTGGTCGCATCTCAAGAAGAGGTCCTGCGAAACCTAAAGTAGCAATATTAACCGATGCTAACCAGCATCAATCAACGACGATTAATGTATAATTATAAAAAAGGAAGAAGATATGAATTTTACAAGAAGTGGAATATTCGGCAGTTTGATATCTGAAACACAAGATAGAGTACATCAGTTTGCCGTTATAGAATATATTCGTAGAAATAAAAATCTTGATAACTTATCAATGGATAAGGCAGTATATGGTTTTGATAACGATTTAAAAGATGATATTAAACAATCAAGCAAAGGACTCTCTTTAAGAACTACTTATCGCCTTAAACTCGTAGACAGGTACTTTTTTATCATTGATGCAATATTAAGTGTAGTAGGGGTTTCTATGTTCATTTTTACCCTAATGAACCTTAATTCAAACGATGGGAATTGGGCTATAGGCACAGCTATCATCTCTCTTGGTGACATAGCCATTAGTGTTTTAGTATCAAAAATTAGAAAGGAGTTATTTTGATGAAACGATATAAGCTTAAAAAAGATTTACCAACCTTCAAAGCTGGCGATGAATTCTACACAGATAGTAATAATAATCTTCGCCTTAGTGGACCAGAGATCGTAGCTTATAGCCACATAACTCTAGGAAAGTTCCCAAATATTCTCAAGGACTGGTTCGAGGAGATACCTAACTATAAGAGGTGGAGAGCAAGGCAAGGTAACACATACTGGTTTATAAATGATGGGGGAGATGAAGAATATGAGATGGAAACTGGTCATGAATTCGATGATTTTCGTTGGGTGTCAGGTAATTACTTTAAGAATAAAAAAGAAGCCAAAACTTATAAAAAATACCTCCTCGCTCGCCAAGTACTATTGGACGATACCGATGGCGGAAAATGGAGCGAAGATGATGGCAACTTCCATGTCTTTCGTTGTGGCATAGCAATGGATGTAACGAATTCTTTATTTTATAGACCAGGAACGATTTTTTCTCAAAGTGCAGAAGCACTCAGGAAGTCCCTAGAAATCCACGGAAAACAATGGGATACCGTCCTTGAATATGAAACGAGAGAAATGCAATGATGGCATTTATATTGGGACTCCTACTAATTGTCTGTGTTATATCTTTGTTTATCTTTCAAGCAAATGACAGCGAGGTGTCTTTAATAATAGGGGGATTATCCTTATTAGGTATATGTGTCTCTTTTATAGTTCTTATAATCCTTCTGATATCTGTCTCAAATGGGTCAACAATAGATTCCAAAATTGAGCTATATCAAACACAAAACTCTGAGATTGAGTCTAAGATTCAGGCCACAGTTACAAGTTATTTAGCCCACGAGAAGCAAGCCTATAAAGACCTCAAGCCTAATAATGCTATTGCTGTTGTCTCGGCCTACCCTGAGCTTCATAGTAATGAACTGGTCAAAAAACAGATTGAAGTTTATGAAGACAATAATAAGAAGATTATGGGTCTAAAAGAAGAAAAGCTAAATCAGTCAATATATAAATGGTGGCTGTATTTCGGAAAATAAAAAACGGGAGAAATGTAATCAGAAGAGGTATATTGAAACCAAAATCTGCCTATAACAAATTCTCAAAAGTAGAAGAACATGCAAGATGGGCGATTAGACGAAGAATATTGTTAAAAGTTAAAGCCTTTATGAAAGCAAAAAAATAAAATGCGAGAAATAGAATTTAGAGGCAAATCTACTAAAGATGGCACTTGGGTTTATGGCTCTTATGAATCGTTTATGCAAGTTTTAACAGATAGAGAGATAGCAACTATCCATGTAAAGATGGACTGGGGATTAAACTCTCACGTAGAGGTGTGGGATGATACTGTCGGCCAATATACTGGGATTAAGGACAAGAACGGCATAAGGATCTACGAAGGGGATATCGTAAAATTTGTTGACTTAGAACTAGCGATGAAACCAACTGGTGTTGTGTGTTTTGATAATGCAAAATTTTTTGTCAAAGATTTGGAGTTCTCAGATGGTACTTATCATATAGTTGATTTCTACGATTACAATATACCAAATCGAGATTTCGAGGTTATCGGCAATATCCACGAGGATAGTCCTAATGAAGAAGAATGAATTTGACGTACCAGTAGATTGGGGAAAGCTTAGCTCCCATAAACCTTCTAGGCATTCTAAGAGCGACAAGCAAATCTACTGGGCAAAAATCCGTATGGCAAGTAAAAAGAAAAAGTTCAATATTGATAAAGAAATAAAAGACAACAAAATTAGCCTCTGCACAAACTGCTACTGTATGACGCATACAATAAACGGCAAGTGTGGTAAGTGTAAAGTAAGAAAGGAGAAATAATGTTTGCACAGAAAGTAATGGAGCTAGTCCAAGACGCACGAAAACACCAGACAGAATTAACCAAACAAAAGCTCTTGAAAATAATTAAAAAGGAAATAAATGAGGAGAGTCATGACGTATACAGGACACAAAACTAGAACAATAGACGGGCAGAATATCGTTGACTACATTATGTCAACTATTATTCAGGAGAGTAGGCTTTATGGTGGAATACCACTACCATCAAGAGAACAAATAGCTCTTGTAATTAGAGCAATGAGAACGCACCCATTACTAGAATACGCCTCTGGATATGACTATTCAGAATTGTTTAAGCCTGATGAGATTACTAAATTCTATCCAGAAATATCTAGTATTGGTAGGTTCTTTCGAGATGCTCCGTTAGAGGTTTTGTATGGGTATGAAAATGAACATTCACAAGAAAGAAGAGAGTAAAAATGAAATATTATACATCTGATTTACACCTATCACATACAAACATCATTAAATACGAAAATAGACCATTTAGTTCAAACGAGGAGATGAATAACACTATCATCGATAATATTAATTACCGACTATCAGACAATGATGAACTATATATATTAGGAGATTTTACTTTAGATAAAGATTCACGTAGAGTTAGTAAATTAATCAAAAGAATTAAGTGCAAGAAACATTTAATTATAGGCAACCATGACTACTTTACTAGAGACGAAAGCTTGTGTAGTTTATTCGATTCAGTACATCACTACTTAGAAATAGACGATGGTGACTGGAGAGTCATTCTGTTCCATTATCCAATTCAAAATTGGAATTTAAAAAAACATGGTTCAATCCACCTATACGGTCACGTCCACTCTAAAGAAGAATTACAGCTAAAAGAAGTCAACGCATTCAATGTTGGAGTAGATGTGAATAGCTTCATGCCTGTAACACTAGAAGAGTTATTTAAAAAAGAGAGGAAAATGAATGGATATCCTACTGCCGAATGAAGCTGATTTGAGTTATGAAGATCTACTGGTTATCAGATCTGCACTACAAATACACAGCCAACAGACTCAAGAGGCTTTATTCAAAATCAATCATTTAATTAAATCAAGCGAAGAGGAGAAATAATGTTACCAACAAAATCAACTTTTGATGAATACGTCAAAAAAGATCTGATAAGAAGCCAAACCTACAACGGTATGACGATTTACCAGTATACTGAATTCACTCAATTTGAGAGCCTGTGGAATAACTGTACCTTAAATGCCCGTGGTATTGTGTTTGATGATGATGGAGTTCTAGTCCAACGATGTATTCCAAAGTTCTTTAACCATGATGAACCAGACGGCATTAAGGTTGAGAAACTGATGCTAAAAGAGCAAACTCCAGTAATACAAGAGAAGCTAGACGGCTCTTTAATCAAGATCACAAAAGATGAGAAACATGGATTAGTTATTACCTCTAAAGCTAGTTTTGAGTCAGACCAAGCCCAAATGGCAAAAGAAATCGTTGAAGAGAATAACTACGAATTTAAGGAGGGCTTGACTTATCACTTTGAACTAATTCATCCCGATAATCAAATTGTCTTGAACTATGGCGATGAGAGAAAACTAGTCCTCCTCGCTATCATCGACAACATAACAGGTAAAGATATTGACATCTATTCTGACGAGTTTAAGTTTGAGAAACCAAAGTTATATAGCTATGAGACTCTGTTAGATGTTAATATCCTGAATAAAAACGGACTCCATGAGGGCGTGGTAGTAAACTATGGAAGCTATCGCCTAAAATATAAGACCGACGAGTATATTAGACTTCACCGTATCGTTACGGAGTTCACCCCGAAGAGGGTTTGGGAAGCATTATCATCCGGACAAAGAATAGACAGGATGAACATTCCAGAGGAGTTTATCAAGTGGTTAGATGAGACCGAAAGAAAACTACTTCTTGAATACAACGAGCTATTTGACAAAATCAACCAAGTTCTTGCAGATACAGTCAATATGACCAATAAAGAAATCGCCTTATCTGATGATGAAGCGATTAAAGAAATGCGAGAATATATTTTTGCCATCAGGTCGGGAAAAAGCATAGAGGCAAAAGTTTGGAAAGCAATAAAACCGAAAGGAGAAAAATGAAAATCTTAATACTAAAGGGACTCCCTGCTTCAGGCAAATCTACCTATGCTAAGGAGCTAGTATCAGTAAACCATAACTGGGTCAGGGTCAATAAAGACGACCTAAGAGCCATGATGAATGGGGGAGTATTCTCTGGCAAACTTGAGAAGCATATTGTAAGGACAGAGCGAGAACTTGTAGAGAACGCCCTTAAGCTTGGCAAGAATGTTATAGTCGATGACACAAACTTCAACTTAGCACATGAAAGATATTTCAGTCAGTTAGCTAGGTACTACAAGGCAGAGTTCGAGGTTAAATTTTTCGATACTCCGTTAGAAGAATGTATAAAACGTGATAATAAGCGCCCTAATGGCGTAGGAGAGGCGGTAATCCGTAGAATGTATAATCAATACCTAAAACCAAAACCAGCTGTCTATGAGCGTAATATAAATCTTCCAAAGGCAGTCATCTGTGATATTGACGGCACATTAGCCCATATGAAAGACCGAAGTCCTTATGACTGGAGCAGGGTTGGCGAGGATAAGATTGACCCGATTATTAAAAACCTACTCAATACGTTAAAAGAAAAACATATCAAGATTCTCTTTGTCTCTGGGCGTGATGAGGTGTGTCGGAAAGAAACGAATGAGTGGTTAAGAGAAAATGGTATTCCACACGCACCACTATTTATGCGAAGAGAAAATGATAGTAGAAAAGACTCGGTGATAAAACGAGAAATATTTGAGAGATGTATTAGAGATCTTTACGATATCGAGTTCGTCTTAGATGACCGTAATCAAGTTGTAGAGATGTGGCGAAGCCTTGGACTGAAGTGTTTGCAGGTAGCTGAGGGAGATTTCTAACCACCTTGACATTCTACCCCTGTTGTGCTATAATGCAGGCAGGGGGAAAATAAAAGATAATATCATTAAAACAAACAAAATTAAACTAATAAGAAAGGAAAAAACATGGCACTAAATATTATTTCTGGTGTCCAAACTGGCAAAGAGAAAGTTATCATCTATGGTCAGGCTGGCTCTGGAAAATCAACACTTGCCTCTAAGTTTTCTAAGGCACTATTCCTCGATACCGAGGGTGGTCTTAACTACTTAAATGTATCAAGTGTACGCATCAAAAGTTTCGATGAGTTTATGCAAGCTATCGTCGAGTTAAGAAGTGAGGCTAACTCAGGCAAGAAACGCTTTGACACTATCGTTATCGACAGTATTGACTGGGTAATCCCAATGATTACTTCAAGGATTACTGGAGCAGGTAGTGGCTCTACAATGCGAGAGATTGAGTCTACACTTAAGAATACCTTGAACCGTGGCGACGGCTCATACGGAAACGGTAAACAGTTCTTAGACAACTATATCCGCCAATATCTAATCAAGGCATTGCAAGGATTAACAGACCTCGGTTATCGCCTAGTCTTAATCGCTCATGCAGAGCGTAAAATCTTAGTCAACGCTGACGGTGAAGATGTATCACTCGTCGCACCAAAGATTGACACCAACACCATGAATACTTTTGTAGAATGGGTCGACGATGTGTTCTATATCCGTAAAGGTTCTGATGGTACTCGTGAACTCGTTGTAGATGGTAGCGAGAACTTACTCGTCAAGAACCGACATGGACTAAGTGGGCGTATTGCAATCAGCGATGATTTTGATATAAATAAGCTAGTAGCAACAGTTAAAAAATAATAAGGAGAAAAATAAAATGGCAATTAACTGGGACGAGGTCAACTCACAGTATAGTGGAAACTTCAAACCGTTCGTGGAAGACGGGAAGTTTAAGGTTAAGCTAGAGAAAGTAGAACTTGGTAAGCTAACGCCAACAGGTTCATACCCACTTAACTTCTTCTTTCAAGAAGAAAAAGAAGTACAGTACCCAAAGCTAACCGAGTGGATTTCGTTTAAACAAGGTAAAGATAACTGGCGTTATCACCGTATGTCACAACTCATGCAGTTCTTCAAAAAGTCGGAGACAGATGCACACAACGGCGTAGAGTTCGCAGAGAGCAAAGGTAGTAATGAAGGAATTGCAAAAGGATACCTCGACTGCTTTAATCGTATTGCTTCCCTACACCCTGAAGTTCAGATTGAAGTTTCTACTGAAGTGACCAATGGCAAGGAATACGCTCGTAGCGACTGGGCAGATAAAACTATCCGTATGGGAAATAGCAATAAAGCCACTACACAAGTCGCAGGGGTAGTCTTAAATCAGGGCGAAACTGCAACTGTTGTCTCATCAGATGATGTTCCATTTTAATAGATAGAACAAGCAAAAACATCTAGCCAGATACTAATACTGTCTGGCTAGACCAAAACAAAAAACTAAACAACTTACAAATTAAAGGAGAAAATATGGAAAACACTACACAAGAAAACCTACAAGATAAAACTATTCAAGCGATTGAGGACTTAGCACAGAAAATTGTGTCAATCGAGAAAGCCCTTGAAGAACAGGAGAAGTCACTATCACTCAAGAATAAAGAATTTGCTAACTTCATTAAGGCACAAAAACACAACGAAGAGGAACTTAAAGTTCTGTTTGATATAGTCAAAGAAGAAATGGAAAAACGAGGATTAAAAGAACATTTAACCTCTATCATGAAGTTCACCTTGTCTCCAAGTGGCAAATATCGCTTAACTGAAGATGCTGATATTGAAGATATCCCAGATGAACTCTGTGATGTCAAGAAGGTCTTGAATAATAAGAAAATCAAGGCATATAAGGAGCTAAACAATTCTCTCCCAGCTGGAATAGAAAGTACTGGTAATATCTTAAGGAAAGAACTTTTGGTATAATTTAACTGTGAACCCACAGAAACAAAAATACCTTAAACTCATGAAGAATAGACACAAGACAGAGTACATGGAGTACTCTGCTGGTGGACTGTTGTTTTTAGTGGAGAAAAAGACCGAGTGGATAGCACCTGAAGAAAACGATGCAAGGATACTCACAATGCCAAATATTCCTAGACCACTCCACACGGTCGCTCCAAGAAATTACATGGGGCAGGCAGAGTGGGACAAAAAACGCAGGCGTTGCTATTATGATGCGAACTACACAGATGAAATCATGGGGACTGATCTCGATAAAGGGAAGTGCCAAGCTCACGAACTTTACGACTTCTTTTACACAACTAAAACAAGTGTATTCAAGAGAGTTGTCTGTTTATCCGAGCTTACCCATCAACGGGGTATCCATACTGGGCGTATGCTGTCACTCTATAAGAAAGGCTCACCACTTTACTCCAAGAAGAGAGTACTTGAGGGGGTAGAAAACACTTTCCGTCTAATCTTTGAATACAACAGATTAAATAGTCTGACTAGCGATAAAAAGATTAAACCCTACTATGTTTGGCTAGATTATCTCAACGAACCTGAACTTAAAAAAGAAGTTCTAGCTCTAATTAAAAGATACAACATTGAGTTTTGGATTGAGTATAGTTTTAACGAAGAAGAGAGTTGGGGCGATTGGAAGCTTCTCTATAACAATAAAGAATATCGTAGTCCGTTTAATAGCGAGGCTGACTGGAGAGAGTACTTTGGAAAGAAAAACGAAGAAGAGTTAAAAATAAAAGACTGGAACCCCCTCGCTGACTTTAACGAGAAGTTTAAGGAACTTTGGGAAGATTAAGATTTAATAAATGTACCGTTTTCAGTCTTGCCAGTTCTATCTTTGATTTCATTGTAGGCAGACTCTAGGCAATCTCTAGGGTCTTTGCCATTAATAGATGCGAGGATAATCAAGGTAACAAGACTATCGCCAATAGCATCATCAAACTCTGTTCCGTTTTTATTCCTAGTAACTTCATGGGCGATTTCACCGACTTCCTCAATAACTTTGTTAAGTTGCGCACGAGTGTCGTTTAATCCTTTGTCTTTACCCCATTTGATAATTTCGTTTATAAGTATATCTGTTTCCATGAGTCTATTATACAAAAAAATAACTCCCATAAAGAGAGTCATTTTTCGATTGCGGATACCACAATCCCGATTTTTGGGTAGAAAATAATGAAAAAGATCCAATAGAAACCGAGTCTTAATCACCTAACTAAATTATAGCATAAGACACCTAATATACCATTTTCGTGACTTAGCGAAAATAGTTATTTGTTATATCTTGTTTACGTAATTGTTATATCTTTTTTTAAAAAATCTATCTTTTTAACATGGGTCAAAATGCAAAAAATGTTATATCCTATTTTGGGAAATGTTATATCTTATGTTGGTAACATTCATGTCCCCAACAAAAAACCTCCGAAGAGGTTAATTGGGGTGTTCTATGAACATAATGATTATAACATAAAAAGCCCCAAGATAAAAGCCCCAATGTGGGGCTTAATCCTGCTTCTTCAGCAGTTGGGTGATACCATGGCTGTCTGCAAGGTAGGCAACCAAGTAATGAAACTTGTAGGCTTCGATAATATCCATAACAGATATACCAATCTCATGGTCGCCATTGTATTCGATACAATAGTTCAGTCCGAGGACATCACCACCATAGGTATTCTCGTTCAGATAAGCTCCGAAACCAGTTAATTTCTGTCTTAAAACACCAACTTCATAATCTTTTACTTCAACTTCAGCTAAAACGTGTAATCTCATAACCCCCTCCTTTTGAAAAATCTGTACTGCTTCAACAATGCTTCATAAGTCGTTTTGTCTTTACTGGATAAATTGTCCATCATAAACGCTACTCTTTTGGACGGAAGATCGTCCATACTAATTTCACCTCTCTCTAAGCCATTCAGAATTGCAAAGCAAATTCTCTTTGCCGTTGCTCCTGTCGGTGTCGGAATAGGCGGAACTTCCTCGTGTAGAGTGTTGTGTAGTTTTTCATCAAGAACCACCTTAAGATAAGGTAAATTCCTTAAAGAATGACAATATCCAGTATCATACCAATGCCTTGTCCACAATAAATGGTGCAAGTTACTACCAAGTTTTCTAGGCTTCATACTATCACCTCCTAATGTGCTAACTAGAACAATGAGTTATAATTTAATTGTAAAACAAAGGAACTAAAATGGAAGAAGAAAATAAAATTAACATCATCAGTTCTATTAACTCTCTCTTAGAGGAAGTAGAAAAACTCGCTAAAGACAGAGGCCAAGAATGTTTAATCTCTATGGTGGAAGAGCAATGTTTTAAAACTCCACTTGAAGAAGACAAACCTGGAATCTTAAACTATATAGAGAGCTTCTTAAAATGCCTAAAATCTCGCCTAGACAAGTACCACACCACTCCAATAAACTTCCTTACTAAACATGACACTCTCCATTCCTCAGATAACTTCTTCTTTCGTATTGAGAACTTTGACTTTAATACCTATGTTTGGGCGAAAAGAAAAAAGCTAGACCTCTATATGTTACCAACCTATCTTGACCTGTATAAGAAAGACCTCACTCCTGCTCAAATAGCCAAGTTCGACTCCAAAATATCTAAATAGTCTCACCTTTCACTTATACTTAAGATATGAATAATACGCTCAATAACTGTGGGAGAAATAGCTGTTGTGATAGTTGTAACTCTTGTGACCCATGCAACACTTGCAACTCTTGCAACCCATGTTCTCAACCCCAAACAGACTGTGAAAAAACTAGTCGTGTTTTTAATCCATTTAATAAAGAAGCAAATCAGAAAGAAACTTGTACCTCTATCTCTATTGACGAGGACGGTTCAACGCTCAATTATCACTCTGAGTGTGGCACTCAATCTATCCTCGGTGAGACTGTCGGCAAGATTATCCAGTTGTCTGACCTAAAAGATACTAAAGCCAAAAATCCTGATGCCTGCTCCTTACTTGTCTTCAATCCTAAATGTAAAACTGACTGCCCTTGTGAACCAAACGACCTGACTTGGCAAGCCTACCATATCCCTGACGCTGGCGACTGCATCTTAGAGGCAGAAGATGGTTTTTATAAAGTCCTAGTTAAAGATGGTTGTGGCTGTATTAAGGAATGTCGTATCCCTGTTGCGCCTAAAGACGGTATCTCACTTACTTATCATCGTGACTCTGTACCTGATGACCCTGACTTTCCATGGTATTATGGTGCTTATAACGACAAGATCAACCTACATCTAGAACAGAACGCCAAGAAGTTCTTCGACAAGTTCGACCTCAAGGTGACAGTCAACTATGGTATTCAGGTGGTCAAATCTGACTTCTGTCCAAACACCAACTTCCGTTCTCTAGTCGTGCCAGTAGTTGATGGACAAAGTATTAATGTATCCGAGGAAAGTTCTATCTTACAAGGCGAAAGTATTTCTAGTGCCTCTAGCCCCGAAATTCCTTGGGGAACGGTGTCCATGCGTAGCTCGTTTACTTTTATCGTACCTAAAGGCAAAGAAGCTTCTCTTCATCATGAGTTTAGATTAAGAAGTAATGCCTCGTTCCCGAAACCACTCAAGAACCCAGCTTTTGACGGCAAGCGATGTCCTGACTCCGAGGCAGCACAGACAAACAAAGTTCGCTATACTGTATCTCGCTTAAATGCTTTGCAGGTCTTAATCGAGCCAACATTGTCTACTCCAAACTTTAATCCAGTTAAAGATACCTACCGAGAACAACTTGACCCACCAGATGATGTCTACACAGGAGTCTAATCATGGCAGATGTATTATTTTTAGAACTTAGACCAAACTTCAAGATTATCTCTGGTGGATACGCTGGAGAGGAAACTGGTGTGGTCGGACAAGAACCAGTTTGGCGTTCTGCAGGTGACCATGGTGAGTTGTTACTTGAGTATTACTTCCGTGACTCTGAAAGCTCAAATAACAACAACTCCTCTCGTGTGGTGATGAAGCTAAGAACTCAATTCCAGGCACTACCAAAAGAGAGTAATCTCATCGAGGTACAATGTTTCATTAACTTGCTTGAAATTCGCCGAGATGATATTCGTGGCAATCCAGGGGCAGGGCGTAGGCATATGTTCTTATCTGGAAGAACCGAGTATCACAACTCATTAACTGTGGAAAACTCCCCCATCAACCAATCGCAGGTTCTATGGTCTGGCGATTCTAACCTAGCTTCAGGCATGGAGCAAATCGTGCCAAGTACCACAGGCACACAGCAATTCGGTGTGGATATTCGCTCCAATGTAGTCGGACACAACAACACTCCACTCCCCTCTCCGTTCGTTGATCAGATATGGTTCGGTGTTGAGTTCAGAAATACCTACTCACCTCCTAAGGCGTATCGCCCAGGCAAGATATTCAAGTCAGCCGACGGAAAATGGTATTCCCATAACCGAACAGGTGGAAAGGCGAGCCTAACAATAGACAACATTGCGACTCTTGGCATGGTTGATGACCCTGAACAGGGTGATAACTCTCCGTCTATCTTCAATACAGCATGGTCATACATGAAGAAAATAGGCGAAAGACAAGACGATTAAGAAACAAAAATAACTAGGCGAAACCTAGTTATTTTTTAGCTTTGCATTTACTTACACAGTATACACATAGCCTATTATCTACGCATTGAATATACTATACCTACTAATGGAAGTCAACAGGTTGAACTTCAAACATGGTAGAAATAAGGTTAGCTTGTTCCCTAAACGTCTTAGTCCTAATCTTCTCTTGAATACTAGAACACTCAATACGGATATTCGAGATGGTCAGTCTAATTGTTGACCTATCTTCATAAACATCTTGGTCGGAAAATGGTTGCAACACATCATCTTCAACTACCTCTGTTGCCCAAGATGGAAGTAAGAACCAGTCCTCATTGCCACGTGTTTGGTTGAGTTTCTGCTTGTCATAGGCAAGAGCAAAGTACCACCACTTATTCTCATTAGCAATAACCTTATTATGTACACGCTTAACTACCATATCTGAAGCATTGCCAGGTACAGAGAGATATTTAGTATGCCTTTCAAACACAATAGGTGTGTCAAACCTTCGCCAATGGTCTGCCTTATAAATCTCCATGATGGCAGGATAATCGGCATGGATAGAAATCTTCTCTTCATTAGATGTTCTTACATCTAAGACAGGCATATCAGTATCAAGAAACCACGGATACTGTTGATAATTCATACTCATATCCCACACAAGGCACTTATACTTGCCATCTGTCTTATCCACGAAATTGAAGTAGAGTTTGTTCATATGACCCCAAAGTTTGCGAGGCTTATCCATGTCGACACGAGCGAAATATGAACCAACAGAGTTTGGTAGTTCACGCCAAGTTGCACCAGTAAAACGCCTGATCCCCTCTTCAGGATTAAATGAATAAACCACACCCTTATAATTCACCACATCATCTTGGCTGACTACGCCAGCACTATCCATGAAACTAGACTGGAGTTTCGGTGAGCCATTTTCTAAATTCACATTAGAGGTGAATAGAGAGAAACCGTGTTCGGTCAAGAACATCAAAGTGCCTGCTTCGTATTCAATCACGGCAGTAGTCGGATTGGTCGAATTTAGGTATGGTGAAGAACTTGGCGTGTAGAAACGATATGGGAACTCTGTATAATCAGGACCACTATTCTTAATCGCCGTACATTGCCACAAGTTCCTATCGTTAATGAAACCACCGATATAGAGCCTGTTATGGTGGAATACAATGAATTTCGCCCCAACCACAGGCGGAACACTAGAACTTACTACCTGACTCTTCCACTCACCAATCTTAAACCTCTGGAGTGGTGAATAGCCGTCCACATAATAGACCCAGTTATTTCTGTCTATGTCTACTGCTTGAGCGATATAGATATGGTCGGCACGCCCGTCCACCTTAATATCAGGAGCAGAAATCACATTTTGGTGTCGGTCATAAATCAACATCTTAACTGAAGAAATGCCTGCCACGGCGAAGATGTCGTATCGGTATCCTTTATCAGACACACTCGCCCCGTCCTTATTCGTACCTAGCCTATCCACAGGAATAGAAGATAGGTCATTATATATTAGCCCTAAAAGAGGTCTGGATGGCTTTCTAAGCCACTCTACTGCTAGACTATTAGTATTTGGTAGGTTCTTATCCTCAAAGTTGTAGAACGCCTCAAAATGGTTATCAAGCCCAGTCGCTGAAACCTCAATAAACCTGTCTGTAATCTCGGCATTAGAAAATGGGTTGGCTTGTTTCTCGCAGGTTAAGTCACCCCACATCTCAAGTCGTACGAATAGTCGCCCTCGTGGATTGGCGTTCTCTTGTACCACGGTGTTCGCCCTAAGCTCTTTATGCTCAAAAACATCAGGTGACACCTTGCAGAGGTCGACAGACATCTCTGATAGAACCTTGCCACCGTCTGAAGCAGACAGGTAAATAGACAAAATACCACGGCTCATACCTGTGTTTTTAATCCGAATGGTCGAGCCAACTATTTTGCCTGAATAAGGTATCTCAAATTTAATCTGTTTACCTTGGTAGAGTTTAAGGGTGGTTTGGACATCACTATCACTAAAATCTACTTTTCTGTCCCCATAAGACATCAGGAATTTATTCCCCTGTACCGACGCTGAGTTGCCTCGTTGAGTGACGAGGTTGTCAGAATTATATCGCCCGTTGATGTAGTATGGTGAGGAGTATGGCGAAGAGTTGAGGTCATCAGAGGTGGTGTCAAGCCCATAATTGGCAGTTAAAGAAAAGCCATCATGGATACGCCTAGATGTTCTAGTCTGCCACTCTGTCCTCTGATAAGAACCTTTGAATAGCTTGTTATTCGCATAATATCCCGCAGGTCGGTGCGAGAGGTGAGACATATTTTGGAACCTCGTAGCCATGAAACTATCCTCCTAAAATCTGAACCTGTTCAATACCGAAACGCTTGTAGATTTGTTCGGTCATTTCAGGAATAAACTTATTATCAAGGTAGTCTCGTACGCCACCAGTAAAAGCAAAATCATCTCGCTCTTCATACCAAACGGCACGCATGATGTCGAGCATGGCGTTGTGAACTATGGCTGAAATCTCAATAGTATCTTCCATACTCTTAACCTCTTTAGGGAAGCCATAGGCAATGTAGTCAAGCACGATAGGTGTGTCGAGTGGTCTATCTAAAACTAAAGACACTTCATCATCTTCCTGTTCAATGGCATAGGAACACGGCTTGCCAGGCTTCATTAAACTAGGGATACTCCCCTCGTACAGCTCCTCAACGCTCTTATTACAAAGGCATAGTTTACACAAGTCACCACCAGTCGATGTCCAGAAATTCATCATCGGAATATCAGCAATACGCCTAAAATCACGGTTTAAGTTCCATTTATAATGCCCCTTAGCGTCAAGGTTCACAGTATAGTGTTTAGAGAAGATACGAGAGAGTTTAGGGGTGAGTGGAAGTTCTCGGAACACCCAGTTAATCGCCGAAATCACGAACTTGTCTGGGGTATCCAAGGTATCATCACCAACAAGAGTTCTAAACTCATCTGATAGCTTTTTTACTTGCATTTTCATACCTTAATAATACCTTAAAAGATTGCTAGCACTTAAAATATGCTATCCTAGAGGTATGTTAGGTAACGACTTACAGGGAAACAATATTGACCAGTTTATTCAAAACTATCGAGAGGTTATGCAAAAACAATATGAGGCAAGCCAAAAAAATCTCGAACAGACTAGGGTAAACGACCACACCAATATTATGAGTAACGCCAATACGGCAGGCGTGATGTACTCTAATTTTCCCACAAGAGATAAAATTAAATATGACACTTCAACTTATATGCCAAACCTGATTAAGGTGCGAAACACTTATCAGACTGGGCTAGATAAGCTCCGTGCTAACGCTCTGAACGCCTACAATACAGTTCAGTATTACAAAGATATGATAAACCATTATAACGGTCTTCAGTAGTCAAAATTAATCATAAAAAATAACCCCCACTGCGAGAAGAGGGGTTATTCTTTTGTAGAGGCAAAACATTGAAGAAGATATATTTAACTTTTTAATTATGGTTGACAAATAACAAGAAACCTAAAACTAAATCCTCTACAAGTTAATTAAAACACACTTTTTTATTAAATAAAAAATATCCGTTGGAGGTTAAGCTAACGGATATTTTTGTACAGGACTTTTTTGGTAGCGGAGACTGGATTTGCACCAATGACCTCTTGCTTATGAGGCAAGCGAGCTACTGCTGCTCTACCCCGCTATTTTGTATGAAAACTAAGCTATATGACTATCCCTTAATCTTCATACATGGTCGGATGGAACGCCTACCCAACCTACCTAAATAATAAAGCACCGTACCTAAAATTGCAAGTGTAAGCTACATTTTGTCATTTATTACTTTGGAAATACCAAAGATAGCACCAAGGAATAAACCAGTTGCAGAGATAGTGGTGAGGATTGCCTCTGTTGGCAAGTTCCAACCCCAAGCCTTAGCGAGTGTTGCGAAGAACACACCAAGAGCTGGTAAAACTACTGCAATAATCCAGCGAAGTGCTTCATAAAGTTTTTGGTTTAACATTTTATTCTCCTTTAAATCTTAATTTGATTTATTGTCTTCATTATACGATACATCTTCACGCTTATCGAGCCAAAGCAGAGCAGTTTCGATATGGGTGATTGCAATATTGACTTCCCTTGTCGGTTTCTTTTCATAGTCTTCATAGAGTTTCTGCACGCATTGGTCTAGGACTTCTTCAACATACTGCCCATGGAGTCCGTTATCGATAACCATTTTGTCTGATAGCTCTACAATATTTTTATCTTCCATCTTTACTCCTTAACGATAAATCTTTAGTCTCATACCTGGGTAAATCAGGTTAGGATTGGCAATACGATTATCTTTTGCAATCTTCTGATAGTTCATACCGAAACGGCTTGCAATTCCAGATAGGGTGTCACCAGCTTGTACCATGTAAATTTCAGCTTGTGGAATGCTTGCCCCCATGAGCTGGTTTACCTTATTCTGCACGGCGTTGTAGTCGTATCCAGCTCCCCTTAAACGGTTAATACGGTCATTGCCGTTGCCCCAAGCACCACTTAACACTTCCTGGGCTAACTGGTCAACAGTTTTTACGGTTGGCACAACTGGTGCAGTTTGGTTGGCTTCAACAGTCCCTGCGTTAGCTTTACCTGCGTATTTATCCCAAGTTTCACGACTACCGAAGAAAAAGTCCTTGTCTAGTCCACGACCACCGTCGCCGACAGAGGTGTACTGGTGAAGTGCGGCGAATTTCCAGTTCTTGAGGTTACCAAAACCGTGGTCTGCCCCGTCGTTTACACCATAATTGGCAATCCATAAACCAAAGTCACCCCTAACAACTGGACTCCAATCAAGAGAAGCTTCAGTTGAAGAGTTCATATAAATAACTGGTTTTACACCAGAGAGTTCCTCAAATTTTTTAAGCCAGCGGTATGCCCAGTCCACATTGGTTGCGTCAGTACCAACAGTCGCTTCCCAGTCGAGCATTGGAATTGCTTCACCAATGTAGCCACGCACTTGGTTGTAGTTCCATTCGGCACTAGACTCAGGTGTGCCGTCGGAAGTCAGTGGGAACATATAAAAACCTAGTTTTTTACCTAAGTCTTTAGCGTACTGATAGATTGCGTCGCAAGTGCTGTCAACTGTCTTTGAAAAAGTTGCACGGGCAATAACAAAATCAGGTGCGTGTTCGTCGATTAATCGTTTGTAGTTGCTTCTTTGCCAGAAGCTAATATCTATGCCTTTAAGTGTTTCACTCATAGTTTCTCCTTTTTAATTATTATAATTGTAAAAACTAATAAAACTAGTATTGTTTGGAGCAAAACTCCACGAATAATTGCTAATGTCCAGAAAGCGATAATGAAAATAAAAAAGACTGACCAGACTAATACTGCCAGCCAGTTTATCTTTTTCATTTGTGTATCCCACCGTCTACTACAACGAATTTTAGAATTGCACCGAGGACTGCCGTTACAATAACCCAGACGATTTTAGCCTGATTATCTTCTAGCTTGTGTAACCTGATAGACCTGTCGTTTGCTCTCTCCTCTAAGACGGTTACACGTTGTGATATTGCGTTATAAGTATCAACTTTACGATTAACCTCATCAACTAATTCACGGATATTCTTAATATCCGACTCCATTGTGCCAAGTTTTTGGTATAGTTGGTGTTCAGTATTCATTTTTTTGCTCTCCCTTTTTAGTCAATACAGTACTCAATAATTATATGCCAATAAACTGTCTTTTTAAGTTCATTGCCAATTTGAGTTGCGATTGTCCTACTATCCTCTAAGAAGTAATACCCACCATACCAGTCAATGCTATTACCATTAAATAACCACGGTATCATACGCCACGCCTGACCAGCCCCTTAGTTCTTGACCATCATCTCTGACCTCACGATTGTGGTGAACTTTTCAAACGGAATGCTTGCAGGTACATTGCCTGTGCCAGTAATTACTTTACGATAAACTTTTCGATTGTCTATCCAAGTACCAATATGAGTACGGGTACTAGAGTACACACTTAAATTAGTGCCGATAGGACCACGCAGGACCGATAGGACCACGCTCCCCCTTAACCCCCTGTACTCCTTGAATACCCTGTACTCCCTGTACCCCTTGGTCGCCTTTATCCCCCTTAAAGCCTCGTTCGCCTCTAATCCCTTGAATACCTTGCCTACCTAGAATAGTTGGCACGCCATTTTCGTCATAGAGGTAGTGGTTGCCGTTTGCCTCGTATTTAACGATGGTATTGTAATATCTACCATTCTCAATAGGCACACTAGTTTCATCACCTAAACTAGCAGGGATAATAGTAGTGATTAAACCATGTTTATTATCTTCACATTTTTCCATTCTATTCTCCTATCTTCCTCATATACTTAACCTTAATGTCAGGTGTCAAGTCGGTCCCTGTAACCGAGATATTTGTTAGTCCGTCGTAAGTCCTCATTTCCATAAGCTTCTTCAGTTCTGTGAGTATAGTTGAATCTGTAACCTCTGTCGTGATCGGCTGAGCGATTGGATATAAAACGGTAACATTATTTTGGCTAAGCCAATTTTTAAAGCTAGTAATATTCGGGATATTGTTCATACAGAAAGCTACATTAGTGCCATTATCTCCTCTGATAGCTCCTGTCTTATCTGCATTTGGATATCTCTTAATATTATTAAAGTGTGAGAAGTAAGCGTCATCGTAATTCTTGGTAGCATTGATGATATTCTGACAGATAAAAATATTCTCTAGCTCGGCTGTTTTAAACCAGTTCTCTGAACCGTTTAGGGTTTTTGTAGCGGTATTTTTTACTAAGTACCACTTATCATCTCGCATTGTGATATAGTCCTGATAGTTTCCGACCTTATGCAGCGTTGGAAGATTTATGGACGAGACATTATTATTAAATTCAACAAAGTCGGTATTGTCGCCATTAGGAACAAGTGTTGCCCTCATACGGAGATTATTGTAAGAGTAAAACGCTTTCTTATTCTCGATATGATACGGTATCCAAATGTATGGTGTGTATATATCGGACTTCGGATTATTCACGGTATTGGTGAATTCTTTAATATTTCCAGAAACAATATCTGCTTCTCTAACATATTCAGAATTTGAGCCTGTACTACTTAATTGAATTGTATAAACACACAAAAATGTTGCACTAGGTTCAATCTTTTGTACACTACCACTGATAATCTCAATTTTAATCTTATAACTACCTGACGGAACGTAGCTCTTAGAACCAAACACGTTCGTTAGACTAAAACCGTTAGTTGGCGTTCCATTCAATTCAAATGAACCATCAGGATAAGTCTTAATGCTCACGCCGTTAACTGTTCGCTCGCCGAACCTAGTATCGAAGAGGTTTTTGTTTTGCACATAAACAGTCATATTGCTTACGCCTTTAATCTCACCGAATGTTGGTTTATTCATGCCAACTGGGGCGTAATCGTTGCCATCAAACGAGGCACCCTTAAATAACCCGAACCTGCTAACTATTGAATTAGAGCCATTCCAGAACGCTTTCTCACCTGTGACAAGGTAAATATAAGCTTCTGAATAAACAGATGTGTTCCATGTGAATGTTGCAGTCTGGCTGTTTATAGTATTGTAATATTCGTAACTATTATTGTCTTTGCGTTTTAGCCTGACAGTTAATCGTAGGTCTGCCGTGGTGGTATCTGCGTAAATAGTATAGGCATTATTATTCTCAAGAATGTCGGAAATATTTTTCTCCTGGAATCTGACAAAATCTTGGGTCGCCGTACCAGTACAGCGTAATGTTCCATTAGTTTGCTTAAGGGTTAATCCACCGACCGTGACTGGCAAGCCATTCGTACAGTCATATAGATTGGCTGCTCCACCCGTGTATGGTTCGTAAGAATGTGCTTCAATTCCAGCCTCTAGCATTGGACGGAACTTAATATTGAGTGCCTGATTAGGAACTGTTCTAATACTTAGCCTAACCTGTTTGATTGGTTTTGTTACAGTGAACGTTACCTTATTCTGTCCTGGGTCAACTGCACCTAGCCACTTATACGAGTTGTTGCTGACTAACTCTCCATTGATTGAGGTGCGAATAGGTGCAGACGGTTCAATGCTTAGTGTGTAAGTTCCTGGCATCAATACGCTATTGCTATCAAAAGATGTAACTGATGCCCAATCTGTTGTGGCTGTGCCAGTTGAGGTAATATAGCCATTCTCGTCCGTCTTGGATTTAATACCTTGGCTCAGGGTATTGTTCATATCGCCAAATCTGAAGATATTGTACCCGCTCGTCTTAACTTGCTCGGTATTGCCATAGATGGTCATGCCAAGTACCTTAGTAGCTGATGTATTGAGTTTTAAGTTTGTGCCTTTTTCGCTCTCGGCAGAGAAGGCGTTGAGAATATCAGATATAAGAGTATCTTGGTCAGACTGCTCAACTTTTATATCGTCAAACTTCTTATCAGCTTGCTCTTTGTGAGTGAGTAATGCAGAGTTCGTGGTGTTGAGATTGGCTTTCAGTTGAGTGATGTCAGCTTTATTATCGCTTGCCTGTTTGGTTAGTCTAGTGTCTAGTGCAGAGATTTTACCATTTGCCTCGGTAATTTTGCCATTTAATTCAGTCTTAGCCTGATCGATAGTATTATTGACCCTAGTTTCAGCTTGAGAGATTTTTTCATTTAGCTCCGTCTTGGCCTCAGATACGCTGTTATTGACATCAGAAATAAGAGCATAGTCTCTTAGACTATTCTTCGTATCAGTAATACTGTCGGTGTTTCGCCTAATTTTATCAAGCAAGTCATTCTTGGTAATGTCAGCCTGTTCAATATGTTTATTCAAGCTGTTCTTCATCAAGTTGACATCATTGGTGGTTGTGTTGATAAGCGTTGAGGTTTCTCTCTTCATCTCCTCAATCTTAGTCGTAACAAAATGCTCCATACCAGAAACTTTTTCGTTTACCTCTGGCATGACCTTATCGACTACACCGTTCTTAAACTCGGCAAGCTTGTTTTTAACTTCCTCAGAAAGAGCAGAAAGAGCGTCAGTAACGGCTTTCTGTGTCATTGCCCCATCGGTATTGTCACCGAGAGTTGTGTAGTAGGTTGGCTTTTCGTTTAGGATTTTCTTGTCGTTGTTCTTATAAACTGCTAGTTCACCTCTACTTGAAACATAGAGAGTGTCTTGCATAGCTTTGTTAGCTTCAGGTAGTTCATCGACATAGAGAACGCTCGCTCCACCTCGGTCAAGCCTTGTCGGTACGCCATCTGAAGAATAAAGATAAGTATGTCCGTTCACTTCATAATAGACGAGAGCGTTCCTACGTTCCCCCATTAAGACAGGAGTTTCGGTCTCATCGCCGAAATTGGTTGGGATAACCACCTTATGAAAAAGCACAGGACACTGAACAGAGTTCACCTGCAAAACAGACGGTGGGAAGTTCCCATCATTTTTATTACCACAATTACAATCCATTAGGCATTTCCTTTCAGCAACTTAATCTTGCGATATTCGCCAGTAGCGTTGAAGATATACATCACATCATCGTAAAAGTCGATTACTCGTTGGTCACGGACTTTAAGAGGGTTGGCATTTGCGTCATAGTGGTCGGCATAAATGTCACCAGCGAACATTAGAGTAATACGGTGCTTATCGTCAATATAATAAGTGGTGTTAATATTCGACACATGGACAAAACACCCTGCGAGGTTTTTAAGATTAGAAGAGTCTTCAACCACGATAGAGGGGATAACTGCCTTGATTGGGCATTTTGGCATTACATCTTGTTTGATGATTGCCTGTCCACACTCGTTTTCGTGGTTACATCTATTACAATTACAGCTTTCCATACCCCCATTATAAATAAAAAGTGCCACCTAAAGATTTATGTGGCACTTTTTACAGAAAGCTTTAATATATTTCCTGAGGATATTGAGGTCTATCTCATCAAAGTAGAACTCCCCTAGCCTCTCTAGTTCTGTTCTGTGGTACACCCTACGATTATTTCTAAGGAGTATATCTTCAACACAGTCGGCATAGATGTTGTTGATTTCAATACTGTCTCTGATTTCGGTGATGACCAATCTTTTAAAGAAAGCACGCTCTGACATTATTCTCTTGAGTTCTGGTGGACGGTATTTGACTACCATTCTCACAGCTAGTACCTTATATGGGTCATCGTAGTTATGGCTGTATCCATTAGATGGCTTGTCAAAATCCTCTACTTCCATGCTCTCCTCTTACTTCCCCTCTTCCTAGAGTCCTCTATCTTACCAGCGTTGGCACTTCTGCTCATAGCTCTCAAGTTACTCTTTCGGTTGTCTAGTGGGTTGGAGTTTTTGTGGTCGATTACTCTTTTGTCTCTTGCCGAGATTATACCCGACTTAATCGCCGACCGTCTAGCAGAGTTTCTTGAGGAGCGTTTTTTAATCTGCTCCTCTGAACTTTGGAAAGCGTCATACTCATGTCTGAGGCCTGCCTTAGTACGCTTTCTCTTGCCATTAGCGTCTGTGTACCAATATTTGCCCATACCCTTTTAGATTATCTCCCTACTCGCTTTTCTGATGAGCTTTATTGAAGATATTGCCGAGGCTATTCATCTCGTTCTGAATTTCATTAAGAGCAAGAGTCTGTTCTTCAATCTCTTTTTGCTTGTCGGCAAGGGCTTTAATAACCTCTTCATATTTAGCTTTAGCTGCCTTAAAGTCAATCTTAAAGAACTCCATATCAAGCTCATCATTATTTAGACGATTAGTAAACAAAGCGAACATAGCTTGTTTAACGGTATTCAGATAAAAAGCATGAAGAAGCCCGTTGACCTGCTCCTCAGTAACATGAGTGCGTTCTGCTTTTTCAAGCTCTTCAAGAGCGACTTTCGCTTCAGTAAAATACTGCTTGTCATCATCATTCATCTTTTCGATAGCTTTACCTAAAAAGTCTTTCATCTGGTCTAAAATTGTTGTTTCCATTTTTACTCCTCTTATACTAATTTAGATTATATAATATTGATATGAATATACAACACATCACACCTGAAATGATTAAAACTCAACCAGACCAGACTGCTCGTATTCTTAATCAGATTATCGACTACATAAACGAAAAAGAGAGTTAGCCTACTCTCTTTAATTTTCCGTTCTCTGAAATGAATAGTTTTAATACCTGTTTCTTTTTATTGTCGTGTTTGGCATAGAGAGCCTTAGCCTCTTTCTTTGTGCCACTCTTTACGAAGCTACTATATTGCTTTTCCACTTTCAGAACTTTATCAGATACGACTAAATCACTATCAGACCCCACCACGAGTTGTACGGCAATTTTATACTCCGTTCCGACGGCAAGATTTAGCCCACCACCAATATTGAAATACTTCTTGTTGTCTGCTACTTGGTCATCAGAGAGAATAAACATATTCCTATCAAGCTTATTAAATCTCATCTCAAGCCGTGGCTTTGAGTTGTAGTTTACTTTAGTGGTGTCTTTCGGTACTCTTGATACAATCAGCGAGATATTCTCTGAACTAGATAAATTCAAGACGTACACAGGGATTACTGTCCTCTTGCCTACTCGTTCCCTATATGGTTCTCTCAAAATAATTTTCGGACTAGGCATATTACTCTGTTGCCTCCAAGGTTTCTCTTGCTAAGATATAGTCTGTTCCAACTCTTAAAATGCCACTATTCACCATACCCATAGCCCCGTTGTCGGCATTAGTAAAAGTCCTACTCTCTAAAAACTCTTCATAGAACCCCTCACCAAATTCTTTTGGTAGTTCTTTTAAGCCATGGAATTTCTTATCATGTAAAAGATACTCAATATCCACGAATTTGCACCTGTTTATCTTATAGTGATACCCAATATTATCTTCACCTGCTAAGAAGACCTTATGTGTCTTGATCCCGTCACAGTCGATATAATCTACCATGTCAAAAGAGATGGGGAGATACGCCCCACCTTTTTTAACTGTCAGAGTTCCCTTGTACTGAGTGTTAGATGACTTAACAACAAGTCTATCTTCAGTTGTAGCATTAAGAGTTTCTATGTTTTTCATTGTACCCTTTACAATTTAACGGCTAGAATAGTCCTAGATAATGGTTTAAATAGTTTTTTGCCAGAAGTGCTATCGGTGGTCGGTTCACCATTTTTACCTTGGTAGTAGTCCTGCCCAATGATATAGTCATGTCCACCTAAGATATGCAAGAAGCCAGTATTTTGTATCATCACAAGACCTGCACGCTTACCTAGGATTAGAAAGTCGGGAGCAGTATCGAGGTCGGCAAAATGCATAACCATACGACTACCCTCGTTTTTAATATAGCCACCACGCACTTGTCCCTCTGGTACTTCAATAGCAGTATTGTTCGCCTCAATAAAAGCAATGTTGTCAAAATTACCGTTTGGCAAAATCTTTTTCGACGGCACACGGGTCAAGGTTCTTGTGGTGTTACCAGTCGTTTCGTCGTAAATATCACGCTCGACAATGAAGAAGTCAGGTAAAGCGTCTAAGGTGTCAATCGGCAGGTCGCCGAGATATGTGGTTTCGATTGGTTGGTTGCAATTCATTTCTTATCCTTTCTATGAAAAGCTCATATCATTAGTTATGTTTGAATTTGGATCGTGTGTATAAAGTCCAGAGGTTTTCAGCCCAGTATTCGTTATATCGCCATAAACATTGACATTGCCCCACGCTAGTTTGACATTATCAGGAGCATTATCAGGTTTCTTTAAGAGTTCTTTTAACTTCTCGACTTCAGACTTTAACTCTGCTATTTCGCCATCAAGACGCATAATCATTGCGTTATGTCTTTCGATTGTTTGGCGATACTCTTTTAACACAGCACCGAGTTGGAATGGGTGGAACTTTTCATCAGCTCCATAAACATAGACATCACCTTGAGCCAACTTAGTTTCTTGGTCGACATCTTTAAGCAGTCTCATTGAGATAATATGAGAAAGCTCATCTCCTGTAATACAGTCAACCTGTCCATCTTCTCGTTCGTACCTCAAGACACTCGGTGAAATAGCAGGAGCAAGTTCTAAGTGAGTGACCGTTTCCCCAGCTTTAATTAGTTTCTTAATATCAAGCCCAGTATCGCCCCATGGGTTCTCTAAGATAAAGCCAGTCTTATTTAGCGGGTCTAGTTTTAATTCCAGTTTAGCATTAATAGTACGAGCGTCTGTTTTCTGACACTCATCTTCTTGAAAGAAATCTCTCATTCTAAACATCTTAATCTTCCTCCACGGCTACAATAGAGCCATCTTTTTCATCTAAATACAGAGCAAGCTTCTTGTTATTGCCATTTCTCGGAGCAGCAGACACTTTAACTGGACGGATATAAGACACTCCCTTATCTTTATTCCAACCGAGGAGAAACACTTGGTCTTTATTTTGTGGAGCAGAGAGAGCTTGAGGTTTTCCCTCTTTGTCAAAGCCCATTGCCGTTTGCAAGGTGTTCACTTGGTGGTCAAGAGCATTCCAAGTCGTCCAAGAGTCTCCAACAGTTTTACAACCAGCTCCACAGGCTTCACCTTTCTGGTAAACAAACAGGGCGTTCTCTTTTGCTCCAAGAGTCTTAACATCACCGATGTCAGACAGGTGTAAAATCTGTCCAAGAGTGCTTGCCGAGATGGAGTCAACATGGCGTTCTGCCATGAATTTCAATACTCGTCTGACACTATCTACTAAAAGAGTAGTGTCGGTTTCACCAGCTTTCACTACCTCACTAAAATCAAACTTAACTACCTTGCCACCAAAATCAAACTCGACCTTAGTCTTATCCTCATGATTAGGAGTATCCACGCCGAGTATTGGACTAGGGCAACCACAGCTATTATTGCAACACTTATTCATATCTTAAGTATAAACAACCAACTAGCTTTTCTAAAAAGTATCTAGTTGTTAGCGACTTCGGCGTAAATAGTATTGTCCTCTGGAGCAGTAACGCTTGCGATATCTGTCACGACTTTGAGTTTGAGGTTCTTTGCTACCATTTGAGCTACCTCGTTTTTAAGTGTCACGAATTTAGTGTCATACTCATTTAATTTATCCGAGAGAGCCTTATTAGACTTCAATACTTCCTCGTATTTCTTCTCAAGGGATTTAAGGTTGGCATAGACTGTTTTATTAGAGAGAGCGTTAGTAGAGGTTTCAGAAAGCTCTGTGTCAACAGTAAAATGTTCAGCCGAAATCCCCTTAAATAATGCAAAGTAGCCGTTCTCATCAAAGAGATAAGTGAGTCCGTCTGCTCGATAAGTAATAATAGCGTTTCTATATAACCCGACACGCACAGGGTCAGAGCCGTTTACACTATCGCCAAACTCTTTCGGAATAATCTTAATCAAGAGGTCAGGTCGAGCCTTCTCAAGACTACCTGCCGTTATACCATCATTTTTACAACTACAATTCATACTCTTATCTTAGCACCCGTTTATTCATAATAAGAAACAATGCGAGAGAGTAGTTCATAGTCATTGTCAGTTGCTATCAGTTTGCCCTTATCGACTTTATCTTTTAGTTTCTTGGCGAGTAAATAAGCCACCCTTGTGTCAGCAGAGCTGGAATAGCTACGGATTTTCCTGATGCCGTCAACCAACTCTCCGCTTGATTTTTCATTGTTACTCAAAATACCCCTGTCAAGATAGGCTGTCTTGATATATTGCTTAGTATATCCTCTGCCAGATGTGTTATATGGCAATAAGACATACCTATCTAATAACTCTAAAGAGCTTGCAGAGTTGTAGAGGTCTTCAGGTGAGGTCTGCATAATAATTGCTTCAACCACAGGCAAGAACTTCTCTTCCATATATCTTCGCTTAAGTGGTTCGACTAGTTCAGGGCGAGAGTCTTTATATTGTTCAATATCCATTTTTACTCTTGTATAAGCCTTTTTAAGCCCGTCAATTCGCTTTTTCTTATCACCTAAGACAAGTAACCTAGTAAAGATCAAGACTTTTCCACTTGCTCCACGAGAGGTCTTCTTTCTAATCGCCCTGACATCTTCAAAATATTGCTTAGTGTAGTCATCAAGCATTACTTGAGAGGGGTCTTGTTCAGACTCAACACTCATCTCATTTGCTTTTCTTTGACTGTTCTCAAGCTCTTCATTCTTAACTTGCTCTATGTTCTGTAAAATGTTATCTAGGTTCATTCATTTCTCCCATTATAATCTTTACCACCATCATACTCTGTATTATTGACATTAAAAATCCTACGGATATAACTCTTAATATATGCGTCTTTAACACTGCCATCATCGCCTAGGGTAGTACCATAAACTTTTCTACCTTTATTGTTGCTCTTATACTCACTAGGCAACTCTATCTGTTGGGCGAGTTCAGTCATGACCTTAGTATTGTTAATGGTTTCCTCTGCTCCATATTTTGCGACATACGGTGCAATTTCTTTCATGACTTCAGCGTTCCAGTTTATCCATATATTGTCAATTTTCTCTTGGTCAGCGTTCTTTTGCTTTTTACTCTTCTTTTTCCAGTCAGCATATAGAGCGTCAACCTGTTCTCTGATCGCTTTCTTCTTCTCAAACATACCCTTATCTTTAAAGGTTTTCTGAATGTTTGCCGAGTGGATATCATCTTGTAGCCAGTTTGTAGAGGTCCAAGAGAGGATAGAGACAGGGTTTTGATAAAAAGTTACTACCTCTCCATCCTTGTTTTTCTTCTGATAGCCAAAAATGGACATATCGTCTGCACCCCTAAAGCCTAGTCGTTGCATAGTCTCAAGAGCGTTGGCTTTGCCTTGAGCTTGAGCTTTTGCCGTGAGGTCATCTACATAACCGTTGTTTCCAGTATAAGCACTACCCTTGTTGTTCTCTAGGTTCATTAATGCCAAGATAGAAGCGAAACGTTGGCGAGTGATGGTTGCACCGTATTGAGACTTAAGGTTGTTCGCCACATTGAGGACTTTCTGATAGAACGGATTGATAATGTTGTCTCTTTGGTTCTTCAACTTCTGTATCTTTTCAGGGTCAGTCTCATATCTTAATTGGTTGTTTATCGCCTGCAAATCTTTTCGTGCAAGTAAAACATCTTTCTCATTAGAGAGTGAGGAGACTGCCTGCTTGAATAAGCTCTGTGTACGGTCGTAATTTTTGCTTAAGATAGGACCTGTGAATTGGTCACCTATTCGTCCAATGAATTTCTCTGCACCGTTTCCAGCGTCGCCCTTTACTACTGATTTAGCAAGGTCAGTTAATCCGTCGATAATATCCATGCCAGCCGAACCGAAAATGTTGGATAGTACTTTCTGTGCCATACCTGGGGCAACATTATTTCCGAACAGTCCTGAGATTGCTCTAGCTAGTCCACCAGTTTTGCTATCCATTACGATAGGTTCGTTAGTGTCAGGGTCGATAGTCGTGTAACTTGTATCTAGTGGTTTACCAGTATACAAGTCTTTGCCAGTTGCAACTTCCACAGAGGTACGAACAAGTGGTGGCATGGTTTGAGAGATTACACGAGAGATGCCAGGCACGATATGGTCGCCAATAAAGCCGTTATCGATTAAACGGTTACGGTCAATATTCGTAAAGCCAGTCATATCTATTGGTGAGAGTCCTACTAGGTCGTTCATAGCAAGTTCCCAGAAGGTGTTCTTATTCGCCCCATATAAGCCCTCAATAGCCTGTCTTGCAGGTGCGACAAGCTTACCAATTTCTTCAGGTAGAGGAATACTATATTTTCTACCATGCGATACAAATACCAGTCCACTACGCTTTTCGTATTCAGGTATCTGTTCGTAAACTTTACGGTTCTCCTCACTTCCTAAACTCTGTGCCATTAAGAACCATGTTGGTAAGATTACTCCACCCATGAGACGAGAAGAAACTCCGACAGGATCGAGTGCTGCAACACGCCAGAATGACTTCGCACCGTTGATCGCTGCTCCAAGATACGGTACAGATTGCTGTAATTGGTTGAGGTGATAGAGTTGCCTGCCGAAGTTCGTGGTGGCGTTACTGCCGATAAACTCTGCATAAATACGAGCCTGCTGAATAGAGTAGCCTCTTTTCATTGCGTCAGAATAAGCCTTGTTAGTGACTGCCGAACGCAAAAAAGTTTCACGCTGGTTATGCAATGTTTCTAATGAGTCCATAGCGTCTTCTAGGCTCTCTTTAGCTTTTCCGATAGCTTTCTCTGTACCTTCTTGAAGCTCTGCAAATCGTTTCGCCTTATTAAATTGATACAGGCTTGCCTCTGTTCCAACCCCTGCCCCAACTCTTGCAATATCCATTTCTCGTTTTAGGGCGAGTTCAGCAACAGATGTACCAGTTTGTTCTGCCTTTTTAACTAAAGCATCATAAACTCTCTTGTCGTTGTCAGCAAGGAAGTTCGCAACATCTTTCCCCCAAGTTTCTATCATCTCTTTAGTCGGCTTACCTGTTGGCACAAGTCCACCAGCAATAAAGGCGTTACCAGTATCTTTAATCCACTGATTAATATAGGAAGAACCACCAACCACGGTAGTACCAGTACGGAATAATTTAGACTGTAATCGGTTTACCTTAGACAGATAAGTGTCGGTATAACCAGAGATTTTCGTATTGAAGAAAGAAGCCGTGAGTGGGTCAACAGAGAGAAGTTCGTGTTGTCCAGCCTTGTTGATAACCTCAATAACATTTTCACCTTGCTTAAAGTCGCTAATCTTATCAGCAAGTTTCTTTACCTCATCATAAAGACCACTCTCAGCAACAAGACTGGTCAACCCCTTATCTGTTAATTCTTTAGAAAGATCACCTAAACGACGGTCAATCTCATCTCGGAACTGCTTTGCGACAAGTTCTACCACCTCTTTCTTGTCGTTCCCCATAACTGCAATATGAGATATGGCATCATCAAGGTTCTTCTCGATAACACCTTCAGTTAAGTGTTCCGAAAACGCCTTTAGAGCGAAGAATTCCTTTGCCTTATCTGCCATATCTGTCGCCCCATTAACTTTAACTATATTGTCAAGCACATCAGAGGTCAGGCTCTTATTCTCCATAACTGAGCTTAAGAACTCATCAACATTCTTTTTTACTCCACCTACTAGGTTATCAAAAACCTTAGCATCAAAAACCTCTCCAGTAAGTTTCTTAATTGTTTCTTCGCCCTCAATACCAAAGTCTTTTAAGAACAAGTTGGATACAGTATAGTCAGTTTTACTGTCTATTGCGTTTTTGAACATAGTCTTAGTACGCTCTAGTTCGTTATGAAGCTTAAAGTCCTCACCAGTAATCCTGTCAGTCACTCCAATGAACTTCCAATCATCTAATTGCCTGATGTATTCAGTCCTTGCATAATCTTTGGCATCATTTAAGAGGTCATGCACACGGTATGCCACAACATCTTCATAGTCAGCGTTGGCAATATCGACACGCTTTTGGAAGTCGCCCAGTTTCTTATTTTTATCCGACTTAAATGGTATGTTCGGTTTGTCGATATCACGCTGGATACGGAAATAATCTTCACCACCCTCACCGAATATCCCACTCTCTTTTATTTTCTCAAGAGTTTCTTTATCTCGAAGTTTGAGAACATCAGTTAATAACTCACCGTAGGCTTCATCATATTTCTTAAGCACATCTATAAAGTCATCTGCTTTTTGGGTCAGATCTTCGCCCAGTACCTTTTTCAAGTTTCCGATACGCTCAGTCAACTGAGTCTGTCTCTCTTCAAATAATTTCCTCAGCCCCTTATCTGTAATATTATCTATTTTACTATTGATGTAAGCTAAATCGACAGATGCACCAATATAGTTATTAGTGTTAATGTTTAGAGTTCTTGCACCTTTAACACCAACAATATTAGAGAGGTCAACAACCCCCTTCTTTGAAAGTCCAATAGCGTCCTCTGCTTTCAAAAGTGCAGTAAACTTATCGCCGAACATTTCATCATACGCCCCTTTGAATTTCGGGTCAAAATCGGTCTTCGTGATTTTGGCAAAAGTGGTTTTGCCCCCGTTCTCAAGGTTGTCTCTTAAATTAGAGAGAAGTCTCTTTTTAAAGTTACTGATATCATCAAATGCTTCCATTGCTTTTTTATAACCCTCTGGGTCGAAAGTCTTTGAGGGGATTTTAAGCTTAGATAAAAGTTCAGTAGCTTTATGCTCCATCTCGTTCGCTTGTGCAATATTGATTTTCTTTTCTAGTCTGACCAGTTTATTTTTCTGTCCAGCTGTTGGGTTGGCTATTTTCGCTAGTTTCTCTCTTTGCTCATTGACTTTTTTAACTAAATCATCACTAGTTAAATGGAACAACTTTTTTGCCTTATCGGTCCACCCATTAAGGAAGTTTTTAATCTTGGCTACACCAACAGTTGCACGATTATTAAGGTTCTGTCCGAGTTGAGTATTAGAAAACTTAGTAATAGCCTTACCAGCTACTAGTCCAATACCTACACCTGCTAGATTGCCTACAAACTGTTCCACAACATACTTGCGGGCTTCCTCGTTGTCTGTGTTTCTGATGAAGCGACTAGCAAGCTCAGGGTTCATCATCACAGAGTCGAACACCACTTCTGCCATAAACTTGGAAACAGCCGTAGCCCCTTTTGCCACCTTATCACTAGAGGTCAGGAGTTTAACTGCTTCATTAATAACTTTAATACCATTACTCCCCTCAAGTACAGACTGCATACCTTGAGCTAATTTTGTAGCATTAAACCAAGATGTACTGACCTCACCAGCTTTTCCAATTACCGAAAAGATAGGTTTAGAAGCAACACCAAGTGCCACTCCACCATATTTTGCCATTATCATTGTTGCAACAAAATTAACTGCACCATTCACTAACTCGGCAGAACCTGCACTAGTCTTATTGACTAGTAATCGGTTTTCAGAAACAGAGTCAGTCCATTTTTTAAACTCGTCGCCTATCCCAGTATTTCCTGTTACAGTTGAAGTCAAAAACCTGATTGGAGCAGTGCCAGCAGAGTAAATTCCTTGCATCGCCCCCATAATGTTATCAGTAACGGCGTGCCTTGCTCCAGTCCAAAAGTTAGTACTAGGGTCAGTATTATCTAAGTACTTTTTAAAAGATAGCATTTCCGCAAGTTCCCTAGCTGGAGTTTGACCATCTGCATTGTTTCTTGTAGCATCAATCCATCTACTAACAAGTGTCTTTATATTAATAATCTGTTCGTCAGTTAGCTTGTCATTGCTGTAAGCGTCAGTTAATGTCTTGTAGTCAATGGTGTGAGTGTTTTTATCGTATCCAGGTAGATTAGTAAAATATGAAAACTCTGGAACGTCAGGGATAACCTGTCTATCATTACTGTTTGGAGTAAAGTCACCGTTCTTGATAGTAGCCGACATCGCAGTTTGGGCATCTTCATCAGAGAAGTCAGCCTTATACTCATTCTTGATTTGGTCTTTATACTCATTTATTTGATCATAGCGTGCAACCATAGAACCTAAGTCACTACTCTGTGCCTTAATCCAGTCCTGTGCAGTCCTCAAGTCGTTCTGATTTGAAGTGAGAGCAAACTTAGTATTTGGGTTTAATTTCTGTGCTTTAGAAAGCTCTAAGAGAGCAGGCTTCAGTTGCTCTTTATAGTATTTGCTGTCAGTAAAAGACTTCGGGGCGTTGACCTCGACATCACCATTGTCTGACATCTTAATGTTGTAAGAAGAGTAGAGATCCTTTTTAGACACAAACTCGCCAGTATCACCATAGCGATATAATTTTTCACCAGAGTTTCTTCTGGCGACATTAGTGTCATTGTACGGCATCGTGCCGAGAACCTTACCGTCGTCGTCTACGATATTAAAACGATTTGGGTCGGTGTTGTCCAGTTTCTTATAGACTGTATTTCCATTGCCATCTGTTGTTGCAAACCACGTATGCTCTTCTGTACTGTTTATATCATTAAAAGCTTTCATAGTAATCCTAATTTATTATCTCAGTATGTTTACCAGCGTTCGGTTTGCGAAGCTTGAGGCCATTAAGATAAAAATAATTATCTTCATTGTCATATGGTGTTTGGCCTTGAGGAACATCTTTTGCTGAGTTCAGGTTGTCTTCTAGTTTTCCACTTTGAATACTAGGGTCTTTTTCCATTACATTACCACTTGTCGCTTGTCTTTGGAGTGCGTCTTGTTTGGCGTTGGCTCTTCTTTCTTGGTTAAGTCTTGACCTCATCAGGCGTTGCTTATATTGAGCAGAAAGCCCTGCTAAAACATCAGAGAGAGCCTTAGCCTGTGCTGTGGCTCTTAGGTTAGCCACCATACTGTCTACCTGTGGGGTTTGATAGCGTTGGAGAAAATAATCTTCACCACCAACTAAGCCACCTTGTGTTGGGATAACATCTGTGCCAAGGTTTCTCGTATCAGCCTGTATTCCAGCGTTGTTGTTTGCCTGGATACTCCTAAGGTTGTCAATAAATTGCATTTGTTCATCACGAGAGAGGGTCGGGTTGATATATTTGTTTCCCTCATAATCGTATGCTTCATTATTATTCATGCCTTAATTGTATCAAAAGAAAAGCCTACCAGCTAAAAACTGATAGGCTTTAACTTAAGGATTGTATACTAAAAAGTATGAAATATGTAATACCTTGAGAGGAGAACTAGTCATAACGGGTGGGCATCATTTTCCACTTCTCCTCTCAAAATCATAATACCACAACTGTGCTAATATTGGTATATGGAAAGCAATACTTTTAATACGAAAAACATTGTAGACAGAATAAGACTAATTGGAGAATTAGAACATCTCTACTTCCACGCTAAGATGTCAGCCTCTGTTGCCAAACTAAACAATGACGAGGATATGGAAGTCTTTCATCAGACTGTCGCTAGTAAAACTCAACGACTTCGCCGAGAATATATGACAAAACACTTTGGCAAAATGCCAGACGAGCTGTGGTGTGAGGGGAAAGTATCAGCCTCTCTAAGGCAGATTGCTTATGAAACAGATACAGGTGATACTGAAACACTTGCTAAAATAGATGACATTGTAAACACGGTATGGGGGGAGATTACCAACCTAGACTTGTCAGGCTGTAAAGCGTGTGAGGAAGATAGGAAAGAATAATATAAAAAATACCCCCGAAAGGGTATTTTTTGTTGGTTTTCACCTCTGTACTAGGCGACCAAACCGTTGAACTCTAGGATACTTCCGTACACAGGGAATGTGATCCCGCTCCCGACGTAAATATCATCAATAGTTCCACGCTCAAGCTTATCACAAGCATTTGGCTCAAGGTTGAGGGTGTAGGCGTGTTTCTCGAAAGAATAGCCAACACGAGGGTCAAGAAGAGCGACATACTGTTTCTTTGCATCAGCAGAGAAGAGTGGATAAATAGAAGCAACAGCACCAGCGACACCTGCGGTAACTAACCATGGGGAACGCTTCATGATGACGACATTGCCTGAAATACCGAGGATAGTCTTTACATCATTAGCGATCTGGAAGCCTGGTAAGTCCCAAGCGTTGAAGGTGTTGACGATTTGATAATTAGCGTTAAGGTTATACGCATTCTGGACAGAGAGGATAATCTCACTTGCAGCTTCAGCACTCATGAAGACAGTTGGGGCGATACCAAATGAGTTAGACATATAGGTATAAGCCTGGGAGATTAAGGTACGCTTTTCACCAACCTTACCAAGGTTTGCCCAGTAGTGGGTAGCTTGAGTTTTTGCGAGAATTGCATCAACAGTTCGAGCAGGTGCAGCGATAAGACCTTTAATAACCTTATTCCAGAGGTCGATTTCACGAACGAACTCATAAGCACGCTTTGATTTAGCGAACTGTTTGGTTGCGTATTCGAGTGTCCAGAAGTCAGTATCTTTATCACAGTAACGAACACCGTAAGCGTATTCAGTATCAAAACGGAAAGTTAAGCTTTGGAACTCTGGGTCAGTTGAGATACAAGGTACAGAACAGTTAAGTTTCATACGGTCGTGACAAGTATCAGCCTGTTCATAGGTGATAGCTGAAGTCTTAATCATTGAAAGAGGATTTTGATCTTTTTCAACGATAAGTTTCCACTCCTGACCAAAGCGAAGTTTCGAGATAAACTCATCTGTTTGAATTATTGAATTACCTGTGAAGAAAGAACGAGCAGAGCTAACTTCCATTGCAAGAGTAGGTTCTGTGACGACATTGCTTGCTACGAGTTCACGAATAAGAGGACCTTGGACTTTGTAGTCAATAGGAACAGTCTTTGGGTCGGTCTTAGCCGTAGCTAAAGTTTGGGTATAATTACCAGCCATTTAATATTTTTCCTTTATTTAATTTAACTATTCGTCTGTCCTTCTTATTGGCGATTGCAAGTCGTCAATTCAAAGTGTCTAGTAAAATAGGCTTGTTTTTCTTCGTTTTACTCACTCGGTTTCGCTCGCCGAGTGGGTCTATCCAAAAGACTAGTCCACTCTCTATTACTTTAGACTTACCCTCAATATACACGAAAAAATATCTAAATAAAAAAAATGGCAAGGAAAAAATAAAAATAGCCAGTTACCTGGCTATCTCTATAATATTTGTGATATGTTCTTGGATTTACTAGTATTCGGTTTTACCCAACTACTCTTTAGGAATTATAAACATTATTCTTCAGGAACTCAAGAGCCTTGTCGATGCTTGGGTGACTTTGCCCCATTTGTTTTAGCTCCATATTCTGTTCAACAATGTCAAGAGCCATTTCCCTAGAGGTGACTTCACCATTAGCTCCTGTTTCGACTAAGTTAACTGTTGGCGCACCAGAGCCTTCGGGTTCGGTTGGCTGGACAGTTTGGCGGGTCTTAGCATAAAGTGAGAGGAAGTTCCTGATTTTTGCATCATTAATATTACCATGACCATCAGTTATATTGATATCAAAATCATCTAAGACTTTAAGGATAGAACCGTTCTGAATTTCATCTGCAATAGACTTATATTCATCATTACTAGCTAAGTCATTAAAGTATCTACGATTATTAAGGTCAGTTTGAGAGAGGTATCCCTCTGGCGTTTTATATTCTTGGACTGGTTGAGTTGGTTGGGTCGGTTGAGTTTGAGCTGGTTGGACTGGTTGGATATCCTCTTGTTTCTGTGGGTTTGAGATAGTCTGTTTCATCTTCTCAAACACCTTATCAAAACCACCATTGCCTGAAGTAAAGCGATTAAATGCTTCCAACTGCTCAACAGACATACCAAGAGCCTTACTTAACTGCTCTTTGGTTGGCTCTGCTTGTGGTTGACCTTGTGGTTGCTCTGTTGGTTGCGTCTGTGGCTGTGTGGTTTCAGTTGCACCTTGACCTTGATTTTCTAATTCTGGCATTTTGCTCTCCCTATTTAATAGTTTAATTATTGGACATATTTAGTTTTTTATCAAGTTCAGAAAGCATTTCAGATAGTTCTCTGATATCTCTAGCTGTCGCCCCTGCACCTGCTATATTCACCTCTTGAAGTTGTTTCTCTAACAATCTAGCTTTTACCTTCAGACTTTTTGATAGCCTACTGATAATAGCTGGATTACTCTCTGTCCTATAAAGAGTATCTATGATAATCTCGCTTGCATTCTCCATTGGTTAGTATTCTATTCCATACCATTAGGATTTGCAAACATTGAGCCACTTTCCTCGGTTAATCCATCAAGATTGGTTTTCATTGCACCGTCTTGAGATAACATCTCAAGTAGTTCAGGTGGCAACTGTTCGTCTTGTTCAGGCTGTCCAGTTCCTTGATTTAATTCGCCAGAGAGAGCCATAGTCGCTTGTTCTGCCATTTCAGGATTTTGGTCAACTGCGTTCATCGCTTCATAAATTTCAGGGTTCTGTTCATAGTTCGCCTGGTTCTGTGCAAGAGCATTTGCCTGGTTCTGTGCCATAGCCTGTGCAAGCGCCACTTCTTTTTGATTATTCTGTTTTAAGAAGTTCTTCACCAGAGGTCGTGGAACTTGGTCATAGAGAGCTTGTGCAATTAGGTAAGCCGAACCTTCCTCTGTTAGCATATCCTTGAATGTGCCAAGTAAGGTGAGGGCATTAACAGCAAGAGATTTATCATGTACTCGTTTAGCGAGCTTAGATTTCACAGTAATAGTCGCAGAGAGTGCCATCTGTTCTAGGGTTAAGAGGTCGCTCATACCATGGTTTACCACCTCAAAGCTTTGCTTTGGTGAATAAGCCACACGGTTAGCAATACACTGTCTTGCGATGTCGGCATATAAAGACATGATGGCGTTCTGATGTGTTGCTAGGCCTTGTGCCATAGCTCCTTGTGCCATGCCACTTTCAGCGGCACTTGCCCTATCGCCCATCATCTGCATTGCATCGAACTGGTCATAACCGTGCAAGGTTTCCTTAATCTCTTTCTCTAGCTTGGCAATTTGACTGTCGATAGAAGAAAAGTCATACGGAAACTGAATTGTAGCAATATCACCCTGTACCTCGTCCAGTACAATACCCATAATATTAAGAACACCCTTTAATTCATCAGCGTCAGCAGAGTTTGCCGTGATACGCAAGATAGAGAGAATTTTAGCGACATGAGAGCGTTTTGCCTCCCAACCACAGAGTTCATCGTGTAAGTCGAGTAACATCATAACATCAGAAAACGGATAAGACACGATGTCTTTATTTTTCACTAATTCCATTTTGAACTTAAGCGGACAATCTAATTTAAAGTCAATCACCTTTTTGACTAGTTCATCTGTCATTGGATTAGTCGTGGTCATTAAGATTTTACGCCTAAACGATTTGGAATTGGCAGAGATAACGAAACGACGGTTGATAATCTGGAAACGGATGCCACGCTCTAGGTCATACATTGTAATAAGTTCAACATCATCACCACCATAACCTGATTTAGTTTTAGCTTCAGGTAGCGTTGCTCTACTCTGATAATAAGAGAGGTTATAACAAGAGTATAAGTCATGCCTATAATCCTCCATACCCTCGGTTAAACCGCCTGCAAGGCTTGAAGAAGAGGCAAGTGTGTTCATAGTTGAAACATATAAGTCTAGCCCATTAAGAGAACGGATTTTACGCCCATGGACTTTGACCTGCTTATTTATCTCTGTCTTATCGCCACTTGTAGTAAAGATATCAGTATCAGGAGCAATGATATTAAGATTTATCTCCTCATTAGGATTGGTATTAAGTATCTCCTTGAGTCTACTCCAACTCACCATTTCGCCATAACCTCTGAAGCGTTCCTGCCCAGTAGAGGAATACTTGGTGTCAAAGAAGATGTTCTTCGGGTTAATACGCTTGATTATGTTCTTATCTTCAATAGGGTCGTATTTGATATCAACTGCCACGATACCATTACAGGTTAAGTCATGGGAAAAAGTTGATGCCATAAGGTCTAGGTGGGAGAGCGTGTAATCCTGCTCGCATTTTCTTGCCAGTAGCTCCTCGGTGTTGTCCTCTATCACCATAAATGGGTCATCAAGCTTATATTCATAGCTATCGACCCCTGTTGACATCTGTGCCGTGCGGTTATCCACCGCTTTCTTCAAAGTAAAAGAACGCCCCTCTGGCATTTCACCACAGAACTTCTTCAATTTCTCTCTCCTGCTTGCGTCAGGAACTTTTGACAAGTTACTAGCTAACTCCTCTTGATAGGTGTTGTGATAAGGTCTACCAGTTAAGGCAAGATTTACTCGGTGAAGTAAGTTCGCAAAAAAGATACGAGAGCTTCTGCTTTCCTCTATCCATTGTAAAGGGTAATCAAATTCATTATTAAGACTGTCGCCATTCATACGCTTATTGTATCCTATAACACAAAGAGTTCAGATTTTTTACGCCCATCTAACTGTTTCTCCGTCAAACTCCCTGCATAAATCCAAAGACACGCCACCTGGTCATCATGTCCTTTGCCTGCTTCCATACGCACCGTCACGCTCCCATCACTTCTCTTCTTTTTCTTCTTCACAAAATTCCTCATCTGCTCAATCAGGATAGAGTCGTGAATGATGATTTTATCTTGAGAAAGTAGCAATATTATCTTCTCTATCATCGACTCCTTAGAACTTGCCGTAGTCCTAATTCCTATTTGCCTCACTCGCTCTTTCGCCCCACCTCTGACTTTGCCTCTCGCTGCTACTGCCCCTTGCGTGTAAAAGAAGTTAAAGTACCTAAGCTGCCTAACTGCCACTAGAAAAGCCTCTGCCACATTGACCTCAGGACAAATCGTCGCCCTGTTATAGAGTTTCGCCATTGCTACTGCAAAGTCGGCATAGTCCTCTATCATATAACCCTTACCGTTAAAAGTCGCCACCTGCTCTAATCCTTCGTCGTCCCAAATCTGCATGGCGAAAAAGTCGGACTCTTCAGAGAAAGAGGTAATCGGGTCAACGATAAGCTTATATCTATGCCCGTGTTTTGGTGGCACAAACACTCTAAAGTCAGACTCCTCTGCTTTCTCTGCCTTGACCTCACCTGTTAAGTTGTCGGTCACCAAACGATAAGCCTGCCCTGTCATCAAGTTCTCTTCTTGCTTCTTTAAGAGTGGTTCAGGGAAAACGGCTGAGTCATCAGTAATACTTAAAATATCCTCTAGGGTGGTTGGATACTCATAACGCATGGTGGAAATCTTTAGAGACTTGGTGCGATACCAACCAATCTTGTCGGCGAACTCGCTCTCTGGGATATCCTCTGCTTTCATGGCGGGAATAATCACATCACGCTCATATTCAGATAAGTTGTCAAGGTCGACACTCTCTCCATCACCCTTTCGCCCATAGACCAAAAACCATGGTACGAATATAAAATCCATCTCCTCTGGGTGTTTTATCGCCGTCTTCACCTTATTTAAGAAATATGGAGACATACGGTCGGAGAAAGTCGAAATAAAGACCACTAAAGAGAAGCCGTAGTCTGGGATAGCACCAGAGATAGCGTCCTCGGTCACCTCTGGGTGGGCGTATTCACTCGGCTCATCAGCAATCCAAATATTCACCGTGCCAGAACGGATTGAGTTCGCCCCTGCCGACACCACATCACAGTATGAGTTCCTAATAATTTTCCCTCTAATATCCGAGTAATAAAGAGAGAGGGCGTTGGCGTTAGACTTCTTGTAGATATTTGGAAAGATATCTGGGTGAACACCAGTAATTAAGGGTAAGAACTTCTTATCCAAGAAACTCTGTGCCGCCCCACTTGTCTGCAAGGTATAAGCTAAGGTTAAGTTCTCACAGCCATTAGCAAACGCTAAGACATAGTTAATAATAGAGGTCACGAGGACAGATTTACCAATCTGGCGAGAGGATAAAATCACCACATCTTTTCGGCGCTCCACTCTCGTGGCTTTCGCAATATAAGAGAACAAGCGTCTTGCTATTCGCTCCTGCCCCCTATTCATCTTGGGGTGAATAAGTCGCCTGGTATCTTTATCCTGTATCTGAACTAGGTTCTCAAAGTAATACTTAAACCCCTCAAAATCCCCAGTCAAAGCTTTTCTTAGCTCATCTGGGGAAATAGGAACTGGATCTAAGGCATACTTATTCTGAAGTAGTGTGCCTTGACTATCTATTCTTGCTACCACCGATAATCTCTCCTAAAGTCGTATCAAACTCACTCGGAGCTTCCTCTCGTTCCAAGACATTATTATTCCTAATCGAGGTGTTATATTTCGCTACTGCCTCTGTTAGATGTAAAATGTCGTCTGACGAGTCGGCATTCTCGATCAAAAAGTATAACCTCTCAAGTAGTTTCTCATTGAGGTCGGTCACCGTTATCTGTTTCGGTGTCAGCTTCTCCACTACACACTCAATATCGGGCAAGACAAAGTTCCTCTTATTTTACTTCTTGTCGACGCTGGTCGGCAACTCTAGCGACCTCTAACTCTGCCTGACCTGTAATCGTATTAATTTGGCGAAAAATCATCAAGGCTTCACTCTCCACCTCTGGAAGTTCGGTATAAGTAGCGTTCTTAATCTTCTTGACCTTAGAGTTAAGAGTAGCGACTAAAGAATACAGAAGCTTTAAGTTCGGCGTCTCGACACTACCCTCTGACATTGCCGTCATCTCCTACCTTTGCTCCGTTCTCATTGCGCTGTGGTCTTGCTCCTGGATTAGTCTTTGGATCGCTCACAGTAGTAATTGACCTGGTTGGATTGGTAATAGCTTCCTCATCATATTCTGCTCCTCTGATGTCCCTGAAGCGAGCCATGGCAGCCTCTTTAAATAAAAGAACATCTAACTCTCTCTCAAATGTAATATAGCGGTTACCATTCGCCACTACTTCACCTTTGCTGTTTTTAGTGACTAACGGAATATTAAAGTTATGGAATAACTCAACCCAATTATAGTTATTCATAATAAACTTTAAATCAACTACTGGTTCCTCTTCTGTGTGGCTCTTAATCAAATCCATCGCCTCTTGGACGGTGATAAATTGTTCGTGCATTTTTACCCTTTTTCCCTCTTATTAAACTAATTAAATAATAAAACAAATTAAATAAAAAGGCAAAAAGAGATTAAGCTAGTTTAGAAAGTAATACCTCTGCCTCGGCAATATTTATCGCACTACCATCACCAAACGACACGAAGTGAATAGGGGCAGTCGGAGAGGTAGCTCCCACGGCAATAGCGTAAGATGAAGACCCTTTAATCAGGTCAAGCAGTTCTGCCTTATGCTCCCCTGTAAAGATAGACACAGCATCAAGCGACTGCTCTTTCCCCATGTAAACAGGAATAGTCGCCCAATCAGAAAGCCCTGCCCCCCGCATCACTCTCCGACACATCTGCTCACTCCCCGAACAACTACACGCAATTACCCTAATCATTTGTTTTTCCTCCTCTCCCCCAGTCTCTCTTTTTTACGCCTTTTAATAATCTCTTGCAAGGAGTAGGCTTTCCCCCTATACTCCTCGTCTATATCTAGCATATCCTCTTTTATTAAGCGATTAATAATTTCCGCCATCACCTCGTCGAAGTTTCCCTTATGCACGACATAAGCTGCACAAATCTCTGGTCGCCAAGTCTGATATTTCTTCAACTTCTCTTTCTGTAGTGGCTGGAACTCCGACTTCTCCTCACGCTTAAACTCAATAAACCCATAAAACCCCTTATAACAGATGATGGTGTCAGGATCGCCTGCTGGTGTCGTCGCATTCTCCTGCAACTTCCAGACAAACGCCCCCTGCTCTCTTAAGCTCTTAATAAACTTCTGCTGTAAGTCTTTCTCTAATTTAGTTGGTTGTTTAATTGTCATTTTTTCTTCTCCTTAGTTTTTCTTCGTTTCGTTTTCTTTATCTCTCTTAGTTCCCCCTTATCCTTATCCCAAACTAGTGTCGGTGATACCTCTATTAAACTGTCGGAGGCTCGTGGGAGTGTGGTAAGTAGGCGCATAAAGGCAAGACGAGCTATATCTGTTGATAAACTCATACGAGAGAGCTTAGTGATAGGATTTTTAGACAGAACACTAATTTCTAGTAGCTCCTCACCTGTAAATAGCATCTCTGTGCCGCCATAGTCGCATAGCGACAACCTCGGATTAAAATATATCGCCCTCGCCACAATAAAGTCTAGTTTGTCCTCTAAGGCGGCTGAGGTTTTGGGAGCTACGAGTGGTGAGTCCGAGGGGATGAAGCAACCCGAAAATGCTTGTGTCTCCTCTTTTTTCTCTTCCTCTTCCTCTTTTTCAGAGAAAGTCTCCACTAAACGGTCAAGATATGGGTCGTTATCCATTCATTCCCTCCTCATACGCCTGCATTCTCTCCATCACACTCCCACCTAACTCGTGATACTGGGATAAGGTATGGTTATTCATGTTAGTGGTCATAAACTCAGGGTGCAAAATCGGTAGTGGTTTAGTTCCCACAAAACATCTAATCTTGATTGATTTCTTACCCTGCGAGACCGTCCTATTGGTCACCTTAGAAAGTAAAAACCCATTAAAGAAGAACTGGAACTCTTTCCTCGTCTGTATCTTATACTCATGTATCTTGCACCAATTCACATAATCCGTATAGATAAGAGACACCGTCGTAAACCCGTTGAAGTATTTCTCAAACAACTTAAAGTAAACCGAAGCGCTAGATGTCTCCTCCTCCATGAACTGCTGATAACTTCGCATAGTCGGTGAAAACACCATCTTGCGATCGGGAGCCGAATAATAAGTCGCAATAGCAAGCACTAGTGGTAATAACTGGGCGTACATCTTAGCCGTATACGTATCCCTCTCAAAGTGATTCGACTTATTATCGCAAGACGAGAGGTCAGCTAAAAACGGAATGGCGAGAGTACGACGCATACACGCTTCTGTACCTGTGCCTCGCCACTCTGGCATGTGATTCATCGGGAAAATGCTGGTAAAGTCAGCCGTTAAGTATAGCGGCTCATTTGAGCCCATACGAGAGAGAGTCAGCGTGCCATGGTCAGAAAGCGTTTTAAAGGCTGACTGTTGTTTGTCTAACTTCGTGTCGTCTTCCTCATCAGGCGCATTTAAAAGAGAGTGGAGTAGCTGGTGCGTGTAGTGGTCGTCGGAGAGCTGGCTCATCTTCACGAGCGAGGTATTGCGAGAGCCAAGTAAGGTGTGCAGCATATTCACGCAAGCCGATTTCCCGCCTCTGGCTTTCCCAATTAAACAGAACGAGCCGAGAGGCTTTCGTTTCATAAAGATCGTCGCAATCATTCGGAGAATATCCGACAAGATGTCTGGGTTATTCCTCGTCCAAGCGTGCATGAACTTAAGCTCTTCAGGCAGGATAGACGAGAAGTTGAGCGAGGTCTCGGTAGAGCGAGTGGCGAAGGGGAGCGCCTCTATTTGCTCGAGAAAAGAGTGGTAGCGAGGAAGCACCTCGGCGGCAGTAATAAGGACTGGATTCACCTCTGGGCGATGCTCCGTGTAAAAGCGTGAGTCGAAGAGTCGAAAAAACGACACCTCGTGAGAGGCGAGGTCCGTCTGGCGACGCAAGGTCTGGTATTGGTTATCCCAGTAAAGGGTTGGTGATATTTCGATTAAATTATACAAATCTTTCATTTCCTTTTCTTCCTTCACACTTAAAAACAACGTGTCTGAAGCCTGCGTTAATTGAGAGGCGGAGAACCCACCGAGATGCTCCTCGAGATACGGGCGAATCAGAAGCTTTGCCGTCTCCTCATCGAGATAGGAAAGAGTGTGGGAAGTGGGAGAGTCAGAGGAGAGCTTGCGGTAATAATAAGTAGAATGCGGCGGGTTCTTCAGGCGGATTATCTGATAGTCATTTAAGACAAGGTTAGCGAGTGTGGAGACTTGAGCTGGTTGTTGTCTTGTTGGATACATGTTTCTAGTTTAGTCAGTTTGGTGATATTTTGGAATGGATTTTGTAAAGATTACAACGTTATTAGAGATACGATTTTACAAGATTTTGTGTGGTCTCGGGATGTGGTCAGGTGGTGAGGGGGGGCAGGTTGGTGAGGTGAGACGGCGGTGGTGGGGTAATCGGGAGAGGGGTCGTAATACCCCCTCAACTACCCCATTGTATGGGGTACTATATACGGCCCCTCCCTGGGGGTCTCCCCCCTGTAAAAATTACAACAAAAAATAGCACTCAATCAACAAGAGTGCCAGCACTCCATGCACCTCAAGTTGCACCTCTCCACCTGTGGAAAACTTAATCAAAAAATAATATAAAAAATCAATACTAACTATTGACTTAATCCCTCAAGTTTGCTATAATTAAAGCATAAAGATATGGAAGCAATCGTGAAATAATTAAGTCAGATTCACCAATACCTTTATAAAAGCAAAAACAAAAAAGTAAACAAGGAAACAATAAAGATGCAATACCAACGATTAATGAGGAGAAGAATCGAACTAGAGAAAAAAGCACAACTAAAAAACAAATTGCTCAGTATCCTACTGATCGTAGGTATTGCAACACTTATATTCGGCGCTGGTTATTTTACCGCCAAACTACAAGCCAGAGAGGCCCGCATGGCGGCTTACGCTGAAGCTAATAACTGCACTTGGCAATGGGACATGAGCGGGCGAATTTTACCAGCCGATGAAGCAAAAATCTGTAAATAATAAGGAATTTTAAAAAAATGAAGATCAAAGAATATCAAGCTTATAAAAAACATATACTAAACTACATGACAGTTGATGAATTAAAATTTGATTTAAAACACCACACAGCCCAACAATTAGTCCGTGACGGTTTCTTTAACTGTTACCTCTCACAGGTATTAGACACCCTTAAAGAAGTTTACGGTGACGAATACAAGCCTGAAACATACTTAACTAAAAATGGTGACTTAAAATATAGGAATGATGAGCCATATTGTTGGACCATCTATATTAATAAAATGGCGATGGCGATTGAGAAACTAGTTAAGGAGTAAAATATGAATAAGTTACTGGGGTACGTCAATTATAAAGACACTCACCACTTAAAAGAATTGCTAAAAGAGAATGACATAGACATTGAATATTACAACATCGATTCCGTTTGGGATGATGCTAGGATTTATACAGACAATATCGAAGATGTAGAGGTTAGAGTATATGGCACTGATTATGTCATTGTCCAGAATACCAAACTAATTGAACTGGTCGAACGGATCGAAAAGGTGACAAACTTTACCGCAACCCTAATAAATGATGGTCTCTTCATTGACCACAAGAAGGGTGATCATAGCAATGACTATTCACTCACTATAGAGGACTATAAAAACACAAAAATCCGTGTTGCTAATTCATCTACTGTCGAATACTTCGACAATATCGACGATGCAGGTGACTATTTAATAGAACAACTAAATTTTTAACTAAAACATTGAGGAGCTAAAAAATGGAATATTATAAAAATCTTATCGAAGATAAACTAAACGAACTAGTAAAAGACGGCGATGAGGCAGACTCTCAGGTTGCGGAGCGCTGGCTTGAGGGTGACACAAGAGATGATTTTGGGAACCTTTCAGGTAGTCGTAACTTTAACGACCTCAAGACAAGACAGATACTATTTGAGGCTGGCTTTCCATTCGATGGTGATTTAATAGATCTACTTGAAGAGGCAGGATACAATTTATCAACCCTAAAACAGGGAGCTGAAGCAATCGACGTAATCATTTGTGAATTGCTTGTACCAATAGTGGCCCAAGAGACCCTAAACAGGATAGAAGCAGAAGAGGAATAAAATATGAATACTAAAATTATTAAGAAAATTGCAAAAGCCAATCCAATACCAAACACTCACGACACAGTTATGATCCAAGGTAACAACGGGATTGTACTAAGCTTAGACACTGGTTATTGCTTTGACCGCCCTGACTTCATTACTGAGGACGGCATCTATAAAGCCGAATACTTAGCTGACAATATCGCAGTTAAAGTTGATCAACCTCTTGATGACTACCCTGAATTTGACGCTGACCAATTAACCACAGATATTAAGATTAGGGTGACTAACAAACAAATCAAA
>FLSG01003573.1_pt1 | contig 51423 bp, 47 predicted proteins | sample 1550511 | NCBI WGS metagenome assembly FLSG01 (sample SAMEA4031768, study PRJEB14383) | metagenome | biome: human; feature: oral; material: saliva | place: Philippines | collected 2014
GAAAATTTACCGCTGGATGATAGCTATACATGGAAGTAGATTCCATACCAATCACAATCTGGTCAAACGAATAGGTTTCGTGAAAGGAGAGAATCTGTTCTTTCAGCTCCCAGGCACCTTGGGTATCATTGCCATAGGTGTGATTTAACAACACCACCATTTCATCGGTTAAATAACATGTATCTAGTTTTTCTGAGCTAACGTCTATACCTACAAATAATTTCACGGGAAGGACCTCCTTTCAAAAAAATTAGGAAAATGCTTCGATACTGTGGGCTTCCCAAGATACACGTTGTGTAATCACAACCTCGTTTACGAGAATATAATGACAAAGGGCAAGAGCTGCTTTTCCACCTTCTACTCAAGGTAGGCTTGTCCAAATGTCGAAACAGATAGTGTGTTGGTAATGATAACAACGGTCTGGGTTGCATGCTTAAACGCGTAGACAGAACTACAGGAGGAAATAGCACAATCCCATGTGGATCCTTTCCACTGACTATTATATCTCAGGAACCACACAATATCGAAACAAGATCCCAAACGCCCTCCGCTCGTTCAAGAATCACAAGCTGCGCGGAGCTCCGCTCCTTGCCTTGGCGAGCAAAGCTCGCTTTAACAAAAGGGAAACATTGTGTTGCTTAAAGCTTTTATTGATGAATGTTATTTATTTTATTTTCAAAGAACCAGAATGTTTGCATCAGAGATGATGCTTATAAATATATTTTACGAGGAGGAAAAGTAAATGAAAAAAACCATATTAACTAAAAGCTGCCTATTTGTAACATTACTTATTCTTTCTGGTTGTTCAACTGGGAAAACGAATGAAGCAGAACAAGAAAACCAGCCGATTCGTCTCATGTCTGAATCCGAGCTGACAACACTTGATACTTCAAATATGCTTGATTTTCCTGATGCTATTGTTCAAACTGCGGCTTTTGAAGGATTATATGCACTCGATGAAGAAGACGAAGTTATTCCCGCAGTAGCAGAAGAAATGCCAGAGATCTCTGAAGATGGGAAAACATATACCATCCAATTAAGAGAAGATGCTAGTTGGTCAAATGATGACCCAGTCACTGCAGATGACTTTGAAGCTGCCTGGAAAAAAATGATCGATCCAGAAAATGCACTAGAATATAGCTTCTTGTTGATAGACACCATGGAAAATGCCGAAGCGATTTCAGAAGGAGAAAAAGAAGTGGATGAACTTGGTGTTGAAGCACTTGACGATCACACACTAGAAATTCATTTAAATGAAGCTACTCCCTATTTTACTTCTCTATTAGCATTCCCTACTTTCTTTCCCCAAAACCAAAATGCTATTGAAGAGTTCGGAGAAGATTATGGCAGCAGTAGCGAAACTGTGGTTTACAATGGACCCTTTGTAGTAGAAAACTGGGACCAATCGCAAACGGATTGGGAACTAACGAAAAATGATAAATATTGGGATCAAGAAAATGTGAAAGCTGATAAAATTCATTACGACGTAGTAAAAGAATCTTCAACGGCTTTAAATTTATATAACGACGGTCAATTAGATGTCGCAACGCTGACTGGAGAAATGGCAAGACAGAATTTGAATCATGAGGACTTTGAAGATTACCCCACTGCTACAATGAATTATATTCGTTTAAACCAAGAACGAGCTGGTAAAGATACACCGTTAAAAAACGAAGATCTGCGTAAGGCTTTAGCACTGGGGGTTGATAAGGAAAACTTAGTAAACAACGTTATCGCAGATGGATCTGAGCCCTTACATGGCGCAATAACAAAAGATTTTGTCTCCCATCCAGAAACTGGCAAAGATTTCCGAGAAGACGCAGGTGATTTAATGAAATATGATAAAGATCAAGCCCTCTCCTATTGGAAAAAAGCACAAGAAGAACTAGGAGACGAAATAACATTAGAATTACTTGTAACCGATGAAGGAAACTATAAAAAAATGGGAGAAAGTATTCAATATCAATGGCAGGACCTTTTTGAAGGGTTAACAGTCAATGTGAAATCAATGCCCACCGAATCTGCGTTGAATTTAGCCCGCGATAGTGATTACGACATGTTTTTAATCTACTGGACACCTGATTATAAAGACCCAATTTCAACTTTAAATACCTTATATTCGGGTAACGATCGAAATTACTCCAATGAAACTTATGACCAACTTCTAGATGATGCATCAAAAAAATACGCCAATGATCCAGTAAAACGCTGGGAGACATTAATTGCAGCAGAAAAAGAAGTAATGGAAGATACAGCCGGTATGATTTCGATTAGTCAAAATCAGCAATCTGTTCTGCAAAATAGTGATATTTCAGGAATGAATTACCATACCTTTGCTGCTCCTGTCACATTGAAAGATGTTCATAGAGAATAACTAATTTTCTTAAAAATTTAAAATAAAAAATTGCGGATAGACATATTATCGTCGTTCCGCAATTTTTTATTTTATTTAATCATTTCGCATATTTTTTACCTTAATCATTCTTGTAACGCCAGCGCGCTCATCTTCTTCTAACTTCATTCGAATGTAATAAATCGTTTCTTCCAATTCAGGAATTGTCATATATTCCAAAGCGTTCACACGTCTGCGCGTCTTTTCAATTTCGTCAGACAGAAGTTGACAAGATTTTTCAATTTCAGTTAATTCTAACAACTTTGGTAAAACATTTGTAAAACCTTCAATTGACTTATCCAATGGTGCATTAGAATTCAAAAAGCCATATTCAAGAGGGGCTTCTAGAAAGTCTTCATCGTACTGAAAGTTCATAATAGGAACAGAAACGCTCATAATATTTTTTTTAGCCATTTCCAAACTCACATCTGCTGCTGGTAAAATGAATAATTCTTCAATAAAGTTTTCATTCAAAGAAGCATTGGCCAAACGAAAAGCTTTCATCGCATTAACCATTTCTTCTTCTACTTCTTTACGTAGTTTATTATTTTTACGAATCAGTGTAATAAATTGACGCATCAATTCATCTTGCTTATCTTTTAACAGTTTATGTCCTCTTTTGGCTGTAGATAATTGATCAGAAAGATGCGACATTTCCATTCGAGTAGCTTGTACATCTAATTTTGCCATAACAACCTACTCCTTTTCTGGAAGAAATTCATTCAGCATATCATCCTTGATCCGTTTCAATTCATTTCGAGGTAGCATATCCAACAATTCCCAGCCTAAATTTAAGGTTTCTTCAATCGTACGATTGGTTTTAAAGCCTTGATTCACATATTTTTCTTCAAACTCATCAGCAAATTTAGAGTAAATTTTGTCAGATTCAGATAGCGCATCTTCTCCTAAAACAACCGCCAGCTCTTTGGCTTGTTTTCCTTGAGCATAAGCAGAAAACAGCTGATTCATCGTAGCTGAGTGATCTTTTCTAGTTTTACCTTCTCCTGTTCCCTTATCTTTTAAACGAGATAAAGAGGGCAGAACATCTATAGGGGGTTGAATACCATTTTTATCAAGATCTCTAGATAAAATAATTTGCCCTTCTGTAATATAACCCGTTAAGTCGGGAATCGGATGAGTAATATCTTCTTCTGGCATAGTCAATATTGGAATCTGCGTCACCGAACCACTCGCACCTTTGATTCTTCCTGCTCTTTCATACAAAGTAGCTAAATTCGTATACAAATAACCGGGATAACCACGCCGGCCAGGAACTTCGCGTCGTGAAGCAGAAATTTCACGTAATGCCTCACAGTAATTTGTCATATCAGTCATAATAACAAGTACGTGCATCCCTTTTTCATAAGCTAAGTATTCAGCAGCTGTTAAAGCCACTTTCGGCGTGGCAATCCGTTCAATCGCCGGATCACTGGCTAGGTTCATAAACACCACTGAGTGATCGATCGCCCCTGTATCACGAAAATCTTGCATAAAAAATTCTGCTTCTTCAAAAGTAATTCCAATACCAGCAAACACCACCGCAAATTCATCATCAGAATTTAACACAGTCGCCTGCCGTGCAATTTGCGAAGCCAATTCTTTATGAGGTAAACCAGAAGCGGAGAAAACAGGTAACTTTTGTCCTCTTACTAAAGTATTTAGATGATCAATTGTTGAAATACCTGTTTGAATAAATTCATCAGGATAGTCACGTGAATAAGGGTTGATCGCTTCTCCGTTGATATCCAATGTTTTTTCGGGAAGAATTTCTACCCCACCATCCTTGGGTCTTCCTAATCCATCAAATTCGCGACCTAAAATATCTTCAGATACGCCAAATTCTAAGGGATGTCCTAGAAAACGAACCACTGATTCTCGCATATTCACACCTGACGTACCTTCAAAAATTTGAATCAAAGCTTTATCTTCTTCAACTTCTAAAACTTGTCCTTGACGTATTTCACCGTTTTGCATACGCACTTCAATCAATTCATCAGCTTTTACCCCTTCAATATCTTCTACTAGCATCAAAGGACCTACTACTTCACTGATTGTTTTATATTCTTTAATCATTCGCCATATCTCCTTTTTGCAAGGTATCTCGAATCGTTTCCTTTATTTCATTCTGCAAATCCTTAATTTCTTGCAGGTTTTCTTCAGAAACATTCTTCATACGGGCAATTCTGTCTCTTAAGGTCGAAGTTCCTTTTAAAAGCTCAGATAAATAGCCGCCTAAGTCTAGCGCATCTATTCCTTCATTATAGAAAGAAATAATTGTATTCAACATATAATATTGCTTTTCAATAGAAGAGAAAGTATCGACATCATCAAAAGCGTTTTGTTGCAGATAATCTTCTCTAAGTTCTTTAGCGATTTCTAAAACAAACTGATCTTTTTCGGAAAGAGAATCAACACCTACTAAACGTACAATTTCATTTAGATCCGATTCTTTCTGCAATAATCTCATACTTTCACCGACTAAAGCTGACCAATCAGCATCGAGTTTTTGATCAAAGTATTCATTCACATCCTCTGAGTAAAGCGAATAACTTTGCAGCCAATCAACCGCTGGAAAGTGTCGTTGTTGAGACAAGGTAGAATCTAAGCCCCAGAATACTTTAACCACACGTAGTGTATTTTGTGTAACTGGTTCTGACATGTCACCGCCAGACGGCGAAACAGCGCTAATGGCAGTGATACTTCCTCGCCGACTTTCTGTACCTAAAGTTACAACATTTCCCGCACGTTCATAATATTCTGCTAAACGACTCCCTAAATAAGCTGGATAACCTTCATCACCAGGCATTTCTTCCAGCCTACCGGACATTTCTCGTAAAGCTTCTGCCCAACGTGAAGTCGAATCTGCCATGATAGCCACCGAATATCCCATATCTCTAAAGTATTCAGCAATAGTAATCCCTGTATAAATAGAAGCTTCACGCGCAGATACCGGCATATTAGAAGTATTGGCAATTAAGATCGTACGTTTCATCAAAGATTCTCCGGTTTCCGGATCAATCAATTCAGGAAACTCGTTCATAACGTCGGTCATTTCATTGCCTCGTTCACCACAACCTACATAAACGACCAAATCAACATCTGCCCATTTAGCAATTTGGTGCTGCACAATCGTTTTTCCTGCGCCAAATGGTCCTGGAACTGCCGCTGCTCCGCCTTTAGTGACAGGAAAGAATGTATCGATCACGCGCTGTCCTGTAGACATAGGTACGCTAGGATTTAATTTTTCTTTTACTGGACGAGAACTACGAACCGGCCATTTTTGTAGCATCGTTAATTCTTTGTCTCCATTGTTTGTTTCAATGACACAAACAACTTCATCGATGGTAAATTCACCATCATAAATTGCTTTTACTTTACCCTTAGTTCCTACAGGCGCCATGATTTTGTGCTGGATTAGTTTTGTTTCTTGTACATTTCCTAAAACATCACCTTCAGCCACTTCATCGCCAATAGCTACTTGGGGCTCGAAGGTCCACTTTTTCTCATGATCCAAGGCTGGAATTTTTACGCCCCGACTTAAAAATGTACTGTTCGTTTTTTCTGCAAAAACGTCTAAAGGACGTTGGATCCCATCAAACATTTGTGAAACGATCCCCGGCGCTAGTTCAACGGAAAGAGCTTCACCAGTGGTTTGTACTGGTTCGCCAGGTCCAATACCAGATGTTTCTTCATAAACTTGAATAGAAGCTACATCGCCTCTCATTTCGATGATTTCTCCTACAATACCCAGATCACCTACATAACAAATATCTTGAATACTTGCTTCTTCCATATTGTCAGCCATAACTAATGGCCCAGAAATTCTTGTAATTTTACCAACTTTCACGTGATCACCCCTCTCTTATAAAATGTTTTGTCCAACTGCTTTTTTCATATTTTTTTCTACCGACTCAAGACCAACTCCTCTTGAGCCGTCATGATCGGGGATCAAAACAACAGCGGGTGAAAGTTGTCCTTTAATTTTTTCGATCTTTTTTTCAATCTGTTGGGCGTAGGATTCTGTGATATAAATAACGCCAAAATCATTTTCTACCATCTCATCAAAGGTTCGGCTAATTTCTGTCTGGTTCTTACCGGATTTAACCGTAAAACCGAACAATTTGAAAGGAAGAACCGATTCTTTATCACCAATAACGCCGATTTTATAACTCACTGATCTCACGCATCCTTTCTGTTACTTGTTCTTGCGTAAAGCCACTTCTTTTTCCTACAATAATTAAACGTAAATTCATTAATTCAATATCTTTAGCGTTTAAAAATGCTAGTAGTGGTAGTGGACCAAAAGCGGTGGTTTTTGCTATATCATATAAAGAAGTTAAATAATTATCTTTTATTAAATCTAGCTGTAAAAAGTTTATTTTCTCTTTTTGCAATGCTGGCTCCAATAAACTTCCATAATCTGTTCTTCTTAAAAATCCCATGTATTCTTCCATTGGTTGACCAGCAAAACGTAGAAAACTTTGTTTAGAAATTGAGCCAGCATCAGATAAAACAGCATCCATAAATGCGTAACTACGCTCTTGTAAAATACACCTAGCTGCTGTAATGATATTAGTGAAATCAATAAATGTAATAATTTCTTGCAACAATTCCGGATACTTTAGCTCTTCTCCTATTCGTCGTTGTTCTGTTAAAAAATGACGGTCATAAATCACGTCGATACCTTGTAAAATAGCAGACTCTTCAAAATAATGATTCACATCCCGAATCGCTTGAACAATCGATGGCGGAAGTACACCTGAAACACCATTTTCAACTGCTGATTGTATTTCTTCCAATGAATAAAAACCATCATCCATAAACAAATGATTGTAATCTTCTTGCATTTTTTCCGCTTTTGTTAAAACTTTTAAATTATGGAAGGTATAACGCATTGTATACACCCAGACAATGTTGGGGTCAGGAACTAGTTCGATCATTTCTTGATAAGTCTGTCGCCGCTCTTCTTCTAAACTTTGTTCAAACTGAAATTGAAAATCTTCTGATAAATATTTACTGTAGACAGTGGAATTGAGTAATTCTCTAATTTTTTCAAAGGATCCTGCCGCAGCTAGTTGGTCAAAGTTTTCTTTAGTAAGTAATTCTGTTTCTTTCAAACGAACTGTGGGATTGACCGTATGATATAAATCTTTCATTGCGACCGTCCTCCTTTAGCTAAATAGATTTTGCATAATTTCACTGCTGCTTGATTTTTTGACTTCAGTTAATAACTCGCGGTAATAAAAATTATATTGCACGCCAGAAACTTCAAGTAAAAAACCATGCTCTTGGTCTGAATTTTTTTCTCCTAAAGTAAGTGCCATATTTTCTGCTTGATTTACTTCTTGAATCCAATCAAGAGGATAAACTGACACCTCTGTTTTCCCAGCTGGAATAATCTTCCCCTTAGTAAGATTGTTTTCTTTTAAAGAAGTCAGCAAAAAATCTCGTGTTTTTTCAATGTCCCAATGTGCCATTTCGTCATAAGCATCTTCAAAAATTTGTTCTAAATACTGTTGCTTTCTTTTTAAACGCTTTTGACGAGATTGCACAATATTGCGATTCTTTTCTTGGCGGAAATTTTTGCGCAAACGTTCTTTTTGAGTTGCTAGTTGTTCTTCATGCGTTTTTTCAATCTTTTGCTTTTCTGTTTCAAATGATTGATCGATCTCTTTTATTCGTTCATTTTTTTGTGTCACTCTTTTATCTTCTGCTTGTTGATCAATGTCTTGGATAATCGTTTCAATTGCATCCATAGCTTCTCCTCCTTTAGTTCTTATTTAGATACTACCGAATATCAAGAAGGAAATAACAAAACCTAAAATAGCATACATCTCTACCATGACTGAATACATAACACCCTTAAAGAAGTGCTCAGGCTTTTTAGCTAAGATTTGTATACCTGCTGCTGCAACTTTTCCTTGGGGAATAGCAGAAACCAAACCAGCAAAAGCAACAGGCAAAGAAGCTCCTAAATAAGAAAGGCCATCAATCACCGACATGTCACCAGATAAGCTGGTAAAAATCATTGCTGCAATCGCAAACCCATAAAGACCTTGCGTTCCGGGTAGTAATTGTAAAATAAGAGATTGACCGAATTTTTCCGGTTGGCTTGTCATTAGTGCAGAAGAAGCTTCCCCAGCTTTTCCTACACCAATAGCCGACCCGATCCCTGGTAAGATAGTAGCCATACCCATCGCTAAAATTGCAAATATCATTCCATCATTGTTTTCTAGTAAAAAATTAAACATTTTCATTCCTCCGATTTTTTATGAATATTAACGTATTTTTCTTCTGTTTTAAATGGTTGAAAGGCTTTGCCGCCGCCTTCATAAAACTTACCAAAGTATTCCACATATTGCAGTCTAGCTGCATGCACATAAGCACTTAACATCGATAAGAAAATATTGAGCGCTTGTAATACAACAATCAACACAATCCCGATAGTAAAACGCGCTATAGGAGGCAAGGAGCTGACTAATAGGTTAAAAGCCATTGCGATACTTCCACCTGAAACACCTAGAGCCATCAACCGACTATAACTGACAAAGTCTCCAATATAACTAGTAATACCGTATAAATCATAAAGTCCGCTAAAGAAACCACCAACTTTTGATTTGGATTGAATAATAGGAATACCAATAATCAACAGTGCATTTACACTAGCCAATACAATGCCACTATTTTTTATCACTTCAGAATCGAGCACCACTGCACCCAAAGCAATCAACAAAATCCCAATAATGATTCCATGCCAGGAAAAACCTTCACGGACAGCTGAAAGGTAATCTTTTTTCTTGATATTTTCTCTGGCGGCCAAAAATAAACCAGTAAACAACTGAATACCACCAAAAAGCAGTGACATCATAAAAAGTGTCATAAAGTCTTCGGTCGGATTCAACAGTTGGAAAGGCAAATCTGCACCAAAAGCTGAGCCGTAAATCAGTCCCCAAAAAATAATGGAGAACGAAAGAATTTGAAACAAACGCAAAAAGTCTTTGATGTTTCTTTTCAAGGAAAGAAAGTGTATCCCGATCGTGCTTCCCAGTAGGATAACAAGACCGTAGCCTGCATCAGCCACCATCATGCCAAAAAAGACAAAATAAAAAGGAGCCATCCATGGTGTAGGATCAATTTCTTCATATTTCGGCATAGCATACATACTTGTTAAACTTTCAAAGGGCTGTACCAATGATTTGTTTTTTAACTTCGTAGGTACTCTATTTTCCTCAATTTGAGGACGTGTGGGTTCCTCTAGAGAGAAGTAAAGTTCATTTTCACCAAATACTTGAAATAATTCATCTTTGATTTGCGGCAAGTCTTCCGCTGCGATCCAGCTTCTAACCACCACAACATAGTTAGAGTGAACGAGATTTTCTTTTGCTTTTTCTCTTTGAATTTTAGTCAGTAAAATTTCCTCATTTAATTGTAAATAAGAAACCTGCTGTTTCAACTTACCAATTTTTTTGGTCATCTCTTTTTGCTGTTTCCATAAACGAGATTGCTCATTTTTTGCCTCTGCTAGCATCTTTTTGGGAGATTTTTCATAAGGATTTTGTTCAAATAAAACGCCCATTTCATTTAGATGCTTTCTTAGTGTGTCTTCTTCTGTTTTTAAAAATAGTCCACTAAAAAACAACTCATTCTTTCGCGTATCATTTATTTCATAATAGATCTTGGACTTTTTCAAATAAGATTCAATGTCTTCCCATTGCTCATTAGAAGCCCGTGCTAAAAAGAAAGAAGTAAATTGAGAATCATCTTCTGGATCAACATCAAAACTCTGCCATTGTCCTGCCCAGTTCTCTGCTTCTTGCCAGTATGATAAAGAACTTTCTGTTTGTTCCCATTGTTGCTGTAATTCTTTTATATCAGATAAAAAATGGGTCAACTTTGTATTATCGTAGGAATTTTCTAGACTTAAAATATCCATTTCTTCTCTTTTTAATGTTCGAGCTTTCTGCTTAACAGCCCCATGATTTCTGATAAAATTAATCGCTTCTCTTACTTGGCTTAACTGCTCAGAATACTCAGTTAGAGCTGCATCATCAAAGGTTGGGTTTTCCGGAAAATATTTTTCTAACCATTCTTTATTCTCTTGTGTATGTAGAATATCTTCCATCTCGACACTTTGCATACCTTGAAGCATTTGTAAAATAGTGTCTTGCTGGCTTTTTTTAGCCAGTATCGACAACTTGCTTATAGGATTAACGACCATTGTTCTGAATCACCTCTTCGATAATTTGTTCCACAATTTTCGTCCGATTATTTTGATAAGCATTTTTATAATTTTCATCTTCCTCATCAACTTCTTGCTCTAAAGACAATTGTTGTTGATGAAGTTGTTCTCGATTTTCCTCTTGGATTTCTGTCAATATATTATTTCTTTCTTCCTTTTTGTCACGTTCAATTTGTTTTAATTGCTCATTTTTTTCTTCTTCATATTCCTTTAACTCTGACCACATTTCTTCTTCAGCCCGCTCATTTTTAGCTTCAGCTTGTTTAATACGTTCTAAAGCCTCTTGCATAACTTCACCCCACTTTCAGCTCACTCTTCTAAAAAAAGATACATAAAAAAAGTTGAGCACGCTAGCCAAATAATGTTCTTCTCACCCCTTGAAGAACGTCATCCTTGAAGCAATTTGCTCAACCATTAGTCACTTATTATTTATAATTTTACCACTTTCTTAGTATAACAGACTATTCTATTTTTGAAAACGCTGTTTGCTGGAATATTTATGTTAAAATTTACTTTACTTATTAAAAAATTCAATGTACTACAATAAAAACTACGGACTAAATCGTTTTTTTACGATCACCCGTAGTTTTTATTAAATCTTTTCCCTTGGAAAATTAACTAATATTTATTTCACTGCCGTCAACAAATAATCTCCTGGTGTAACTTGTGTTTCTTCTGTTACATCGATCGTTTGAAAATCACCAGAGTTTGTAATTACGATTGGTGTAATGGTGTCATAGTTTTCGCTTTCTACACCGGCTTTATCAAATTTGATCAATAAATCTCCTGCTTTTACTTTTTGACCTTGTTCTGCACTGATTTCGTAGTATTTTCCTTCCAATTCAACAGTATCTAAACCAATGTGAATGAGAACTTCAGTCCCTTCATCAGTTGTCATACCAACCGCATGGCCTGTCGGAAATAGCGTTGAGATGACACCATTAGCTGGTGCTCTTACCTCACCGATTTCAGGTTTAATTGCAACACCTTTTCCTAGGGCTTCACTTGAAAATACTTCATCATTCACTTCGCTCATTGGAACAAGTTGTCCTTGCATTGGACTAGCGATGATATCCTCTTTGGCGCTTTCTTGTAACTCTTCTTTACTTGCTAGACCTTTATCTTCTTTTGTAGTTGTTTGTCCTTCATTTCCATCGCCGTCTATGGATGGTACAGGAAATACCATTTGAAGTACAAATCCAACCACTGTACATAAAGCAAAACCGATAATCACATTCCAGAAGTTCATATCTAAGCTACCACTAGGATTAATTGTATTAAAGATTGAAAATACACCTAAACCGCCTGTCCGATAACCTACTACACTCATAGCACCGATATAAGCACCACCAACTGCATTACCGATCAATGCATACAAGAAAGAACGTTTCATTGGTAACATTAATCCATAAATTGTAGGTTCTGATACACCAAACACCAATGAAATCGCACCTGGTAAAGCAATATCTCGAACTTTTTTAGCTTTAGACTTGATAAGTAAAGCAATGACAACACCTAATACACCAAAAGTTGATGAAACCATTGCGGGGCCGATCGATTCATAACCTTGTTCAGCCAATAAGATAAACATAATCGGTACAATGCCCCAGTGCAGTCCAAAAATAACTAATAATTGCCAAGCAACGGCTAGTAATGCGCCAAATAGCAATGGACTGAATCCTTGAACTACAAGGAAGAATTGTCCAACTAATGTGGAAGCCCAATTAGCAATCGGTCCAATCACGATCAAGGAAATAACAAAAACGATCATCACTGTAAAAAATGGCGTTAAGAACGAACGGACAACCCCTGGGATAATATTTTTTATCCATTTTTCTACCACAGATCCTAACCATACAGAAACTAATATAGGTATAATTGCGGAATAATAACCGTTAGGAGGCATAATAATAGGAATTCCTAAGAAAGTGGAATAAATAGGCGATTCAAATGCCGTACCAGAAAACAAGGTATACATGACATCTCCTGTCATCAAATTATTGATTTCCGGGTGTAAAAAAGCAACCGCAATCGCTAAAGCTGTAAACTCGTTCATTTTTAACTTACGAGCTGCAGTTATCGCAACCATCACTGGTAAGAATTGGAAAAATCCATCACCAGCAAAATTTAATACTTGATATACACCACTTTCAGGATCGACACCAACTGTTCCTAGTAATGCTACAAGTCCTTTGATCATTCCAGTTGCAGCTAGAGCCATCAAAAAAGGTTGGAAGACACCTGAAATGAAATCAATAAACCTATCTAGTATATTACGATTATCATTTTCGTTGCCACCATCACTAGTTTCACTAGCAGAAGTGTCACCGCCTATGCTTGTTTGCTTTACGATTGCTTCATACACTTCTGCTACCTGTTCTCCAATAACAACTTGGTATTGTCCAGCGCTTTTCATGACCGTTACAACACCGTCTCTATTTTTCAAATAATCTGTATCCGCTTTATTTTCGTCTTTTAAATTAAAACGCAAACGTGTAATACAGTGACGTAAACCCGCTACGTTTTCTTCACCACCCACATGATCAATAATATCACGAGCTAGCTCATCATAATTATCTTTACTCATAACTAAACCTTCTCCCTCAATTTTGACAAAATAAAAAACCTAAATAAACACACAACACAAAAGTAGCGTAAACACTTTTATCTTATGTTAGTTTATTTAGGTTATGCCTGGTCTTTGCCAGTAACAGTCCTATAAATGTCTATTAATTAAATTATCATGAACCGCTTTCTATTGCAAGTATTATTTTTAGAATTTATTCAAAAAAATTGGTCGATACAGTTAATGCTAAAAAAATTATTTACTTTGAAAAGCGAGAATAACAAATAATTTGGTTATATTAGTTTAAAAACAGCAATTTTGAAAATGGGTTAATTAAAAGTAAATAAAAAAGTTATACCTGAATAATTGATAAATTTTCCCAGAAAACTATTCAATCCTTGGCGTGGTCTTTTTTCTAAAGACTCGTTCTCTTTCCCTTCCGGAAGTACAAAAAGAACGCACTTCATGTTATCGTAAAGTTATATAAACATAACAATAAAAGAGTATGTTCTTATGTCTATTACTTTACAACAAAGTTCTCTCACCTTCAATGAGTATGAGCCCAACGAGGGTGAATTTTAACCGATGGTGCAGAGATTGCCTTGGTTCCTGTTTTTTAAATAAAATCCATTTTAATCAACTGTTAGCCCAATATGTTCATATTCCAAATAATCGTTGTTTTGCCCATGGATTTTTATAAATCATACAGATTATACCTTGTTACAATAATTTCATTACACACTATGGCTTAAGAATATTAAGATTTATGATTGTAATTTTATACATTAAGTAGCCTACTGCGTAACAATAAGAGCACTGGTGTTAACAGATTATTATATACTCTATAATCACTAGGCTCTAATTGAAATTAGCTTAACTACTTTTCTTTTTTATCTCAAAATAAAACCGCCAGACAACGGATCTTTAGGATCTACTAAAAATTCATTATATCCAGTTATAAATGCTGCACCAGAAATGCGAGGGATAATCGCATTATATTCCCCTACTTCAGTTTTTTTTATAATTTCTCCAGTAAATTTTGTTTTTAAAATACTTTCATTTACAAACTTATCACCAGTTCCCATCTCGCCTTTACTGTACAATGCCGCTAGCTTAGCAGTAGTCCCTGTGCCACAAGGGGAACGATCTACAGAGCCTTTCCCAAAGACGACTACATTTTGATAATCAGCGTCTTTACTAGCTGCTGGTCCATAAAATTCTACTAAATCAACTGTATTAATTTGTTCTAATGTAGGATGCTGCACATTTACTTGTTCGTTCACGGCTTTTAAAATTTTCATTCCAAGTTCACTAAATTTGGATGAATTTTCAGGACCGATTCCCATGTTGATTTCCTTCGCGTCAATTAAAGCAAAGAAACTACCACCAAATGAAATATCAATGGTTATTTTACCTAAATCTGGAATATCAATACTAACTCCCTCTTTATAAAGAAAAGCGTCAACATTTTCAAATGACACAGACGAAACGGAATAATCTTCATCTAAATAAGCAGTTCCACAAACGATCCCAGCTGGCGTATCTTGAACTACTTTTACCTCATGGTTACCTTCCTCAACCTCTACCCATCCTTGCTCAACTGCAGCTGTCATAGCAGCAATTGTATTGTGACCACACATATTCAGATAACCACCAGTGTCCATAAAAATAATTCCATAGTCAGCTTCATCATGAACTGGTTCAGTAATAAAAGCACCAAACATATCGTTATGGCCACGGGGCTCATGCATAACTATTTTACGAACATCATCATAATTGTTTTCCAAGTATTCTCTCTTTTCAGCCATTGTTTTGCCATAAATTCTTGGAACACTATCAGTAATTAAACGAGCAGCTTCTCCAGCTGTATGCATATCAATCACTGTTATTTTTTTCGAAATTTTCATTCTTTATATTCCTTTCTTAAATTTTTTTACTTTATCTAATATCTTTATTTAAACAAAGAATCATGTGAAAATTAGTACAAATGTGTATGCCGTACTATCTAAATACTCAAGCAAGGCTAGATAAACTGGCTTGTTCGAAAATTCCATAAACGATTTGGCTCCCATTACTCCTCCTGGTTCGTCAGGAAAAGTATGGTGTCATATAAATTACCCAAGCCAGGTACTAATTTGACCAAAACGATTTTACATATTTCTCGTAAAACTCTACCCGTCTGAAGATTAGCTTCACAAATGCCTTCATTGGTTTTGCCGTGTCCTTTTTTAAAACAACGTCTATATTAAATTAGATTATCATCACATCTACCTGTACATAACGATTCTACTCAACATAGTCAGATAAAATTCCTGTTGCTATTCCGATATTGCTGGGTTGGCTGCCATCTTTTTCAGCTGCAGTCAGCATTGTTGTGATTCCTTGTATGATAATCGTTTTTCCATTACCACGACCACCAAAATTTTTCACTGCTAAGGAAATAAAATCTAAATTGGTATTGGTCCAATTAGTACGTTATTTCGGAGAATAATTTGAATACACAATTCTGATATATAATGATTGTCAACAAAGTAATTTTTGGATAACTTTTGATTCGATTGTAGTGATTTTACTTTAAAGCTAGTATGATCGACAAATTCTACTTTAACTATCGATGCCCGTTGTTGTTTGAAAGAAGTGTCTACATTAGGAATGTTATCTGCCTCTTCCAAAAAATTCCCTTTTGTAGATCTTTTACCTTTTAATAATATTTTAGTAAATTTAATGCTTTAACTGCCTCTCTTTTGTCATGGTATTTTGGGCAACCATATCTGTTTCTTTTCTCTCATCATTTTTATTAACATCAATCAACTTATCAATAGATGAATTTGTTACAACTAGTGGCGCTTGTTTTCCAAGAAAACTTACACAACTTGTTTGTACCTCTTCCATTGAAAGTACTTCGATAGTTTTTGTAAAATTAATGTAAGAATTCTCCCAACTATCAATGCTGATAATCGCACCATCAGCTAGTATACTTTTTGTCAATGCAACTGTTCTCTTAGTTACAAACGACTTATCTGTATATCGTCCTGGGATACCAGCTACACGACTACGCCTATTGAGTCGATTAAATGTTCGACAAGTAATTGAGCCTTCAGTGGGTCAAACATGCAGAAACGAGTGGCCTCTTTGGTTGAAGGTCTAAGTCCCATAAAACAAACTACTACGCTGTCTGCATACCTTTAATTCCTTTTCTAAGCATCATAATTGCTGTGTAAACAACTACAATCACGATTATCCATATAAGTACATCAAGATTCAGACTTGTTACAAAATAGGCAGCTATTACTACACCGATAATCCCCCCAATGGTAAGCCCTATAGCTCCTTTTCTTGAATAATTTCCTTGCTTGATAAACTCTACCCCTGCTGGTGGCATTAAGCCAGCACATGAAGCCATCATAATGGGAAAAGCAACTAGAGGGTTCAATCCCAAAAGATAAACCATCGCCATACAAGGAGCATACAAGCCAACGCCAACAGTCATCAACGCACCTAAAATACAATTTCCTATTATCCCAATAACCAAAGCCATGCCTGTTAAACCAGTTGCTTCATTACCTTGACCTAGTAAATCTAAATAACCTAGTTGTCGCAAAGCCATTAAAACAGCTGTTATTAACAATGCAATACCCATCACAACTTGAATTTTGTTTTCTGAAAATTTTCCAACGACTCGAGAAAAGACAACTGAACCAACTATTGCAGCTCCAACTAAAAGAATCAATGTTAAAGGGTCTACTTCGACAACTTGAATGAAAATAAACGCTTCTACCAGCACTGGAACTGCGTGTCCTACATTTAAAGTGCCCGGTAAATCTTTATCTGTGTCTAAATATTTGGTTATATTAAATAGCAAAGTCGTCGTGGCAAAACAGCCAATTCCTAATGTATCCAAGAAATCGGTTATTAATCCAATCAACCCAGATACAAGTAAGTTGCCATTTCCCCATGATCCTTTTTTTGCTTTCAAATCATGTATCCAATAATAAAGAACATAGATTAGAAAACAAACTAATACTAATTGAATAATCGCTAACATATTCTTCCCCTTTCAATACATTAGATAATTTCCTTAATTGTTTTAAACCTCATGTTAGTGTTTATGTTCACAAGGATTAACACTAATGATTACTAAAGATACAAACAATAGAAGTTTAGCAACTATATGTGCATACCATAGTAATACTACTACCATCTTTACCATCACTTATATACTTTTAAAAAGGATATATAGGATACGTAAACTTATAAAAGAAGATCCTATATATCCTATCGCATACTTAAAACTTACTTATTAATGATGATATTCATACGGCAACATAATTTCGTCGCCATAATTTTTCAACTTATTTTCCATTGCATTTAGCGTATCTTTTAGAATAGCAGTTTGCATTTCAGGGTTGTTGGGTTCCCCGGCGTTTGATCCAATTGGAACATGAGCTGCAGCAATCCTTGGAGCCCCTTGTTGTCTGGCAATCGGTGGCAAAGCTGCGATGATACAAGTTGAAATCCCTACAGATTCAATCGCACGTTGCACAATAGTAGCTGAACGATGACAAGTACCACATCCTCCGGTCAATAATACAATATCAACATTTTGTTCTTTCAATTCTTGGGCAATTTCTTTTCCTGTTTTATTACGAAAAACATCAACATTGCCTCCGCCACCCATAAAACCAATAAAATGGTCTGCTAAACTACCAATAAACCCTTCTTTAACTAACTCTTTCATACGATCGATCGGTAACATCGCATTCACATCTTTATTAATATCACTATTGTCAAAACCACCATGAGTAACCATCAAATCATCAGAAGGTGTATCAGTAGGGATAACACGATAAGATGAGTCCCCTGCTGTATTGTACGGTGTTTGATCTTTTTTATGGATACCGCCTGCAGTAGCAAAACCAACTTTACAATCTTTTAACGGTTTTTCTAGCGGAGCCCAAACAGGTGCTGGTCTATTAGGTGCAAAAATTTCTGACTGTAAACCTTCTACCGTTGTTAATTTCATTGTTCGTTTCCTCCTTTATTCATTCACGACTTGGGCATAACTGAGATAAATTTCCACCTTATCTTGTAAATTGGGAATATTATCACAAATGATAGAACGCTTAGGTAACATTACGATGCCCATTCTTCCTGGTAATTCGATTTTTACATCTCGATCTGAGATATTTATTATCCGCCCTCTAAGTCGAATTGGTTGTAATTGAGTTTCCATCACATTCATCCTCTTTTTTCATTTAACAATTTTTTATTATTATCAATTACTGATTGTTCCCATTTCTTTTCAGATGGTAAAATACTTACCCCAGATATTTTATTTTTTAGCATTTGAATGGCTCTTTGAGCATCATCTGGAGTTAAAGTATTTTGAGCCAAAATTTCTGATTCAATTCCTTCTTCGTCCTTATTCAATTCAACTAAAGCATCCATATAGTCGTTTCCTACTACTAATTGCCCTTGATAAGCACAATAAGAAACACCCACCACAGGCAAGCCTTGTTTTCCTACTTGTTGAATATTTTCTGCAAAATCGATATGGTTGTTACCAAACCCTTCAGTAGTAACGATAGCACCATCTGCATTCATTGTGCTCACTAACTTACCTAATCGTTTAGCGACAAACATTTTTTCGTCATTGACTTGTGGACTGCCAATGAAAACAACGCCTGCTACATCAAATTCTTCATCTGCAACTAAGGCTTCAACTAAAGGTTCACGGAAATAATGACGGGTAACTTCTTTAGATGCTGGGCCGATACAAGCTAAAGCATGAATACCACCATCACGTACTTCGTTTACTGATAAGACAACAGGGACATTACCTAAATCGACATTTTGCCGTCCACCGAGAACTCCTGCGGGTTCCGTAGGTATCATTACATTATCGTGCATAGCACCTTGACCCATGATTTCTTTAACTAAAACGACACGAGGACGACCTTGGCGGCGAACGTCCTTCATTTCTTGAACATCATCACTATCTTCTTCTGACAATTCCTTGAGTTGTTCACGAACATCCTGAACGATCACATCAGTCGCGCGGTGTGCCGCATAAGGACCACGACGCTCCATTCCAGTATTTTCTTCTAAAATCACATGCACACGAATGATAATATCATCTTCATCTGGTGCGCCTGGTTTACCAAATGAAACTTGTTCATTTAATTGACCTTCACAAGAGCCAAATTCGTGTACTTGTAAACCATTTTCATCTGTCCCGGTTAACATAACTACAGCGCCTCGTAAATAATTAGTTACACCTTCACCAACTTCGCCTTCAACTTTAGTTGCAATTGGAATGACATCCATAATACTATCTGTATAAATATCACGTTTATCTGGTGTAATGATGTCTACTTCCAGTGTTTTAACTAATTTTTCGCTATCTTGTGCTTCTTTAAAAATAGCTTTATTTAGGGTTAAAACATCCTTTTTAATGCTTGTTTTTGAACCAATTTTAACTTCTTTGATGTTATATGCTCGTTTTTCTAACTCTCCCCTTACTTCCTCACGAGAAACTTCACTTTTTCCTTCATCATTAGTAAACGGAATAGAGCTTGAAACATTGCCATTGATTGGGAATTCTAGTTCTAGATTAGATACTTGGCCTGCTTTTAATCTAACTAAACTCGATGCATTATTTCCTGTATTAACGACTGACGCTGTCTCTACTGATTCTTGTGGTTTATTATCAGACTCATTTTGAGGTTCAATTGGATCTAATACATCTGCAGTTAAAGCTGTCAAACCTTCCACGTCTTGCTGCAAATCTGCTCCTAAAACTTCTTCAATTTTTAATACATCATCTGGAATATCAATTACTCCAGTTTCTTCCAGCTCGTCAAATAGCGTTGGATCCTCTAAATCAGAAGCCGAAATTTTTGTTCCTTTAGTTGTCCTACAGCAAATAACCGCTGGCTTCTTTGCAAATTCTTGAGCTTGCTCTTTTGTTAAAGACATATGATTCCTCTCCTTTATTTTTCTATTAAGGTTCCATTCTTCGAATCAAGTTCATTCCTTGTGTTTTTAAAGCATGGTCGGTAACATGATGTATTGTCATATTTAACTTAGGTGCTACCTCCATTACCGTATTAGTGCAATCTGTACAATGCCCGATCAGAACTTCTTCTGCTCCTGCTTTTCTTAATGCTAATACTTTTTCAGCTTGTCCTGGGCACACGCCTGGATTTTTACATTTGTAAACACCTGGCTGAACTTCTACCGCATTTTTACAAACTTGTCTGTCAACCACTTCAGCTTGATAAGAGTCAGCTAATTCACGCATTCTTGACTCGCTTGCTCCACAGGCACACTGAATTAAACCTAATTTTTTAGTGACTTTTTCAAATGGTTGCGTCACTATAACTCCTCCACTTGTTTTACTTATACTCTCTTTTGGATGAGTTCGCACCCCAGTATAAGGGCCACCCAAAATAATTTCCCCGCTTTGTTCGGAAATTCCACCAAACTTCTTTAAAATATCTTTAATCTGTGTTCCTACGGCCAACGATAAAGATTGTGTTTCCCCTTGAGATATATTGTTCAATTTTCCAGCTACTGTTAGATGTTTATCTAACAACGGCTTATGATCATCCACCGCATCTGCAATCGCCATCATCGTTTCCGAGTTTATTACGACTGTATCAGCTACTTGTGGTAATTCATCTGTATCAAGTAAGACATTCAACGAATCTCGTATTAGAGCTCTTTCTTCGCCCGCAGGGTACATATTCTTCAAGGGAAAAACACGAATGTCAGGGTCATCGGATACCACTTGAGTAAGTGCTTTAACTGTTTCTTTGTTTTTAAGCTTAACTCCGATAATTCCTTTCGGTGCACCCGTTGCCTTCATTGCTAACTTTAAACCGCGAACCAATTTTTGTGGGTTTGCATTGATTTGATCGATATTGTGTTGCAAAATTGGTTCACATTCTGCCGCATTACATAGCACATATCCACCTTGGGATAGATCGGTCTGTAATTTAAAGTAAGTTGGAAATCCAGCACCTCCCATACCAACAATACCTGCATTACGTACCGTTTCCGAAATGCTTTTTGCTGTTTGTATTGGCACAAAATCATCATCTAAATCTGAAGGTTCAAGTTCAATTGTTTGACCAGTTACTTTCGTAATTTGTCCGTTTAATGGTGCATGCAAAGGAACACCTAATTTTGATAAATCAATTTCAGTTAATATCTGCCCTCGCTCTACCTTATCCCCTTCGTTTACACAGCTTGTACCAACTTGACCAATTCCTTGTTTTAAATCAAGTCTTAACATTCTTTCACCCCCTTTTATTAAAAAGCATTCTACTTATATAAACGCAAATAGCGTGCCAAAATTTCAAAGCCACCTCATTTGTGATTTAACGCACATTAAAGATATTTTCATTCCAAATAGTGTCGAAAATTTATCAGGTTTCTTTATTGTATTGTCGAATTTTTGACAATCTTGTACAATATAAAACAGCCTCTTATATCTTCAACGAAAGATACGAGAGGCTGTTTATCTATTATTATTCCACTATAAAATCTGCTAAGTTTTTACTTTTGTATAAATATAAGCTTAAATTTTGATTTGATGTTTTTTTATTTTATACAACAAAGTTGTTCTAGGGATAGACAACTCTTGTGCAGCCAGTTTTACCTGGTTATTTGCACGAGATAGAGCATCTTGGATTAACATGTATTCATAGTTATTGATTTGCTCATTTAAACTATTATTTTCTTTTGTTTCAACCAGCGATTCTTGCTTTTGCTCATTCTTTTTATAACAAAGTTCTTCGGGCAAATCATCAATTGTCAATCTTTTCTTTTGCGACAAGATAACTAAATTTCGTAAAACATTTTTTAATTCACGAATATTTCCTGACCAAGAATGTGAGAGCAAAATGGATGTTATCCCTTCAGGAAAATTTTGGTACAACAAGTTATATTTTTCACATGTTTTTCCATGAAAAAATAGAATCATTTGATATAAGTCATCTTTTCTTTCCCTGAGGGCTGGTATTTGCAACAACACTCCCTTCAAGCGATAATATAAGTCTTCACGAAAATCCTCCCTTGACACCATAGTTTTTAAATCTTTATTAGTAGCTGAAACTATCCGTACATTTACGTCGATTTTTTTTTCAGAACCTAATGGAGTTACCTTTCCTTCATCAACAACACGCAATAACTTCGATTGCTGATTTAAGGGTAAATTTTCTACTTCGTCTAGTAATAACGTTCCATTGTTAGCTAATTCGAAAAAGCCTTTCCTTCCCTTGCTTTCCGCACCGGTAAAAGCACCTCGAACATAGCCGAAGAATTCGCTTTCAAATAATGAATCCGGAATAGCGCTACAATTGACAGTAACTAATTTGCCTTCAACCTCACTTTGTTCATGAATCATCTTAGCAAATACTTCTTTTCCCGTACCACTTTCACCAGTTATTAAAGCTGGGATATCAGTCTTTGCAAAAGAATTGATTAACTTGACTACATGTTGAATCTCCTTATTATTACCCAAAAAAACTGAATCATCATTTTTTTCAACTTGGTTTAACTGTTGGCTTATCAGTCTATCTTCACGCAATTGCTGAGATAGATACATAACCTGGTCAGTATCTTGATCAACACTAATAACGCCTCTTTTTTTCCCGTTCTGATAAATCATACGTGTGCTTAATACAATCTCTGTGCCCTTACGTGGTTTATGGAAAGTATTATTAAAGCTCTTTCCCATTTCCAGGGTTAAAACGTTACCCGCGTTTGGAAAAAAAGACTCTAATTTTTTACCAACGATATCACTTTTTTTTACATTATAAAGTTCTTCAGCTGCGGAATTCCAGATAATCACCCGTCCTGTCTGATCAATCATACAGATACCCTTTTCTAACTTATCTATACATTCATAATACAAACCATTTAGCTCTACCAGTTCCTTAATATCTTGAAAACAAGGGCAGTCAATTTCTTCGTTTATATTATTTCGCTTGCGAATAGGAATAAACTTATTTTTTTGAAATGCTTGTAACAACAGTTGACTATCACGACACCGCCATTCTGGACTAGGCAAAGAACGCACATCTTGATTCAATTCTTGCATTTTTTCCTCCTATATTTAGTCACCCTCATATACAATCATATAGATACGATAATTAACTATGTTTATCCTCAATTTTTTAACAAGTTAAAGATACTCCCCTTTTAAAGTAGACTAAGAAACATAGATACTCTTTATAAACAAGTTTAGGCATTAGTATATCGCCGAATCCCTCCGTTTTTGCTAATTTTTGTTAGCCTTTACAGCCAAAATTAACAATTCTTCTTCACTTCTTATTAAGAAAGATGCTTATTAACGTATTTTCCAATCATACATGAATCAAAACCGATGATCTTCGCGATTTCTTTCTTATTTTCCTAATGTTTATAAATAGAGTAGATAGTACTTACATTGAAGTGCGGACTATTTTCCGTTTGGTATCTATGCCCTTATGTATCAGATTTCTTCTTCTGGAATTCCTTTTTCTTTTCTCAAACTTGCTTCCTCAAGAAGCATCTATAATAAAGTTGTTTCTTTGTAAAGTGATATCTCTTTTACAATTTTCATTATAACTAACAATTACAGAATTTTTATAAACTTAATGATTCAATTTTTTTAGTGCCCTATTGACGGGCCGCACACCATAATTATTCTTTTACTGCACACAAGAAAAATGCTTTCGCCTTTATTATAGGTTATATTACTTGTATGCGCAACGCTTTTTTCGGTAAAGAAGTTGAAGTTTTGTATAAGGAAAGAACGACAATCGTACATATACAAGAATCATTAAAAAAATTGAACGTTGTCAAAGCTTTCTCTCGAAGCATATTGATAAAGTAAGTTTAAACCTCTTAGTAAATCAACGTGAATATTTATATATCGAATAACTAATAAAAATTACTGAAACGTTAGATATCTATAATATAAATGAAATTGTTTCAATAGAACAGATAAATAAAAATATGTAAATTATTCTACAAAAGGCGTTAAACTCAAAAATAATTATCTTAGTTTAGCGCTTTGTTTCTTTTGAAACTAGCAAGGCACTAAAAATAGTACACCATGACCCTAAGTGTAAAATTTATTGAGGTGCTCCCTAGACGAATAAAAAAGAAACCGTTACTCTATTCATTGGGCTGACAGGCGCTAATGAACAAAAGCGGTTTCTAATGAATACTATTGTAACAGATTTAGTGAAAGTAATGAAGAAGGGAACGAATTTTTTAGCAAGAGAAAAAGCCATAATACTATTTTTCTCACAACTTATAGCGACACTCACCCAATTAGCTTTTCAAGCTCTCGATGAAGAAGTTTGCGCCCAATTTAAGAAAGAAGCCTTTCATATCAATCGCAAAAGTGAAAGAATAATAACCAAAAAAAGTTGAGTTTCTTGCAATCCTTTGTTATACTTTATACATAAAGAGGACGCATAAATTGTACGTTCTCTAACAGCACCGTTTAAGCCGGTGGCAAAGGTTTGTTAAAGATAACCGTCCCTCGCTAAAGTTGACGGTTATTTTTTATTGTCATTTTTCACTATGGATAGAATGCCAAAGATCACTGTTGCGGTTAACAAACCGAAACTGATCGTTAGCTCTATCGCTTCAGCGACAGACAACCGGCATCTCCTTTCTATAGATTTCAGTGCTATTTTCATAAGCACCACCACCTTTCAAAAAGATAGCCACTGCCATAAACTTTACTGTTATAAATATAATAACATACAAAATATTTTGAACCTACTAAAATTTTTGAATATCTTTTTTAAAATTTCTTCTCTAACTATTACAATGCTATATTTTAAAACCTATGCAGGTAGCTCATAAAAAAATAACAGAAAGTCAGCTTACTCGTTCTGACTTTCTGTTATTTATTTTATCCTTCAGGTTCAAACATCTGCTCGATCAACTGTAATACATTACGCACTTCTGCATTTTTTACAATAGGTGCAGCATCATCACGAATGACATGATAAACGTTACTATAAAAGCTATCATATTCAGCAGATGCTTTAGGTAAACTTAATGTTTCTGTTGCGTCTTCAGAAGGAGGCGCCATAGTTTTTGTTAAACCGACTCCTGCTTGAATTGGTTGTGGCATTGTTTCATCCGAAGTTTGCACGGCACGAACCATTTCTCCGGAAAGATCCCAGTCATCAATTCGCGCTGTACCTTCTGTTGCTTTAACATACCAACGTGGCAACTTCACATAATTTGTCGTTCCGACTTCAACAATTGCTTTTATGCCATTTTCGAAAGTAATAAAGCTAGTAAAGCCATCGTCAACTTCATCTCCTAAAATATAACTAAAATCTACCTGAACATCTTTGATCGGTGAATCAACTAGCCAAAGCATCTGATCTAATAAATGAATGCCCCAATCCAAAAGCATGCCACCGCCATGTTTTTTCAGATGACGCCAATCTCCTGGAATGCCGTTAGCACCATTCACTCGTGATTCGATTTGAAATACTGAACCAATCGGCTGATTTTGATACAAGTCCCGTACAATTAAGAAGTCCGGATCCCATCGACGGTTTTGGTGAACGATAAAACGATTGCCCGTGTCTGCTGCAACGGCAAGAATTTCATCAAATTCTTCAGTGTTTAAAGTTGCTGGTTTTTCACAAACGACATGTTTTCCTGCTTTTAATGCAGCGATACTCATGCTTTTATGCAGATCATTAGGAACAGCAATCAACACAGCTTCTATACTTTCATCAGCTAAAACTTTCTCAAAACTTTCATAGGTAGATAGTCCTTTTGCACGAGCTGCTTCTTGTCTTTCTTCTAAAATATCGTAAACACCTACTAAGTTGATCTTTTCTTTTTCGGAAGACATTAAATTCTTTTCGTGATAACTACCCATGCCACCGTAACCTATAATTGCAAAATTTACTGCTGCCATTTACACGTCTCCTTATGCCCACCACATCTCAGATGGTTCTTCTTTAATCATTACACCTTTTAAGTTCTTGATCGCTTTAGTCAACCCTTCGTCAATCGACATAATAGGGTCTTCATGTTCAATACTTAAAACATGATCATAACCATAAATACGTAATGCAGAAATTATATCTGACCAGACTTTCATGTCATGCCCAAAACCAACTGTTCGAAAAGTCCACGCACGCGACTCCACCTTGTTGTATGGTTGCATATCTGTTAGTCCATGCATATTGATATTGTCTTGATCTAAGAAAGTATCTTTGGCATGGAAATGATGGATCGCTTGTTCTTTGCCTAAAATTTTCACAGCCGCAACAGGATCAATTCCTTGCCACCACATATGACTTGGATCTAGATTACATCCAATGGCTTTACCTGTTTCTTCACGTAAACGTAACATCGTATAAGGAGTGTGTAATAAGAAACCACCATGCAGCTCAATACCGATTTTTATTCCTGCCGCTTCAGCTTCTTCATTGATTTTTTTCCAGTAAGGAATCAATTTTTCTTCCCATTGATACTTATAAATATCTGAATAAGCACTTGGCCAAGGAATAACGGGCCAATTATTGGCTGTATCAGTCGGATTACCACCGGATACACCAGAAAAACCGTTAACAACCGGAACATTCATTAAATGAGCCAATTTAATTGTTTTACGTAATAATTCATCGCCTTCTTGCGCAACCTCTTTTTTAGCTGAAATTGGGTTATGATGCGCACTTAAAGCCGAAATTTCTAAGCCTTTATCTTGTAATTTATGCAAGTATTCTTTACGTGCATCGCTACTTGCCAATAATTTATCAATATCTAAATGAGCATCGCCAGGAGAACCTCCAGTGCCGATTTCAACTGCTTCCAAGCCTTTGTTCGCAGCTTCTTCTATCATTTCATCAAATGTTAAATTATTGAATAATGGTGTAAATACGCCTAATTTCATTTTCTATCTTCTCCTTTGTAATGACCGTAATAGGGACGACTGTTTTCAGTAGGAGCACAAAATTCTACAGCATTGTTTATCACTTTTTGTACTTTTTCATTGTAATAACTGTCGTAAGTTTCATGCCCAGGCTGAAAATAAAAAATTTTACCGTTACCGCGACGAAAAACACAACCGCTCCGAAAAACTTCACTTCCTGGATAACCACTAATAAAAATAAGTTCATCAGGTGCTGGAATATCGAAGTGCTCTCCATACATCTCTTCCTGTTTGAGATCGATAAATTCACCCACACCCGCAACAATCGGATGGCTAGGATTCACATTCCAAAGTCGTGCAGACTGTCCATCTTCTCGCCATTTTAAATCACATGTTGTACCCATCAGTTTTTTAAATATTTTTGAAAAGTGTCCTGAATGAAGAATAATTAATCCCATACCTTCTAAAACACGCTCGTGTACTCTATTTACAATCTTGTCATCAACCTCGTCATGAGCAATATGCCCCCACCATAGCAAAACGTCCGTTTCTGCTAATACCTTTTCTGTCAAACCATGTTCTGGCTCATCTAACGTAGCTGTTTTTACAGAATAATTTTGTCCAATAACTGTCGCTAATTGTTCATGAATGCCTTCCGGATACATTTTCTGAACAGCTTCATCGGTTTTTTCGTGACGAAATTCATTCCAAATCGTTACTCTAATCAACACTTTCACCTCTTTTACAAATAAACAGGTTCCCCAGTTTTAGATGATTTATAAATTGCTTCTAATATCTCTGTTACAGTTAAAGCTTCTTCTGGTTTAACAACTACCTCTGTGTCATTGATGACTGCATCGATCCAAGCTTGGGCTTCCAATAAAGCAGGATCCTCTCCCTTTTCGTCGTAAAAGTCAACACCACCAGTTTCTAATTGAATTTTTTTATCATAAAGTAAACCGTGATCCTCACCATTGATGGTTAGTCCATCGTTCATATCTGCACCAGCTTTGGTTCCCATTAAGGTCGTTTTTGCTTCTTTAACCTCTAAACTATTTAAAACCCAACTAGCTTCTAGAAAAATTGTCGCGCCATTTTCCATAACAACAAAGCCAAAAGCGGAATCTTCTACATTAAAATCATCTGTATCCCAGGGTCCCCAAGCATTGGCGGCATTTTTTGTTTCAGATAATTTATGATAAGCATTCCCTACTACATACTTTGCTTTATAGTTATCCATCATCCACAAGGTAAGATCTAGCGCATGAGTGCCGATATCGATCAAAGGTCCTCCGCCTTGTGCTTCTTCGTCCAAAAATACACCCCATGTCGGAACTGCGCGTCGTCTAATCGCATGGGCTTTTGCTGTATAAATTTCACCTAATTCGCCTTCTTGGCAAACTTCATGCAAATACTGCGCGTCTTTTCTAAAACGATTCTGATAACCAATCGTTAATTTTTTACCGGTTTTTTTTGAAGCTTCGATCATTTTTTGTGCTTCTTCTGCTGTTTTTGCCATAGGTTTTTCACACATTACTTGATTACCTGCTTGCATTGCTGCAATCGAGATCTCAGCGTGCGCGTTATTAGGTGTTAGTACATGGACAACATCCAAATCAACTGAAGCAAGCATCTTTTTATAATCTTCAAAAACCTCTGAATTTGTATCTCCATATTCCTTTTTTGCTTTCTGCGCTTTTTTTACTTCAATATCACAAAAGGCAACAAGTTCTACCTCTTCAATTTGCGATAAGGCCGGTAAATGTTTCCCTTCGGCAATTCCTCCGCAACCAATAATACCCACTTTTACAGACATAGCTTCCCTCCTGAAATCGTTTTATATTTCATATATTTATTATAACGAAGAGCTATTCGTGATTCTTCCTGCTTTTATAAGGAAAAATTCCTGAATATTGCTTTTTTATTCTTTGGGATATTAAAAAAGCCTGGAACAGTCAGCCCAGACTAAAAAGAAAGTTTTTCAAGAAGATAAATGACTCATCATTTTTTGATATTGCAAAGGCGAACGGCCCACAGCCTCTTTAAAGACATGATGAAAAGTTTTGACACTAGCAAAACCAGCTTTTTCCGCTACTTCTGGCATAGGTAATTTTTCATTTCCCAAAATAAATTGTGCTTGATTTACTCGATATTCTGTCAAAAATTGCATAAAGGTTTGTCCTGTATTAGCTTTAAAAAAACGCGTAAAATAGTAAGGACTAAATCCAACATAACGGGCTACATCATCGATAGTAATAACTTCCTTATAATAATTTTCGATATAATCAAATACTTTATTTAAACGTTGTAGCGTTTCTTTTTGCTGGATAGCATTGGGCACCTTTTTGTTTTTTACTATTTTTTGTTTTGGCAAATAACGGTAGCACTCTCCAATTAAACGATATAATAGTGCCAAAATTAAGTAGTTTTTACCCGGCGTCCCAGTATTTTCTAATTCAATTAATTCTAACAATATTCCTTGCATTATTTCCACAAAATCTTCAGACCAATAGCGACTATGACGTTGCCCTTCTTCAAATAAAGAAAACAGAGAATTCTTTTCATTCTTTCGTAAAACAGACTCGTCGAATAATTTCAAATCAAATTGATAAACATAACGCACACTTTCGGGAGAAGCTAGAAAATAATGGGGTTGACCACTGGCAAAATAAATTATTTCACCCTCTTCTAAGGTAATCACTTCGCCATCAAGACCGATATTTACTCTACCTGATTTGGCATAAATAATCTCTATTTCTTTATGCCAGTGAGGAAATACAATGGTCATGCCATCATTTAATAATAAGCGATAAGGAAAATGCTGATCTAGTTCTGGAATTTCTAAGTATAAACTCATAAGTAACCTCTTTTATATAATTTAATGAATATAGATTATTATGTATGCCTTTTCTTTTATTTTAATGAATATTACTACAAAAAACTAGCATTTTATAGAAATCCTTTAATTGGTTACGCTTACTTTAAAAAATAGAATAACAAGCATCCCGTTAAATATAAAATTATGCTAAAATAAACAAAAATTATATAATTAGGAGATTATTTGCATGAAAAACATATGGTTAATCATAAAAGGAATCTTTATGGGAATAGCAAACATCGTTCCCGGCCTTTCTGGAGGGACAATTGCTGTTTCATTAGGGATCTATGATGATATTATTCGTTCTATCACAACGCTAAAATCTGAAATGAAAAAAAGTCTCCGATTTTTCATTCCACTTATTATAGGTCTATTATTAGGCGTTGCCTTTTTTTCCAGAGCAATTACCTATCTATTTGATTTTTATCCTTTGGAGACTGCTTCAGCTTTCACTGGTTTAATCTTAGGTGGTTTTCCAGTCTTGTGGAAAGAGTTTCGTTCCTCTTTGTATCTACAAAAGAAAAAAATTAACTATCCTCATTGGATTATTTTTCTGGCAATGTTTGCCCTAGTCGCATGGATGGGCGTTGCCGAAGTGTCTGGGACGTCAACACACGAACTATCACTTGAACTACCTACATTATTCGGTTTGTTTTTTATCGGAATTATCGCTTCTGCTTCAATGGTAATTCCAGGTATCAGTGGTTCGCTGGTCATGTTGATTTTGGGGTGGTATCAAGCCTTCCTTGCCATGATCAACGGCTTTATCGATGCTTTACGAGCTTTTGATATCGATGGACTTTTGACTTTTAGTATCTATTGCGCTTTTTTTGGTGTAGGAATGTTAATTGGAATAGCTATTATTAGCAAACTTATCGATCAGATGTTTAGACATTTTCCAAGTTACACTTACGCCGGTATTTTCGGTCTTGTCCTTGCTTCTCCTATTGCTATCTTTTCTAGTTTAACTTTGACGGCTTCATCCTTTAGTATTTCTACAGTACTAATGTCTATACTGCTTGCTATGGTTGGCTTCGGGCTCACTTATCTTTTAGGAAACAAAAGTAACTAACATAGAAAAAACGTTGAGTATTTGCTCAACGTTTTTTCTATAATTACTATGAATTGAGCAACTCGTAAATAACGTAAAGTTCCCAATCGGAAATCTGTATTTTATAGAACTGTTCTAAAGAGTAAAAAACATTTTTTACATTTTGATAAAATAATTTTCCATTAATCTTAAGCTCTTCAATATTTTCTGGAACAGAATAATCTTCCACGCCTAATATTGTTCTTTCAATTAAAATTGCAGAATGCATTAATAAATTAAAGCGCATTTTCGCTGATAGCTTTAAAGCAAAACGTCGTTCAAGTTTTTCCACAACATCTTCTACTTGCCGGATAATGACATCTGGATTTAAAAACCCTAATTTTTCGGATAGCCCTTCTTTGGAGAAAAATTGAATAAATTCATTTAAAATGTTCGAGATATCATTAGGATGAACTAAAGTATTAAATGAATTTTCCAATTGTTTTTCAGCATCCTCATCTACAACATCTAACATATTCATTGTAGGTATATGCGTTCTATTACTAAGATAAGAAGTACTTAAAATTAAGATGGTCGATTTTAAATAGTCCTGTTGATCATTTGCAAGATCTAAAGTGTTCAATAGCTCATTAAATTCTAACACGATAATTTTAATATCAGGATCTATATATTTTTTACAAATTGACTGTATTTTTTTCGCAACATCTTTGCCCGAAATACTTGATATAATAATATTTTTATCGACTTCAAAGCCTTCAAAATATTGCACCTCTGTTTTAAAATTTTTCTCAGCAGATTCTGCAATGTCATAAAATAATTTTCCATTGAGTAACTGCTGTCCAATATCTAAGGCATAAGAAGTCGTCAAATTATTGATAACCAACAATTCTCCCAAAATCTGTGGTTTCAAGCTTTTATATAATTGCGTTAGTGATCCCATATCCACCAACATGATGACTCCTTGTGAAGTATCCCTTTCAGAAAGCCAGATTTTTACTTGCGAAACAATATCATGAATAGAAGAGGTCAAAGGCATATTGATCGCATCAAAAATGTAATCTTTACATATTCTATTGGCTACTGCTTGAATACTAGAAGCAGTTGTATTTCCGTGGGCAACCAGTAGCGCATGATAGCGAATATCTTCTGAAATCGTACCAATTAATAAAATCCCCAATAGTATTTCAACAGACGCTTTAATCTCCTGACTGATATCTTTGGTCAAATTACTCGCTAATAAGAACGTCCTTGGATATTCTCTTTGTAAGCTCTGCTTGATTTTAATAAGCTTTGTTTCGAGTTCATTACCTTTATTAAGCTTTATAATATTATACAAACAATCAATAGCATCTTCAGTTAACGGTTCATTATCTAATATTTTTTTATTTTTACTTTGAATACTGTTTTTTATATGGTAAAAAAGAAAATCGTTATCACTTGAAAAAAGCGTGGTTAAATAGTTTTGATAAAATTGATAAATGTTTTCTTTTAATTCGACTAAAGAGTCAGCTTTATCAAATAAACTAAATAATGTCTGATTTAGCTTTTTTTCTACTTCCATATTTTCGTCTGTTAGTGTATCTGAACGAGAAAGATAAACCCAGTCATTTTCATGTGAATTTCCAATTTGTATCACTTCTTCTTCCTTATTTTTTCTTAATCTATCTGCACATAACATGCGCACTTCATTTCTTAAACTACCTACATTTCCTGATAATCTTTCTTCTGTCATTTTAAAAAAAAGCGTTCGGCCTATTTTTAAATCCTTTTGAATTCGTCTAGCTTCGTTTAAAAATAAATATTTAACCAACCCTATTCTTTCAAGGAGCGGTCGATGATGAAAAGCGGGTAAATGAATCGTAACCGAGATACGCCTGTAAAAAGTTGGTAACAGTACTTTTTCCGGATTTTCTGTGGTGGCAAATAATAAACGAACATTTGAAGTTACTGTTTTTGCTTCCTCTCCCATCGGACGAAAACGTCCTGTATCCATAAATTGAAACAATTTTTCTTGGTTCTCATTTGATAAGCGATGCACTTCATCAAGAAACAAGACTCCTTGATCTGCTTGTACCAACAATCCTTTTTTATCAGTATCTGCGCCAGTAAAAGCGCCTTTTGTATGGCCGAAAAGAATTGAAGAAATAAGTTCTGGATTATTAGCATAATCAGCACAATTAAAAACCAAGAATTTTTCTGTTCCTTTAGCTTCTTTAGCTTTTAAGTAGTCAAAAATCAATTCCGCTAAATAACTTTTGCCCACACCACTATCACCATGAATTAAAAGAGGTAATCCTAGAGGTGGATAGAGCACAGCGGACTTACACTTGTTGATTGCTTCTTTTACACTTCCATCACTGCCAATAAAATTTTGAAAAACATTTTCCTCTTTTTTATTCTGATTAAAAATAGCTAATTTCCAATAAATTGGTTTAGTTCCTTTTTTTTTAACTTCGCCATTTGCTAAAAGTTCGTTTAAATAAAGACTAGTAACAGAACGACTTAAATCCACAGTTTTAGCAATCTCAGTTGTGGTTAAACCATTTTTTGCTTCTTTTAAAATAGACACAAGCTTTTGTCGTGTTTCTGTTTTCATAGTTTATACCTCCATCTTATTAAGATACCTAAAATAAATTTAAAAATCATGCTAAATTAAAAATCGACGTGAACATTCATTAAAAGAAGTCTGTTCACGCCAATAATAGATTTTAAAAGTTTTCACCATGAATCAATTTTCGCAGAGTCATTACAGCTTCTTCTTTCTCTTTTACCTCAATATAGCCATCTTGCATTATTTTCTCGTTAAATCGGTTTAACCAAACTGGAAGCCAATGACTGTTTAATAAAGGTTCGATGTCGTTTGTAAAACTGTCACCTACATAGATCCATGAATCAATGATTTTAGGTAACGTTTGTTCTACTTTTTTAAAACAGCTAAAATTAGGCTTTGCATCATTTAAACTTTCTGAAATAAAAATTCTCTTTGAAGGTATATAACTCGGTAAATTTAACTGTTTAATTTTCTTAGCCTGCGCTTTTGCTAAACCATTTGTTAGTACACCGAAATAGACCTCATTTTTTTCTAAAAAAGAAAATAGATCAATATAAGCTTGCGAAAGTTTTTGTTTCTGTTGATTCTTATGATACAAATCATCTAATTCTTCTAAAAACAAAGGGTCACTTTCCATGTTTAAGTCTTTTGCAACCCATTCCCAACGGGCATTTACATTATTAATACAACGAGTTTTATGATATTGCTTATAAATAAGCTCACTATAAAAGCGAAAATTTTTATAGCACTTTTGCATTCGTTTTTCTGATAGAGGTTTTACAGGAGAAAGAGCGAATAATGTTTCCCTAAATGCGGCATAGTTGTCCAGTAATGTATCATCTACATCAAAAAATATAGCTACTGTCATATTAAGCAATTCCTAATAAACCAAGAAGGATACCTAAACACATAATCCCTAGCATCACATAATTAACATTGACTTTTTTACGTAATAACCAAAAAGCAGTTAAAGTTACAGCTAAAGGCACAATGCCTACAAAAAGCTGATCTAAGTACTCTTGCATCTGCATTGTTTCTTCACTACCGGCTACACTTACTTCCAAGATTGTTTCAAAATTAACATTCGAAGCAGTCATACTGCCCATCATCATTAAACCCAGCATACTAGAAGCTTTGGTTAAAATTTGCATACCACCAGACTCATATAGTTTTTGAATGAAACTAGCCCCTACAGAATAACCACCATACAAGGCAAAATAATGAACTAAAAACGCCGGAATATTATATAATAGTAAAAAGACAATCGCTCCTAAGGGACTTCCAGTGTTAGCTAATGAAATACCAATCCCTGCAGCAACAACTCTTAAGATTCCCCAGAAGAAAGAATCTCCAATACCGGAAATAGGACCCATCAACGAAGCTTTTACCGCTGTGATTGAATTCGCATCAAAATTTTCATCTTCACTATTTTGTTTTTCCATAGAGGAAACAAGTCCCATAATGAAATTGTTTAGATGCATTGTTGCATTAAACCAAGTTGTATGTCGAACTAAAGCGTCAGCACGATCTTCTTTTGTTTTATAAAATCGATTAATCACTGGAAGCAGTGTATAAATAACACCAACAGCGTGGTATTGCGTTGCTCCTGTTCTACTAGCATTCATTGTCCAAGAACGCCAGAATACCGATCGCATCATCTTTTTTTCTTCTTTGTTTAAATTTTCTTGTAATTTCATGCGAAAAAGTCATCCTCCTCTTCTTCTTTAGTCATAGTTCCTGTAGCGTTATTGTTATTGCCATTTGTAGAAATATCTCGCATCTGCAAGTCTCTTTGTGCGCTAACTACACAAATAACAACACCGATAACCGCAACAGCAACAGCTGGTAAGTCTAAATAGGCAGTAAGTACAAAACCTAAGATATAGAAAACGGCTAACTTATTATCCCACAGAAGTTTCATTAACATCGCAAAGCCGACAGCTGGTAATAAACCTCCTGCAGCACTTAATCCGTTCATCAATCTTTCTGGAATATTTTCAACAAATGTATTTACTGGACCACTTCCTGCTAAAATTCCAATGAAAGCAATTGAAGCGATAATTAAATAATAAATGACCCAAGTCCCCCAATGGAGCGTAATAATCATTCTTTCATTTGCTTGGCGTGCAGCTTTGTCTAAAATGGGTGCAAATAAGTTCATAAAAACATTTTTCAAAAACATTACTACAAAAGCTGCTAACATCCCAATAGGAACAGCTAAAGTCATTGCCGCATTTTGTTCTATATTTGAAATAATTGCAAATGTAGTAGCCAAAGTTGTGGCAGTTACTGGTTCAGCTGCAATGACTCCACCTATATTTACATTTCCTAAGAAAATTGCCTCTAAAGAAGCACCCATTAAAACGCCAGTTCTCATATCTCCCATTACAATACCTGTTACAAGGCCAACGACTAATGGACGTTCTAACATACTTTGTCCTGTTAGATAGTTCCCAGCAAAACAGACAAACACTACAAGCGCGGCTAATACTGCCTCTATCAACATAGCTTCTGATTCCTCCTTCTATAGCTTACTTAAAGCATCTTTTAAATTGTATCTAGAATTTGTAGGTAGAACCTGATTATAGCTATTTACTTGTTCAATTTTGGATAGTTCCTTAGCTGCTTCAAGTTCATCTGGATTTAATTGTACGCTTGGAAACAACATGGTCTTTGATTTTGGATCTGTCTTATCAAAACGACCAGTGTTAGCTACATTTACTGATTCAATATCTTCAACATTTTGAGCAATTTTAGTAGCATCACTGACACTATTAACGATGACAAAAATTCGACGATCTTTACCTCTGGGGTCGTTAAAAACATCTATTGCTTCATCCACTGAACGAATCAATAACTTTACACCATTAGGTACCGCCATTTTTAATGTCATTTGTGTAACCTCATTTTTCGCCGCTTCATCATTAGCAACCACTAGCAACGGAGCGTTTAACTCTTTTGTCCAAACCATTGCTACTTGTCCGTGAATCAATCGGTCATCTACTCTTACTTGTGTTATCATTACTTTTCCTCCTAAAAAAATGTATCTTTTTCTACTGTTTGACTTGTAGGAACTAACTTTACTTGACTTTCTTCTATAGCTTCTTGTATAAGTTCAGCGGTTAATTTTTCTTCTTCACTTCCTACAATCAATGTCAATAAAACAGCTAGATTAGTATTTGATATAATAAAAATATTTTCTTTTTTCTGTGTAAGTACCTCCACTAACACCTTTTGGTTTACACTTCCACCGAATAAATCTGTAAAAATAATTGCTTGTTCATCTTGTTGAATTTCTTGCACAAACTCAATAATCTGGGAAGTGTAATCCTCTTCTGTCACATAAGCATTAATAATCTCAATACTGCTACCCTTATCAGCTAAAATATTTAAAGAGCTCTGAAACCCTTTAGCTAGCTCTCCATGTGTAGCCACTAAATATCTTTTTTTCATTAACATCACCTCACTCTTATATAAGCAACAAGTGTGCCAAAAAATAAAAAGCTCATAACCTTATCATTTCAAGGTTACAAGCTTTAATTCATCTGTTTAAACAGTTTGATTTATCTTTAAACAAGTATCAGTAATGTTTAATTCTATAATAAAACTATACTTCTTTATATGCACTAAAATATTTACTGAATAGTAAATTAATAGTCTAAAGACCGAGTACCATTGTAGCTGGTTTATTCAAAAAACGCTTCTACCAACCTCTTATAAAATGCAATAGATTTACTAAAAACTTCAAGATCTATATTCTCGTCACTCTGGTGCTCAGTATTATTTCCAGGTCCGATTTGCACTATACTAAAATCACCTTTAGCATGTGAAAATTCTGAAGCATCACTTGCACTTGCTTGACCGACTACTTTTACTGGATCAGTATACATTGTTTTATGTACATCTTTTATCAATTGCACCAGACTTGCATTAGCATCACCGGACATTGCTTCTTCTGGAAAAATATATTCAATACTTAAGTCATAGCCAGGTTTCTGATTTAACTTATCAATTAAATGATTTAAGGCAGAAAAAATCATTTGATTAGGATAGGCAGGAATCGTCCGTATATTTCCTTTTATGATCGCTTTTACAGGAACGCTATTAATTTGCTCACCACCCTGAAAGACACTTTGAACATGCGTTAGCTTGCCCAAAATAGGGTCAGTTTTATCAAAGTTTTCCATCAATGGTTTTACTTCATTAGCAAAATCAATTAAATGATCAATAGCATTTATGCCATCCTCTGGTTTAGAACTATGAGCTCCTTTACCTATGGATGTTACGACATAATCAATAACACCTTTAGAAGATATCCCCATCTCTTTCATTTCATTGGTAGGTTCTGCGATGATTAAACCATCTAAACCGTCAGCATAGCCTGTTTTAGTTAACTGCGCTGCTCCATATTCTCCAGTTTCTTCCCCAACTGTCGCAAGTAGTCTGAGCTTTCCAGGGATCGTATCTTCTTTAAGAAAATCAAGCATGGTGATTACTAAAGCAGCTAAACCACCCTTCATGTCAGTGACACCGCGCCCAAATAATTTATTATCTCTTATTTCAGCTTTAAAGGGATTACTGTTCCAAGCTGACAAATTACCTGGAGATACAACATCTTCATGTCCAGAAAATCCTAAGGTCTTTTCACCTCTACCAATCGTAACGACTAAATTATCTCTATTCGGTGCATAAGTTACTCGCTTGATATCTACATCTTCCCGGTCTTTATAAGGTTCAAATAAAGAAGCGATATAGTTGGCAACTTTTGCCTCATTATCATCCACCGAATCTATAGCAGTCAAATTTGCTAAGATTTCAATTTGTTTTTCTTTGTCCATCTTATTCACTTCCTAAAGTATTAGTATTAGGCAAACTTTATAGTAATTTTATGTAACTTGCCGCCAATATCCTTTTATTTTAGTGGATATTTTACTGACTTTCCACCAATAAATTTTATTTTAACTTACAAGTTTCTGAACGCTTATTTTTATTTATTATCTATCGTGCTAAACTATGATCAAAAGGGTATTTTAATTGGAGGCCGGATATGGACTATCAAACATTCATTGAACAAACAAGCCAACGAGTAAACCAAATGACTTCTTACGAAAAAAAGGACTGCTTACTGAATTTGTTGCGTTTAACACCTGAAGTAAAACGTGAACAAGTTTTGCAGTTAATTACTGACGATTCACAAGTTTCCGAGAAACAGTACCAAAATTATCAAGATTACCTAACAAAATTAGCACGTAAAGAGTTTCACTTCACCAGTGAAAATGAAGAAATCTATAACGACTATTATTATGATTGGGACCCAGACTATGTCGTCACGCTATACGACCCTGAAAATATTTGCCAAAAAATAACAGAAATCTTGTCTTTTGCTAAACAATTAGTTTACCAAAAGCACTATCAAAAAGCTTATGATTTATATATTCATTGCTTACAGTTTCAATTTTTAGCTTATGATGAAGATATGGAGGAAACGTATGATTATTACTTGAATGACTTAATCAACGAAAACTTCATCAGTAAAGATGCTGATAATATTATGTCTCATGTTTTATATTCGATTTACCAAACTACTGATTCTTTTACCGCTTGTATTAAAAAATTTTATCACTACTTAGGTGAACCTATAAGTCGTCAGATAAAAATTGCAGATATTTTTACTGTAGGACCTCAACCTTTGAAGAATACAGAAAAATTTTTGGCAGAATGGATTAAATTTTTAAAACTAAACCCAGCTCCTTTGGCTGACCGACTTTTATTAGATGCTGTCGAAACAAGCTCATATTTTAAAGATCCTGAGCATTTATTTATTTTGGCACAAGAAGCGGCAAAAACTCATCCAAAGTTATATTTAAAATGTATCAACTTATTTAGTACACTTCATAATCAAGAAAAAGCTTTTAAAGTAGGAAAAGATGGATTGAAAAACATCCCAGTTAAAAATAAGGTACGTAGCCAAGTGGCTGAAGAAGTGTTAAATTTAGCCCAACAGTTAAACAATACTAGCATTATTCATAAAGCTGTACAAGACGCTTTTTATTCTGATCCTCAGCTTGATACATTGTTTCCTGTCTTAAAGTTAAATTTATTTGAGCAGGAAAAAAGACAACTACTGCATTTTGTTCGAAATGATAGCTCTGTAGATAATCGTACCGTTCTGCTTTTCTTTTTAGGAGAATTTGAAACAGTGTACAAAAATGTTAGTACTGACCGTAGAGCTTTAGGCTGGAGCACTAGCGATAAGGGAATGATAATCCCTTTATTTCTCTTATTATTGGGACCTATAGATTCTTCCCAAGCTGCTGATAGCGTCTTACTAGAAGTAAAACACAGAATCTCAGGAAGTTCGAATGATTCATTTGAAAATGAATTTGTTATTTGGAAAAACACTGTTTCTTTAAATGAAAAAAGCAAGTCTCAATATTTAAAATGGTGTAAAAAAGAAGTCAAAGCTAGAGCAAAAGAACTCATTATAACAAAGTTTAGACATCACTATTCTCGTATGGCTGCCCTTATCGTTACATTAGGAGAAGCAGAAGAAAATATCGGTATCCCTAATGCTCGTGCTCAAATTATCCAAAATTATCGTAGAGAACACAGTCGTAAACGAAACTTCACCGCTTCCTTAGATGAATTAACTTGAAAGAAGGATACGAAATGAAAAAAAGCAAAAAAGACAAGAAAAAGTTATTAGCTAATCAAACTGAAAATGGTTTTCTTACAAAATTACAAAAAGGTACTGAAAAGTTGTTAAATTTACAAGAAAATCCTTATGACGTTTTTGTTTATACTATCATAAAAAGGTTCGAATATACGCACGTTGATGCTATGGAAAATAATTTAGTACAGTTTATGGAAAACTATTATCTAGATTTTCCTGACTTGGATAAAATCGTAACCCATGAAGATCTAGCAAATAATTTTGATGATTATCTACAAATTGTTCAATATTATTATCTGTTAACAACGACAAAGGGTAAAAAAGAATTTAAAAAAATCGTTCAATGGCTCCCAGCAGAAGATGAGCGACAAACACTTCTTACTTGGCCCGATACTCACATTATTAGTTTATTTCAGCCAACAATCACAAAAGACGCTCTTTATTTTTGGGATTTAAAAAACGAAATAAATTATGAGGTACTTATAGACGATGAGGAAATAATCAATACGATTCAAGAAAAACAACCTGTATTTTTAACTTTACTATTACCAACAGAAAATGAAAACGTCGTCGGTCCTTTATTGGAATGTCAAAATTATAATAATCTAAATGAAATCCTAACTAAAGATCTTCCTAAAGAAAAATGGGAAAGTCAACTCTTTTTTTGGTTTCGCGACAACTTATCACATGAACTCAACGAGCTAGATCCTGATTTGTTTGATGATAATTTTTTTGACAGCTTGTCTGATGAGGATTTTCTTTCTGAATACTATTCTGCAGAACGTTATGTTAACGAAAGTGACACCGACTTTGCAGAACGTTTATTAAAACAAGATACTAAATTATATAATTACGCTCACTCGCAAAAAGTAAAACAAATGCTTGTTAAGATTATCCAAACATTTCCGCGTTTATTTATTGCTCGAGCTAACATATTTCCATTGCTCGAAGCACTTAAGGTGATTTTTAGTGACCTAAAAATTGAACCTGAAAATGACCAGTTTTTAAGCGACTCACTTACTCACTTTTGGATACTACTAATTTTTGAATATTTACCAGAAGAAGTGAAAGAGGCAGAAAAATTCGAAGTAAAATCTGAATACTGGGATGAAATAGATGATTTAGACTTACCCTTTTAATGTTTAACATTGTCAAAACTTATTACTTACATTAAAAAGTCTGGAATTCAAGTAATTTTCCCTTGAACTCCAGACTTTTTTTACTCTTTTTCCATCAGTTTTTCTTCACGGCAAAGTGACAAATAATGAAATACCAACTGACAAAAGGTCATATTCGACCAAGAAAACCATTCTCTTGTGTATTGATTAGGATCATCTACAAATACGCCTTCATGACACTGATTTGTATTAGCATCTGTTGCGCAGATCAGAAAATGAAGGACTTATTTTTAGTAAACAGGGCTCTGGTACTTATGTACGCCAAAGAATTAATACTGACTCTAGTGATCTTTTGCCCTTAGACTTACCTATTGGAACCACTTATTCTCACCGCGATCAAAAAATCACGAGTAAGGTTTTACGCTTTGATGCCCGACTGCCCGAAAAAAGCGAACAGGAAAATTTAGGAATTGAAGCAAGTAGTCCAGTCTATGAATTCAAACGTGTACGTAGTATTAACGACCAGCTGTATAGTTACGAACACACAATAATGCCAGTGTATATCGCGCCCCTTGATAAAAAAATATTGCAAGATTCTGTCTATCATTATTTAGGTACAGAAGCTAAAATACAGTTAACAGATGCTCATCGTACCATTTACGCTGAAGAAGCTAGCGAAGAAGCTAGCAAGGCTTTAGAGATAGCAAAAACTAGCCCAGTTCTGGTCATTGAACAAGTTGCTTATGACCAAAAAGGACGCGCTTTTGAATTTTCCAAATCTGTTTTTAAAAGTAGCCAAAGCAAATTTATCTTAGATGTTCATATGAATAGCGATCGAATTTCCTTATAAAATATACTCGCTTCTATCAAATCAAAGTAAAAAATTGATCCTCTTCATTAGAAAACTTTCCTTTTCCTCATGATAAAATAAATCAAAATTGAGAAAGGAAAGTTAAAATGAAAAATGACAAAAAAAGAAAGGTAAAAGTGGTTAGAAAACAACAGCAGCAAATTCCTTTTGCAGCAATTCAAGAAGAGATTAAAAAAGTGCTAGAAACAGATCCTGACATGAACGAATATGTTATGTTTTTAGCTGTCATGAAAGTCATGCTAGAATACACTAGCAAAGATGACTGGGGTGAAATGTCTCTATCGTTTATTCAAAATCATTATTTCGATTTTGAAAAAGTAAAAGATATCAAACATCGCTTAGAATTTCGCCAGCCTTATAAACTTTATTGTGAATTAATGCGCGTTTATTATCTACTAGCAGACAGTAAAGGAAAAATGATTTTTCATAAAATGTTAAACTGGTTTCCTGTAGACAATAAGAAAAAAATTATTCAAACTTGGCCAAACACTTTCATATTAAGCTGTTTTCGCCCAATTATTACACAAGAAAATATCTATTTTGAGGATATAAGGACAAAGAAGAGATACAATATTGCAGATCGTGACAATATTATATTGAGTATTGTTAAAGAAACGCACCTACCTTTTTTGTCACTAATAGTACCTTCAGGGGAAAAATTTTTAACTGATATGTTTTTATTATGCGAAAATTTTGACCTCATTAATCCTAATTCCATTGCTCATCTAACAAAAAGTAGATGGGAAGAATATTTGCTAGATTGGTATCGGAACAATTTATTAAAAAATTGTTTATCCACTTGAAAAGATAAATCGAGCAGAGAGACAGTCTCTTTGCTCGATTTATTTTTTATACATTCTAAATATTAATACCTCAATATATTTCTATTTTCATCTTCTTTTACCAAACAATTCTTTGACTGAATAATCGGTTTTTAAACTTTAATCATAAAAGACTCAAATTTCACCTACACTAGCTATAATTTTTCAATTTGGTAAAATACTTTTTGTTACCTAAACAAGCAACGCTATTTTTTTACTCTTCCCTTATGATAGTTGTATATAAATATGAAAGGATGAGCCTTTTGCCAAACGAAAAAAAATTAGTGATTCATATCCATGACCTGACACAAAAATATAGTATGTCTTTACGCGAACTTTCACGCCAGTCTGGTATTGATATCGCTCGTTTAAGTGAGCTAGCTAGTGGCAAACGCAAGCGTGTCAATATTGATTTTGTTATAAAAATTGCTGAAGCATTAAATATTACTGACATTCGCGAAATTTTTACAATCGAAGATAAATAAATCAGTTCTTCACTGCGTCTCCCCTAACTGCTGTCTCTTGCTTTCCACATAAATTTGAGAGGCAGCGCTTTCATTTATACGATCACCTTTCTTTTTATTAAATCCAATCCCTTTTCCCACAAGAACCATCGATTCATCATTATCACTTTTAGCAACTAGGGCATTATGACTAAACACTTGCAAAATTTTCACTGCAACCTTTCCCCCTTTAAAAATAGTTGGTTATTCTCATTCGTTGCCCTTAAAGACAACGTTTTCAAACTTATTATAACCTATGATACTTATATAAGCAACAAGCTTTTGAAAGGATCTGGTTATTTGTATACAGAAAGAAAATTGGTCGTACATATTCATGAACTATTAAAAAAAGAAGGCTGGTCCTTATCAAAACTTGCCCTTGAAGCTGATATTGATAAATCAAAATTAAGTCGTTTGGCTAGCGGACAACGTGAGTCTTTATATATTGATTACTTAGTAAAAATTGCTGAAACATTGGATATTGACGATTTAAATGAAATTGTTTCACTGGAAAGAGTAGATAATGATAACCACAAATAAAAGTGACTAAGTTTATTTTAATTGGCTTGGTCGCTTTTATTTGTCTGGGTTTCTGGTATGTTTTGTTTATCTTTCAGACAAATTTCCATAATTATTTTTATTTTAAGCGTTTTTATTACTTATTCAATAGTTGAACGAACAATGTTTTGCAGTTCTATTGTTCATTCGACTACTTAACGAACAATGCTTTACTGTTCTCTTGTTCATTCGACTACTGAACAAACAATATTTTGCAGTTTTATTGTTCGTTCGATTGCTGAACAAACAATGTTTTGCAGTTTTATTGTTCATTCGATTGCTGAATAAACAATACTTTTCTATTTTACTATCTGTTGTTTAACCTTACGTCGCCAAAATTACATCAAAAAGAACAAACGGCTGACATCCTATCGATGCAGCCGTTTAAACAATGTTATTCTATGTTTCCTAGTTCTAAGTCTTCAAATAAATGTTCTGATTGGGTTTTTACATTTAATAATGAAAATGGACTTTGAATATAAAAAGTACTTGTGATTGACTCATTTTCATTTATAAATATTTCAATGGAAGAATGATCAAGAAAAATTTGTACAAACAATGCTTCTTTTGCATCTATAGCTACCACATTGGATTCCTCCATAGAACTACCATCTTTCGCTCTGATTTGGTAAGTAGTATTTTTACGAGAGAAAAACAGCCCTTGTTTTTCTGAAGAATAGCTGAACTGTAAGAATTCTCCCTCTTCATTTGTAAAAAACAAATCAAAAGGTGCTACATTATTTGCTGCTATTTTAAAAGCAATATAATTTGTATCTTCTATTGAGATCTTTCCATTTTCTAGTTTCTTTTCTTTTGTTTTAATTAAATCAAGAATCTCTAAGGGAATACTTTGCTGTATTTGTCCATCTTCAACGGTAATTAACCGTGGCAAGGTCATTTGGCCAAACCAGTTATGCCCTAATTCATAAGTAGGTCGACTTGCTTGCCAGTTTTGCATCCATGCAATAGCTAAATAACGTCCCTCTGCTAATTTTACTGTTTGTGGAGCGTAAAAGTCCATGCCCTTGTCCATCTCTTTTATAGATGTTTGTTGAAATTCAAAATTTTCCCAGTCCATCTCACCTTCAATTAACCAAGAAATATGAGAGTGTACTTTTCCTTTTTCATCAACATAATCCATAGTACTTAAAATAAAAACAGCTTTATCTTTAAACAACAATAAGTCTGGACATTCTACCATAGTACCTAAATAAGGATTGTACGGAAAAATAATTGAAACATATTCCCAATTCAATAAATCTTCCGAACGGTATAATATGACTTGCCCCTTATTATCCAATGTTTTAGAACCGATCACAGAATAATATATTCCATCTTTTTCGAAAATTTTTGGATCGCGAAAGTCAACGACCGAAGTACCTGCAGGAATATCATTTTCCGTTAACACAGGATTTCCTTCATATTTTTTAAAAGTCACGCCATCTTCTGAAATAGCCATATTTTGGTTTTGACGTGTTTTACTTTCGTCTGCTTCATCCGGCAAGTGTCCTGTATACATCACATATAATTTTCCGTCTTTTTCAATAGCACTTCCAGAAAAAACGCCACCTTTATCATAGTCTTGATCAGGAGCAAGTGCTACTGGCAAATCTTGCCAGTGCAAACCATCCTTACTTTTTGCGTGTCCCCAGTGCATAGCTCCGTGCTCTGCTTTATAAGGATAATGTTGATAAAATAAATGAAGTTCATCATTAAATATAACTACACCATTTGGATCATTTGTCCATCCAATTGGAGGAGCAAAATGATATTCTGGATAAAATTGTTTATTTGCTTTATTTTCATTTTCTTGAATAAATCGTTTCGCTCTGTCTAAAGTATATGTCATAAGTTATTTTTCTCCTGTTTCTGAAAAGTTTGTTTACATACATAAATAACTATTTTTTATTCTGTAAATCTTATTAGATTCCTTCTTCGTCTTTAAAACCTAATAAGTAAGTAGCAATAAATGCGATTACAAATGCGCTAAACATCATTATTAAACCTGCCACTATATTTGAAAGTCCTTTTTCTCCTGAAAAAGCTCCCGCTGCAATTATATTGTTTAATGGTACATACACTACTACGTTCATTATTCCTGCAAACGCACCTGCTATACCTGCGCCAATTCCCGCAGCTACTAACGGTCGCTTCAGTTTTAACGTAACTCCATATAATGCTGGCTCTGTTATTCCCATTATAGCTGATATACCCGACGCCGACGCAACTTGTTTCATTGCTCTGCTTTTAGTCTTTACAGCTACTGCAAGTGTCGCTCCACCGTGTGCTAAATTAGAGCATATTTGAGCAATTAAAATTAAACCTTCTTGTCCTGTTGCTGCAAAAGTCGACAAAAGAATTGGTGTTAAAGCATGATGCATACCTGTCATTACAATTAGCGGAAAAACAGCAGCTAAAAAAGCGATCATAATAAATCCTAGACGACCTTCAAGTAACTCAATGATAAAACCTAACCCTTCCCCAGCGTAGTTACCTAACGGTCCGATAACGATCAAAGCTAAGGGTGCCGTAATCAACAAAATCAGGGTCGGTTTTAATATAATTTCCAATACTGAAGGGACAATACGTTCAACGATTCTTTCAATATATGACATTAACCATACAGTCAGCAAAACTGGGATAACAGAAGCAGCATAGATATTCGAGGGAACTGTCAAACCAATAAAAGTAACTGCTTCCCCTGATTCAAATAGTGCAGTTAACTCTGGATGTAATAGTACGCCCGTTACTAACACCGCTAACGATGTACTCACTCGAAAAACTTTTGCGGCATTTACAGCTATTAAAAACGGCATAAAATAAAATGCACTATCCCCGATAATATCTAAGATTTTATATGTTGACGAGTCTCCTCCAATGATATTTAATTCATTAATCAAAGAAAGAATCGCTTTTACCATACCTGCTGCAGTCAATGCAGGAATCATGGGAGTCATTATGCTTGTAATTGTATCAATTATTTTATTATACCATTTTTTATTATTATCTGGCTTTTGTTTACCCGCTGAGTACGAAGTTTCAGAATTGTTTTCTCCAACCACATTAGCGATTGCTTTATAGACGTGACCCACTTCATTACCAATAACAACTTGATATTGACCACTATTTTTCACTATACTTACAACAGAATCTACCGCTTGTAATTTTTCATCATCTGCAAGTGATTCATCTACTAAAGAAAAACGCAGTCTTGTAGTGCACTGAGTTAAGTCGTTAATATTATCTTTGCCTCCTACACCTTCCACTATTTGCTTAGCAATATTCTTATAGTCTTTTTTCATTTTTAAATCCCTCACTTTTATAAAATTTATAAACGAAATGTCAAAAACATTCTAGATACGAAGTAATTTTATATTTTTTCACATTTTACTTACTATTTTTCTATATCAAATCATTTCCATTACTTTTTATTACTTTTTGGTACCAGTAATAACTATCCTTTTTGTAACGCTTACCACTACCTTTTCCATAATCGTCAAGATCTACATAGATATAACCATATCGTTTTTCCATTTTTCCTTCACTTACACTTACCAGATCGATACATCCCCACGACATATAGCCCAATAGTTCAACACCATCATCATCTATTGCGTGAATCATATTTTCCATATGATTACGCAGATAATCTATACGATAGTCATCATGAATATCCCCTTTAGAATCTATATGATCTGGAGTCCCTAGACCATTTTCCACAATAAATAGTGGTATGCCGTAACGATCATATAATTGGTTTAGTGTGATTCTTAAGCCCATAGGATCGTTCTGCCAAACGCTTTTAGATTCAGCTAAATATGGGTTCTTTAGGGTTGTAAATCCGTTTGTCCTTGTGCGTTCTATCCCTTCTTCTTTAGCAGCTGTACAAGCGCTGGAATAATAACTGAAGGAAAGAAAATCAACCGTGTTTTCTTTCATAATTTCAAAATCTTCTGGTTTTGTAGTTAAATTTATTTTTTCATTTTCAAAATATTTCTTGATAAATTGAGGATATTCGCCCTTCACTTGTACATCTGAATAGAAAAGATTATGTTTGTCACTTTCAAATGCTGCAAAAACATCTTCCGGTCTGCTAGAATACGAATATGTTTTACCAGCTGCTATCATACTGCCTATTAGAAAATCAGAGTTTATTTTTTTTTCCTTCTTTAACCGTCAAAGCATTTGCTAATAATTGATGATGAGCTGCTTGGTATTTCCGCTGTAAACGATTTTCACCCTCATGAAAAACTAATCCACCTCCAATGAAAGGAATGTGCATGATCATATTCATTTCATTAAATGGAATCCAATAACGAACTCTGGTAGAAAATCGCTTCATAACCGTTTTGGCGTAATGTAAGTAAAAATCTACCACCTTACGATTTGACCATCCACCATACTCATTAACTAAATGCATTGGAATGTCAAAATGACTAATCGTTACAACAGGTTCAATACCGTACTTTTCTAATTCATCTAATACAGAATTGTAGAATTCTAAACCCCTTTCATTTGGCTCGGGTTCATTTCCTTTTGGAAAGATTCGTGACCAAGATAAGGAAAAACGAAAACTATTTACTCCCATTTCAGCTAACATGGCTATATCCTCTTTATAGGAATGATAGAAATTTATTGCTGTATGGCTAGGATAATACTGATTTTTTTCGTTAAATATATTTTGATTATCCTCCCAAACAACATCTTTTAACCTTTTCTCATTAAATGGCAGCATATCAAAATTGGATAAGTCTTTTCCATCCTCTAGATAAGCTCCTTCAGTTTGGTTCGCCGATATTGCTCCTCCCCATAAGAAATCTTTAGATAAACTCATGAAAACACCCTTTCTATTTTGTAAAAACTAAATAAATAAAATTTTCGTAGTATTAAAAAAACGACTAAACTAGATAAATTTTCTGATCTATTTTCTCTTAATTTAATCAGTTACCACTCTATTTCAAGTTTTAAATCGTGGCATTATCTATCCCTCTTACAGAGCAAAATAAATAAGAATTATAGTCGATAAAAAGACAATGAAAATGCCTTTATTATTAAAATATGTCAAACAATTGATATATTTAAACAAAAGAAAAACTCTCCATTAATTTCGTTCATTTGCGAGTACACTTCTATTTTTTAGATTCACTTTTGTTCAACTGCCAAACATGTATTTCTCTTTTATTGCTTTAACTATCTATACCTTTCATTTTGCTCAAATTAATATCAACCTAATTAATATTCTTTCTAAGGCATAGTTAATAACCGTACTCGTTAAATAAATCTTTTTTTGAAATCGTTTTATAATACAAAATAATCATATGTCAATCGTTACCATATGTCAACCCTTTAACATATTTTAATAAAAAATCACTTCTGAATCTTTAAAAGATAGAAGTGATTAATGTTCTTATTTACTTTTACTTATTGAATTAGATAAAAAAAGCGCTACTGGCAAAGTGGTTTTCAGTTCAACATTTTCTTGATTTAACAAAGCTAATAAAATTTCAACCGCTTTTTGTGCCAGTTCTTCGATTGGTTGGATAACCGTACTTAGCTCTGGATTCAATTGACGAACAATCTTTGTTCCGTCAAAACCAATGACCTTTAGTTGCTCTGGAATAGAAATGTTATGATTAATTGCGCTATTCATACACATTTTCGCAATAATATCATCGCCAGCAACAATACCATCATATACAAATTGTCCATTGAAAAGTTTATCTACTTTAGCCTGCTTTTCTTCATCTGATAATTGGAAGGGTATTTCTAAAAAGCTGTGATTTAAACCGTTTTTTTCCATGATATCTTTATAGGCTATTGCACGTTTATTAGCTGGCGTTGACATATGTTGATCACCACGTATACATAAAATACGTTTACAACCCTTATCAATTAACTCTTGTGTGGCGAGTTTTCCACCTAAATAATTATCGCTTTGTACAATTGGGATGCCTTCTGTTAGTTCTCGTTCAATACTCACGATTTTATTTTCAAAATATTTGTATTCGTCAATATTTATATTGTGAGAACCTACAATGACCCCATCCACACGTTTTTCTTGTAATAAACTTAGGTATTTTTTTTCGTTATCTACATCATTCAAGCTGTTACAAATAAATAGATTATATCCTTTTTGGGCAAGCTCTTTTTCAATATGAAAAGTTAGTTCACCAAAAAAGGGGTTTTCAGTTGTCGGTACAATTAGCGCAATAAAGCGAGTCTTGGCTGATAAAAAGGAACGTGCCATTTCATTTGGAGTATAGTTCAGCTCTTCCATAGTCTTCATTACATTTTTTCGTGTTTCATTACTTATATATCCTCGATTATTTAAGACTCTAGATACCGTTGTTACGGAAACACCGGCCTTTTCCGCTACGTCTTTGATCGTTAAGGACATTCCTTCCCTCCTTTCCTATTAAAAACATTATCTTAATAATTATAAATTTTTTTCTAATAGAAAGCAAAGTCAAAAGGAAAACAATAAACTTTGCAGTAATAGCTCATCAGCTCTTAAGATCATTTTCAACCTTTTTTCTTAAATGTAGTTCAGTTAGTTCTCCCATCTGTGTGGTTTCCACAAATTCTAGACGATAATTATAGCCTCCTTCCTCAAATAATCGTTTGCCCTTTCCTAAAAGTACTGGAGCAATTTGAATCCAGTATTCGTCAATCATATTCGCCTCTAAAAGAGGTTTTACTATGCTTCCTCCACCCACAATCCAAATCATTTTTCCTTCTTGTTTTCTTAAAGAATTCAATATATCCACAATATCCCCTGAAACGAATCTTCCCTCTTCCAAACTTCCTTTTTCTGTATGCGAAAAAATAAATTTTTCTTTGTTAGGATAAAAAGATGCGTCATCTGTCATCTTTTTGGCCTCTTGATAAGTAATACGTCCCATAACTACAGTGTCTATTTGTTTTTCAAAATTTTCGTAAGTTGACGCTCCGCCTAACTCAGTATCGAATAAATCGCGATGTTGAAAGTCCTTGTCTCCCATAGGCTAGCCGTTGTAATAAAAAAGAAATCGGAAGGTAAAATCCTATGAAATGAGGATTTGCCCTTTCCGATTGCTATTTTTTTAAAATTTCACGGTATAAATGAAAATAAAAAAAGAATCATAAGAAAAGCTGATAAATCCAACGATTTATCCTATAATAATAGTAACGACAAAACTAAAATAGGAGGCTTTTCTTATGAATTCTGAAACCATTATACCATACAATCTCAACTTATTTGAAGATATTGACTGTGGTCCTTTAAAAGCATTTGAAGATCTTTTAGACCAG
>FLSG01003803.1_pt1 | contig 50795 bp, 44 predicted proteins | sample 1550511 | NCBI WGS metagenome assembly FLSG01 (sample SAMEA4031768, study PRJEB14383) | metagenome | biome: human; feature: oral; material: saliva | place: Philippines | collected 2014
AATTTTTTTATAAATATATTAATATATAAACTTTACTTTTTACTCTAATTATCATATCATGGAATGGATTTTTGAGAGGAGTTTGTTATTTTGGAGAGGAAGATAGAGCTCACATATGCTAGGGCGATTTTTTGTATTACTATAGTTATCGTTCATTGTTTAACTGGTTTAGTCAATGATCCTCATATTACATCATTTGAAAAAATAAGTTTTAGTTTTGTGCAAGTTATTTTACTATTCGCAACACCATGCTTTATTATTTTGTCGGAAATTTTGTTAGGTATGCGATATTCAAATAGCATCCCTAAAAACTTTTTACTAAAACGAATGAAGTTTATTTTAATTCCATATGTTTTATTCGGTTTATTCGTTACGTTTAAATTATTTTTAGGTGACGGCTCAAATAAATCATTTTTAGACATTTTTATAAGCATTGTTATAAAAGGTAATTTTTTTGGGTGGTTTGTAATTGTTATTTTCCAGTTTTATATATTACATCGCTTATTCTATAAATTATTAAGCAAAGCCAATCCAGCCTTTGTACTTATTACAACTTTTATAATTAGTTTTGCACATTCTTATTTAATGTATTATAGTACGTCGTATCTTGAGTTTTGGGGTTTTTACCCTTTGTTTAACAGAACTATTATTTTATATTGGTTATTTTATTTTGTAGTTGGGTTCTATTTCGGAAAATATTACGACACCGTAATTCAATTTTTAAAACGTCATTTAATTTGGCTTATTTTAATCTGGATTTTAGCTATTTTATATATGGCATTTAATTTCTTTTATTTAGGTGTATATTTAAATGAATCCAATCGGTTTGACTTAGTCTTATTTTCTGCAGTTAGTTTTGTGTTTATCGTATATTTTTCAAAACTATTGGCTAAATTTAATTTAGTGTTTATCTTTTTGATTAGTGAAATTTCCTTTTTCATTTACTTATCACATCAAATTATTGTAGATGCTATTTCTAGGTCACTGGCGTCATTTGTCACATTGCCAATACCATTTTTAATAATTAATACTATTTTCACACTTGGTTTTTGTATTGGTTTAGCTGTTATTTTATCATTTATACCTTATGTGAGAATGATTGTAGGGAGAAACACATTACATCCTATGGTTATTAATAATTATAAACATCATAGTTAGTCATATTAAAAATGCTGAGACATTCAAAATGTCTCAGCATCTTCTATAATATTAATCATAGATGATTAGAATGAAAATAGCCTTAATATCAATCATTTAAAATGTTGTTTTTTTAAAGAGCCATTTTTCATTGATGAAGAAGTATATCATTCTTATACAAGAATAAGCATCTTAGTTCTTGTAATCATGTCGCATTTGTAGTTCTTATACATGAACCTTAGCTTATATAGTCCACTTAAACTCCGTCATTTTTACATAAATTTCTAATCCTTGTACGCTTTTTACTTAGTCATCTTGCTTTCTTGTTTACGTAACGAAATCACTTAAAAAAATGTGATCCTTGTCTTGGTTTCTTATTTCAATTTAATCATCTAATAAATGATAAAATTGTTCAACCGCTTCTTTATTATATAATTCTGGATCAAACTTAGCATAATCAGGCGTTTCACCACTGATAAACTGTTGTATGCTTGCTTGTAGTGATTCAGAATCATTGAAACTAAGCATGCCGTATTTACCATAATCAAGTACATATTGATTAGCTGGTATATCTGAAGCAAGGATATCAATGCCTACTGTCAGGGCCTCTAATAGGACCATTGATTGGCCTTCATAATAAGATGGTAAGACAAATAATTCACAATCTTTCATAATATTAAATGGATTTCTTTTTTGCCCCATTAAAAATACGTGTTCTGACAAATTCAATGACTCTATTAACTTGTTAAGCTGATGTTTAAGCGGGCCATCGCCTAAAATATACAGTCTAGCATTCGGATTGGCTTCTACGATACCACTAAATGCTTTAATTAAATTATCAAATCCTTTTTCAGGTGATAATCTGCCCATCGTCATTACTTTATAATCATTTTTATGGAAAGGCACACTAGTAATTTGCTTATCTTGTTCCCTAACGATGACACGTTCTCCGTTTTTCATAAAGATATCATTGTCTTCATTAATCGAATTATAAATTCTATCTAAATTAATCGTATTCATTGAAGCATTAAATTTATTAATTGTTTTTCTAGTTGCTATTTTTTTAATATTTTCTTGTTTCGTAACTTCAGAAACACTTACAAGCTTATCATAATAAGGATATAAGGACATAACGCCTTTTAAATTAGTGTAATGCGGTCTCACGCCATTTACTTTACGTTCCATGTCCATTTTCATATCACTATGCAAGTATATTAACTTTCGTTTAGCGTTACTTGCTAATAATAATTCTGACCAGAACATGGCATAGCCACTAAAGTCAATGACTACATCAAACTCTGAATTACCAAATACTTTCCTAAACTCACGCTCATACAATTCATTAGGGTAGATTTTTTCTTCAATTTTAGATTTAATACCTCGATTACGTACTAAAAGGTTACGATAATATTCCATAGTAGTAGCTAGTAACGGACCTTTTCTTAAAATAACCCTAACATTTTCATTTAAACTCTTAAGGTTATCCACGACGTCCTTATTTCTATTGAAACCTAAGTAAATTGTAATATCATACCTATCATAATCCACGTTTTCTAATAAATTCATCATGGATGTCGTTATACCATTTGGTTTCATGCCACCAGGGTAAATTAATAATCGTTCTTTTCGATTTTGTTGTTTTTCTTTGTGCTGTTGGGTTGTATTAAATACTTTGTTAACTACACGCTCTGTAACATGACCATCATCATAATTAGCAAACTTTTGTTGATAGGCACGATAATTATCATTATATTGAGTCAATATATTTTGTTGGTGGTTCACTGTATCTACCAATGTTTCTATTGAATGTACGCTAGGCCCTGGCAAACTATCAACCGGTAGATAGAAGCCTCTGTTTTCCTCATAGTCTTCATAATCTGGCGTATAGAAAATAATCGGTTTATTAGTAACTAAATAATCAAAAAAGATGCTCGAATAATCTGTTACCAATAAATCAACAATACTTAATAGCTCATTTGTATCAAAGGTATCATTTACTAGATATTTTTTTAACTTCTTATTGCCTTCTGCTTTCCTATAAATGAATGGATGCACTTTTAACAGTACTTGATAGTCTGTTTTTTTATTTAATACTTCTATCATTTCTTCCATTTCTTCAATATTATCTTCTGGCGTGCTTACAGTATGACCGCGCCACGTAGGTGAGCATAATAATATAGGTGCATTCGTCATTTTAAGGCCTTGCTTTTTCAATTTTTGAATAACTGTTTCAGATTGTGCTTTTAGCGTTGCATCAATTCTAGGGTATCCTATTTCTAAAATTGCATCGTCATTTAACTCTTCTAATTTAAACGCTTTTTTAAAAATATCAGTAGTATGTTGATTAGGTGAAATAATGTAATCAGAACTCAAGAAATTCCTAATAGTATTTTGAGATTCTAATAAATTATCTTTGATATCCAATCCCATTGACTTTAACGGTGTGCCGTGCCAAGTATTCACATAAACTTGATTTGGTTTTTTCGTGAAATATGTAGGGAATGTTGCATTATTAATGAGATATTTACACTTAGCTAAATAATGTAAATAATCATCACTTTCTTTAACAATAAACTTTACGTTTTTATATTTATTAAACTTTTTTGAATATGCCTTTTGCATTTTTTGAGATGCAACGACCCAAATATGTATATATTTTTGATAGGCTTGGTGTTCCATTAAATATTTAAAAATAGCGTACGGACTATCTGTCATACTTTGTCCGTCTCTAACTTGATATAAAATATGATTTTCATCTACTTCGATTGTTTTATATAAATTGGCATAATGCATAATATTTTTGGTGTATTTGCTTCTTAATTGTAATTTTAATGGTTCTAAAACAAATTTTAATTTTCTTTTTCCTTGATTTAATACAAACTTTTTAGCTTTCCCTGCCATGATTCCACCTCATCATTTATTTATCTGTTTTTGAGTAATTAATATATTCTGTTAAGCCTGATACAATATCATATTTAGGTTTAAAGCCCAGCGCTTCTAAACCTTTAATTTCAGCACATGAATGCTTGATATCGCCACTTCTTGGCTCAGCAAATTGATAGCTAATAGACTTATTATAAATCAATTTGAATTTTTCAAAAATTTGTAGCAATGATATTTGTGTACCGGTAGCTAGATTATATATTTTACCATTTGACGCTTCATTATCAATAACGATTGCCACTGCTTGTACTAAATCCTTTATGTAGACAAAGTCTCTAGTTTGCTCACCGTCTCCAAAAAATGTAAAGGGTTCATCGTTTTTAAATTTTTTATCCATAATTGATAGAACGCCAGAATATGGAGAGCTTGGATCTTGTCTAGGACCATAAACATTAAAGAATCTTAATGCAGTTGTTGGTAAATCATATAATTTATTATAAAGTTTTGCATATTGTTCCCCAGCATACTTTTCTATAGCATATGGTGATTCAGGATCAATAAATGTTTCAATCTGTTTTGGTAATTCATCTGTATTACCGTATACAGCCGCAGATGAAGCGAAAATAAATTTTTTTAACTTAGCATTATATTGACGATTTGCTTCTAAAAGATTTAATGTACTATCTATATTAATAGATTGCGAGTTTATAGGATTATTTATTGTTTCTACAACACTAACTACTGCTGCTAAATGAATGACAATATCAAATTGTTTCTGCTTTATAAGTTCTGTCACGAAAGATTTGTGCATCACATCTTCTTCAATAAAGTGTGCGTCATCTATAAAATCAACATTTGAACGATGGCCTGTACTTAAATTATCTAATATAAAGACTTCGTTATCATTAATAAAATACGCCGCTAAGTGAGAACCGATAAACCCAGCACCGCCAGTAATTAGAATTTTCATTTGTTCACTCTCCTACTTTCTCGTTTTATTATACATTGCACTGTTTTGATTAATCGAAAAAATTATAACACATATTCTTTAAAAAAGTTATTAATTAAATAAAATAATTACAAGCATGTGATAAACAATATATGACAATATATTGTTTATTTCGTATTTTCTTATTTAAGTTCAAGTTTAACAAGTTTGCATTACAAATCAAAAGAAAAAGAGGTAAAATTGTAATAATAATTGAACAAAAACACGATTAACTCATGTATTTGTGTCGGTGCTTACGAATTAAACTAAGTAATATCAATATACAAATCATCATAAACAGGGTAAACGCACCGCTTATAATAAAAGTTTTATAATTCGTTAATGGGGTCACAACCACGCTCGGGGGTTTCATATCGCTTGTTAAATAGTGTCTATCTGGGTCAAGTACAGTTATTTTATTATTCAAGATTTCAAAGCGCACTGGCTTATCTTTTTCTACTACATCTTTTAATGGGTGTTCGACTTTATACCATCTTCCATTTATATAATGCATCCCTTTTGAAAGCACTTCTTTATATTGATATCGTTCATATACTCTATCCAATAAAGCATTACCTATCACGTGACGCTTATACTCAGAATCATCCACGTCCCAATGTCCAACGCCCAACAACACCTGCACAATTCGAAAACCACCTTTTTGGACAGTAGCAGTATAATTATATGCAGCATGTCCACTTGAACCAGTCTTTAACCCGTCTGTGCCTGGATATTCATGTACATCCCCTTTTAATGAATGGAGATATGTGTGAAACTGTTCTTCTAATTCAGTGTTCGGTTTACTAACATAAGTCGCATGTTTCGTATATTTTGTTATGTTAGGGTAGGTATTCATCATATAATATGCTAATTTTGCAAAATCTCTAGAAGTTGAAATATTATCTTCATTTAAAGCAAATCCTGTAGGCAAATATTGTTTACCAACTATTGCATTTTCAGCGCCAAATGGGTTTGTAAAATAAGTATTTCTCATACCTAAATCTTTAGCACGTTGATTCATGCCTTTTACAAACTGACGCATGTCAGGCTCTACTTGTTGCATTAGCATGCGCGTAGCTACATTAGAACTAGGCACAATCGTAAGATAAATAAGTTCTTCAACACTGTAAACTGCACCTTTTTGCATTTTATTATTACTTAACAAAGGGTGTTGACTAAACACTTCATCATCTACGGTAACAGTGATCTTTTTGTCTAAAGGTAATGTGCCTTCTTTAATTTTATCTAATACAAATGTCAAAGTCATTAGCTTAGACATACTTGCTAAAGGCCATTTCCGATCAATGTTTTCTTCCCATAAAATTCTACCAGTATGATTATCTGCGACAATGCTTCCTTTAGGTTGATAAAATGAACTCATTTCGATGCCGTAAGACTTTGTGACATCAATAGAGGTTTCTGCATGCATTTGCGAGGGAAATATAAAAATATTAATTAAACATAATAGAATAAAAAAACGTTTCATTGTAATATATCCTTATAAGTATAAAATAATACATATATTATACTATAGAGATCTACAATAAAACGCTCATTCATTTTACTATAAACTTTCAAAATTTTACTGCTTATTATATACAATCATTATAGACACAGTTTCTTTTTCTGACGCTTTTGATAAAAATAATTAGCAACAACAATATCAACGATAGCTACACCAACAGATTTAAAAATCGTTATTTCATCTTCGGATTCACGTCCAGGTAAATTTGATTTAACAATATGACCTAATTCACCGTATAAATCTTCCTGACTAAACAGACCTTCTTTCAGCGGAGTAATTAAATCGCCTGTTTCTTCTAATGCTGCTTGTGATGCTTCTACGACAATTTTATCTGCATTTGCTATTGCTTGTGAAGGTAACTCTTGCATATCAGGCTTAAATGAACCTACCGCATTAACGTGGACACCCGCTTTTAATGGCTGACTAAAAACTGGCCTCACCGCATTTGTAGCAGTGACAATAATATCTGCATTGGTTATAGCGTCATTTACAGCTTCCATTATTTCAATATTTATAGAAGGATATTTATGTTGAACGGCTTCAGCAAATGTTACTGCTTTACGATATGTTCTATTATACAGTTGGATATATTTAATATCTCTAACAGCACATACGGCTTCAATCAGTCCCTGCGCTTGATCGCCAGTCCCAATCACACATAACGTTTCTGCATTTTGACGTGCCAGATATTTTGTGGCTACCCCCGATATGGCACCTGTACGTATCTTAGTTAAGTACGAACCTTCTAATACAGCTAATGTTTCTCCAGTTTCGTAATCTGATAATATTACAGACCCTACTATCGTGTTTTTACCAATTGTCGTATTATTTGGCGCGACTGTTACTGTTTTAAGGCCAACAATTTTCAACTCATCCGATAAAGCAGGCATGACAAGGTAACGGTTATCTCCATTGAAAGGTAAAGCGTAGCGCAATGGCGTATCAGTTTTACCTTCAGAATAAGCACTTAAAGATTCCGCCACCGCTTCAACAACTTCTTCCATATTTAATAATTGTGCTTGTTCATTTGCATCAATAAATTCCATAAGTCACCCCTATTCTTCAACACTTTCACTTTCTGATTCTAGAATACCACTCTTTTTATTCAATTTACTTTCGAACATAATGAGCCCAATCATCAATACAATCAGTAAAGGGATAATCAACCATGCGAATTGATTGTTTACATACACCGAAACAAAGTATATCGCTAATAACGACCCTAAAGCCAATATATTTTTCGCAAATAATAGCCAATAATCTATTTTCACACTAAACCATGATTTATGAGTTCTTTCTTCATGTTTAATTTGATATATCGTAAACTTTAAATGGGTAATCAAACTATAAATCATTACTAAAATAGCTGCCATTAATATCAGCCTATGATAAAAACTGTTTTGCAATAAATCTGAAGCAGCTGCCAATAAGATGGCAATACCAAAGCTCTTCACTTCTGAATGTTGCTTCATACTTATATCCTCACCTTTGTCGTTAGTTCTGTATGCTTATGTTTACAATAACATACATTTTTCCAAAATGACGCTTATGTTTAAACACCCCATTATGGATTTAAACGAATTCCAGTGATCACTTAACAGCACTTTTAATGATTTCCACATTCGTTGGTTTTAAAGTTGATCATTCAAACAGTTTTCAAAATAAGCATCAGTATTTGTTTGTATTTGTTCGAGTGTTGCACCTTCTTGGATCTCTATTAATTTCATAACATTATCTTCAAATTTAAAAACAGCTAAATCTGTAATCAATGTATTAACAACGCCCGCACCAGTTAATGGCAATTCGCATTTTGATTTAATCTTTGACTGTCCGTGTTTATTCATATGATCCATAATTACAACTACCTTTTGCGCGCCAACGACCAAATCCATCGCACCGCCCATGCCTTTAACTAGTTTGCCAGGTATCATATAATTTGCTAAATCGCCTGTTTCTGATACCTCCATACCGCCAAGAATAGCTAAATCGATATGCCCGCCACGAATCATGGCAAATGACTCTGCATTATCAAAATAAGACGCACCTTTAGCAGCAGTTACTGTTTCTTTACCAGCATTGATTAAATCAGGATCCACTTCATCTTCCGTCGGATAAGGTCCAATACCTAGTAATCCATTTTCAGATTGGAAAAAGACGTTTTCCACATGATCATTGATTTCATTAGCTACAAGCGTGGGCATCCCGATACCTAAATTAATCACCATATCGCTTTTGATTTCTCGTGCAGCACGTTGAATAATCTTCTTGCGTTGTGCTTGTTTATCCATGGTTAGCCTCCTTCACTGTACGTTTTTCTATACGTTTTTCATAATCCTTTCCTAAATATATAAAGTCTACATATACGCCTGACATATGCACGTCATCTGGATCAATGTCTCCTAGTTCAACAATTTCTTCAACTTCAACGACTGTGGTTTGAGCTGCCATGGCACATAAAGGATTAAAATTACGTGCAGTCTTTTCAAACACTAAATTGCCAAAGGTATCCGCCTTTTGCGCTTTTACAATCCCAAAATCACCTTTAATAGCACGTTCCATGACATATGTTTCTCCGTCAAATTCACGCGTTTCTTTACCTTCAGCAATTAATGTACCTACACCTGTTTTTGTATAAAAAGCAGGTATGCCTGCACCGCCTGCACGTAGTTTTTCAGCTAAAGTACCTTGTGGTGTTAACGCTACATCTAATTCACCATTAATCAGCTGTTGTTCAAATATTTTATTTTCACCTACGTATGAACTAATCATTTTATCGATTTGTTTTTTCTCTAATAGGCGACCCAATCCAAAATCTTCGACACCACAGTTATTGCTTACTACAGTTAGTTTTTTAGTACCTTTTGAACGAATTGCTTCAATAGCATGTTCCGGTATACCACATAAACCAAATCCTCCAGCAAGTACTGTCATGCCATCTTTTAAGTGGTCAAATGCACTATGTATATCTTGAATTACCTTTGACATTGTAAAACCTCGTTTCTATATTTAAAATTAATACCTAGTATTAAAAACAATTATACTTGAAATTATTTCTGAAGTCTTTTAATTGATGTTGGCGTTTTCATTTTAGATAAACAAAAAAGTTGCCAGTAATAATAACTGACAACTTTTAGACTATTTTGGACTATGCAATTTCGATTTGGAAACGACGAATTACTGTACCATCTTCTAAGATAGAGGGTTCAATTTCTTCTCCCCCATTGTGTAAGATAACAGATGCAGAAACTTCATTATCTTTATCACAAGTAATTAAAGCTTCTTGTACGCCAATGCGTGATAAATAATCTAATGACTTTTTCAAAATTTTGTTACCAAAGCCTTTGCCTCGATAACTATTACGAATACCGTAGCCAACATGGCCACCAATAACTTTCAATTTTTCATTCAAATTATGACGAATATTGGCAGCACCAATGATTTTATCATCGTCAATTAAAAACAATGTTGTGTTATCTACCGACTCATCATTAGATTTGTTATCTGCTAATTCGTGAACAATTTCTTCAAAATTACTATACTTGGTGATATTCGTAATCTCAGGCACTACCATTTCATCGTGATCAATCCATTCTTTCATATAATCACAATATAATGATTCGTCACTCATTGTTAACTCTCTAAATTCAACCATGTTGACACTCCTTCCCTTTAGTCGCTATTCAATCGGTTCGTCATGGGTATTAAGATAAAATACGTAATGATCTGTCCACGCACCATGCTCAAAAATAAATCCTTTACGCAGACATTCAAATTCAAAGCCAACTTTTTCAATGAGCTGTATTGAAGGCTGATTATCCAAATTAATATGGGCTTCAATTCTGTGAAACTTTAATGTTTCTTTCGTCTGTTTAATAAGTTCAGTTAAAGCTTCATAAGCGTAACCTTGACGCCAATATTGGTTATGAATAAAATAACCTATTTCTGCCCATTGAAATTGGTCTCGGCTTAAATTTTTAATATTAAGCATGCCTAAGTGATGCCCAGCTTTATCAAAGACAGCAAAAATATATAAATCATCTGCTTCAATCGCTTGTTGATGCTTTTGTATCATTGCTGCAAACCAAGGTTCTGTCGCATCTGACATATCTATTTGTCCTTTGTCATATTTATATTGAGAAGCATGACGATTGACAAACCCAGACAACCAAGATTCATAATCTTTTTCTTCCAACGGTCTAATGATAAGACGTTGTGTACTGAATTGCAACCCTAAATTATTATTCATTCAAAAACCCCTTAATAAAAGGCTTTAGCAACCAAACTATAACATCGTTTGGTATAAAATCAACCTTTTAATTTGAAACGATGAGACACCTATATAAACAATCAAATACATTACTTTTAATCATTATATAACATAGTTTTTAAAATCATTTTTTACGATTTTATTTTCTATCATTTCTTCTATAATTCATTTTTATTATTAATGCATCACAATCATATAATTTTCTATAAAATCAACAACCTATCTTAAAATCATACCCTATTCAAAAGTCAAAAAACGAAAGCATAAAGAATATAACCTCTTTTTCTAAAAATTGCGTTCTTCAACCCATTCTTTGTTAATTTAGAAAAAAGATATAAGCACTAACATGCTTACATCAGAACGACTATACTTCATATATAGATGACATAATCTAAAGCTGTTGCACGCTTCATAGCTCAATTAATAAAGGAATGGCATTTCATATTCCACTTTATAATCACCTTACTGTCAATATCATAAAAAAACCTGAGATACATAAATATCTCAGGCATTTCTTACGATTATCATAACTAGAACCCTCAACACACTTATATTGCGTTTTTAAAGAGTCATCTACGCTGCCTAAGTATGGTAACAAAATGATTTAGAAATGATAGCTTTTTTCAAGTTCCCATCAAGTATGACTGGCATAAAATACCATTGGACTCTAGCTTTATATCGTTCTTTAAATAGTTCCTAATTCTTTACCTACTTTTTCATATGCAGCTAATGCTTGGTCAAGCATTTCTTTTGTATGCGCTGCTGTTGGCATATTACGTACACGACCCGTACCTTTAGGTACTGTTGGAAAAACAATAGATTTCACATAGATACCTTCGTCTTTTAAGCGACTACTGAATGTTTGTGTTTCTTTTTCATCACCTATAATTACTGGCGTAATAGGCGATTCAGAATTACCAATATCAAAACCTAATTTTTGTAAGCCATCTTTCAAGTAATTACCATTTTCCCAAAGCTTATCATATAACGCTGTAGATGCCATTAATTTTTTTACAGCTTCTGTGATTGCTTTCGTGTCTCCAGGTGCTAATGATGTTGAGAATAAAAATGGTCTAGATTGCGCTTTTAACCAATCGATTAATGATTTCGTGCCTGCTACATAACCACCAACAACACCGATGGCTTTTGATAATGTACCAATTTGGAAATCAATCTTATCTTGTAATCCGAAATGTTTAACTGTTCCAGCACCTTTACCCATGACACCTGATCCATGTGCATCATCGACATAAGTAATTAAGCCAAATTCTTCTGCAATCTCAACGATTTCTGGTAACTTAGCTACGTCACCATCCATACTAAATACACCATCAGTAATATACATGACTTTGTTATATTGTCCAGATTCTACAGCTTCTTTCGCTTTAGCACGTAAATCAACCATATCTGAGTGGTTAACACGAATAATCTTTGCTTTAGACAAACGACAACCATCAATAATAGAAGCATGGTTTAATTCATCTGAAAGAATCGCGTCATGTTTATTCATAACTGCTGAAATAGCAGCCATATTACAGTTGAATCCAGATTGGTATGCTATAGCTGCTTCAGTTCCTTTAAATTTTGCAAGTGTTGCTTCCAATTCATCATGCACATCTAAGGTACCGTTGATTGAGCGTACGGCGCCCGCGCCTACACCATGTGTATCAATGGCATCCTTTGCTGCTTGTTTTAAATCTGTATCTGTTGCTAGTCCTAAATAGTTATTTGATGATAAGTTCACATAATTTTTTCCATTAATAGTAATTTCTGGCCCATTAGCGCCTTCAATTGTATCAATTTCATTATATAATCCGTTATCTTTCAAATATTGAATATTTTCATCTAAAAAGTCATGTAGTGACTGTACCACTGCAATGTCCCCCTTTGAGTTATCTAATGTTATGCTTATCATACCCCATTTTTTATCAACAGGAAAGTAGAATCATCTTAAACAGTAAAGCGTTTTCTACGATTTAATTGCTATGATAATCATTGGCTCTACAGTTAAGTCATTTAAAATGGTATAATGGAGTAATCATTTTTAAGAAAGAAGGGTTGAAGTTGTTTGACTGGTTTCAACTAGCTAAAGAAAAAGAAAACTCAATGATTCAAGTGCGTCGTTACTTACATCAATATCCTGAATTATCATTCGAGGAGTATCATACACGTGATTACATCCTCAATCAACTCAGCCAATTATCATGTGAAGTACGTTCACCGGTTGGACGAAATGGTATCGTTGCGACATTTACAGGTCATGACGATGGGCCTACAATCGCTTTACGTGCTGATTTTGACGCATTACCTATCGACGAATTGACTGATTTAGATTATAAATCTAAAAATCCAGGTGCTATGCATGCTTGTGGGCATGATGGTCATACTGCAATATTATTAGCCGTTGCAGAAATCATCGAAGCACATCAAAATGCGCTCAATGGCAATGTAGTATTAATCTTCCAATATGGTGAAGAAATTATGCCCGGCGGATCGCAAGAAATGATTGATGATGGCTGTTTACAAAATGTAGATAGAATTTATGGTAATCATTTATGGAGTGGTTACCCAACTGGTACGATTTATTCTCGACCAGGTGCTATGATGGCATCCCCAGATGAATTCAATGTGACAATACATGGCAGAGGCGGTCATGGTGCTAAACCACACGAAACCATTGATCCTGTTGTGATTATGGCTGAATTTATTATGAGTGCACAAAAGATTGTATCTCGAACTATCGATCCAGTAAAGCAAGCTGTCATCAGTTTTGGAATGGTGCAAGCTGGTTCAGCAGATAACATCATACCAGACAGTGCATTTTGTAAAGGAACGGTTCGTACATTTGATACAGAGATACAAGCCCATGTCATGAATAAAATGGATAAATTATTACAAGGATTGGCTGTCGCAAACGATATCACATATGATTTGGATTATATCAAAGGTTATTTACCAGTCCATAACAATCCGACATGCTATGAAATTGTAAAACAAGCTACTAATGATATGAATTTAAGATTTAATGAATCAGAACTGATGATGATTGGTGAAGACTTTTCACATTACCAAAAAGTACGTCCAGGTGCGTTCTTTTTAACTGGCTGTGGCGATCCTGAAAAAAATACCACATATCCGCACCACAGTCCTTATTTTAATTTAGATGAAAAAGCTATGAAATACACGGCTAGTCAATTCTTAAAAATATTAGAGTTAGAAAACGTAATTAGCCAACCTACAACATAACTAACATCTTAAACCCATATAAAATAACAATGGCTGGTAAAATTCAAAAATATGCTTATTCCAAAGCGTTCAATTTTCAATTCCAAGTGTCTTTGATATAAAATAATTCATAGGCGCATAATCTCTCCTTAATTTATTTGGTCGGATATTTAAATTATAGAGATTTTGCGCTTTTTTTGTATCAAAAAACAGGACTGATATAAAAACCAGTCCTGTTTAGCATAGTGTCTAAAAAAAGAGCCTCCAATATTGGAGACCCTCTTAATCTATTTTTAAGATAAACTATCTTATTTGAAGATTTCAGTTACAACGCCTGATCCAACAGTACGTCCACCTTCACGGATTGAGAAACGAGTACCGTCTTCAATAGCGATTGGAGAAATCAATTCAACTTGCATTTCTACGTTATCGCCAGGCATAACCATTTCAGTACCTTCTGGTAAAGTAACAACACCAGTTACATCAGTAGTACGGAAATAGAATTGTGGGCGGTAGTTACTGAAGAATGGCGTATGACGTCCACCTTCATCTTTAGATAAAACATAAACTTCTGCTTTGAAGCTTGTGTGCGGTGTAATTGAACCAGGAGCAGCTAAAACTTGACCACGTTGGATATCTTCACGTGCAACACCACGTAATAATGCACCAATGTTGTCACCAGCTTCAGCATAGTCTAATAATTTACGGAACATTTCTACACCAGTAACAGTTGTTTTGCTTGATTCTTCTTGCATACCGATGATTTCAACTTCTTCACCGACTTTGATTTGACCACGTTCAACACGGCCTGTAGCAACAGTACCACGACCAGTGATTGAGAATACGTCCTCAACTGGCATCATGAATGGTTTGTCAGAATCACGTTCTGGAGTTGGAATGAAGTCATCAACTGCTTGCATTAAGTCTAAGATTTTTTGCTCATAGTCAGCGTCGCCTTCAAGTGCTTTTAATGCTGAACCAGAGATTACAGGTACATCGTCACCTGGGAAGTCATATTCGCTTAATAAGTCACGAACTTCCATTTCTACTAATTCTAATAATTCTTCATCGTCAACCATGTCAACTTTGTTTAAGAATACAACTAATGCTGGAACACCAACGTTACGTGATAAAAGAATGTGTTCACGCGTTTGTGGCATTGGGCCATCAGCAGCAGATACTACTAAGATAGCTCCGTCCATTTGAGCAGCACCAGTGATCATGTTTTTAACATAGTCAGCGTGTCCTGGGCAGTCAACGTGAGCATAGTGACGTTTGTCAGTTGTATACTCGATGTGAGAAGTATTGATTGTAATACCACGTTCTTTTTCTTCTGGAGCGTTGTCAATCATGTCGTATGATTGTGCAACAGCGTCACCATTTTTTGCTAAAACAGTTGCAATAGCAGCTGTTAAAGTAGTTTTACCGTGGTCAACGTGTCCGATTGTACCAATATTGGCATGTTCTTTTGAGCGATCGAATTTTTCTTTAGCCATTATAAAATCTCTCCTATTCGTTAGAAAATTAATTGTAAAATTTATCTCTCATGACAGTTTCTCACCATCATGAGAAAATGATTTATTTAGGTTTAAAAGGACTGTACAGTACCTTTATAATGCATTTTCCCAAAAAAATCAATTGATAAAACTGTAAACTACATAATTAAACTTTACATGTATTGTACAGACTAGCGCTAAACAATACAAGTTTAATTATTCAGCTTTATTACCACTGTTTTTCTTGATAATATCTTCAGCAACTGATTTTGGAACTTCTGCATAGTGATCGAAGTACATTGTGTATGTTCCACGACCTTGTGTGTTAGAACGTAATGCAGTTGCATAACCGAACATTTCTGAAAGTGGTACAAAAGCATTTACAACTTGTGCATTACCACGAGGTTCCATACCATCAACGCGTCCACGACGAGAAGTTACGTCACCCATGATGTCGCCCATGTATTCTTCAGGCATTTCGATTGTTACTTTCATCATTGGTTCTAAGATAACTGGATCACATTTTTTGGCAGCTTCTTTAAGTGCCATTGATGCAGCAATTTTGAAGGCCATTTCTGATGAATCGACATCGTGGTATGAACCATCAAATAATCTAGCTTTAACATCAATTAATGGATATCCAGCTAATACACCATTTTCCATTGAATCTTTAAGTCCTGCTTCAACTGATGGAATGTATTCACGAGGAACTACACCACCAACGATAGCGTTTTCGAATTCGAAACCTGCACCTGTTTCGTTAGGTGAGAATTCAATTTTAACGTCACCGTATTGACCACGACCACCAGATTGACGAGCGAATTTACCTTGAACTTCTGCTGATTGCTTGAATGTTTCACGATATGAAACCATTGGCGCACCAACATTACATTCAACGTTAAATTCTTTCTTCATACGATCAACTAAGATATCTAAGTGAAGCTCACCCATACCGCCGATAATAACTTGTCCAGTTTCTTCATCAGTATGCGCATGGAACGTTGGGTCTTCTTCTTGTAATTTAACTAAAGCTGTAGTCATTTTATCTTGGTCTGCTTTAGATTTTGGTTCAACTGATAAGTGAATAACAGGTTCTGGGAAATCCATTGATTCCAAGATAATATCATTTTTCTCACCACATAAAGTATCACCAGTACCAGTTTCTTTAAGACCTACCGCAGCAGCGATATCTCCTGAGTAAACTGTGTTTAACTCTTGACGAGAGTTAGCGTGCATTTGTAGTAAACGACCTACACGTTCACGTTTGTTCTTCGTAGAGTTTTTAACGTATGAACCAGATGATAATGTACCTGAATACACACGGAAGAATGTTAATTTACCAACATAAGGGTCAGTCATTACTTTGAACGCTAATGCAGCGAACTCAGCGTCGTCATCAGCTCTTGCGATAACTTCTTCGTCTGGGTCTTCAGCACGGTGGCCGACAATTGGTTTAACATCTAATGGTGATGGTAAATAATCAATTACTGCGTTAAGCATTAATTGAACACCTTTGTTTTTGAAGGCAGTACCAACAAGAACTGGGTAGAATTCAATATTATTAGTTGCTTGACGAATAGCATCTTTTAATTCAGCTACAGTAATTTCTTCGTCACCAAGGTATTTTTCCATTAATTCATCACTAGTTTCAGCTACTGCTTCAATTAGTGTTGCACGAGCTTCTTCAGCTCTTTCTTTGTGATCTTCAGGAATTTCAATTTCTTCAATTTCAGTTCCTAAATCATTGTTGTATTTGAAACATTTCATTTCAACTAAGTCGATGATTGCTTCAAATTCATCTTCCGCACCAATTGGTAATTGGATTGGTTGCGCATTCGCTTGTAAGCGATCATGAATAGTGCTTACAGCATATTCAAAGTTCGCACCTAATTTGTCCATTTTGTTTACAAAAACAATACGAGGAACGCTGTAAGTTGTAGCTTGACGCCAAACTGTTTCAGTTTGAGGTTCAACACCTGATTGTGCATCAAGTACAGTTACCGCACCATCAAGTACACGTAATGAACGTTCAACTTCTACAGTGAAGTCTACGTGTCCAGGTGTATCAATGATGTTTACACGGTGATCATCCCATGAAGCTGTTGTTGCAGCTGATGTAATTGTGATACCGCGATCTTGCTCCTGTTCCATCCAGTCCATTTGTGAAGCTCCTTCGTGAGTTTCACCGATTTTATGGATACGTCCAGTATAGTAAAGAATACGTTCAGTCGTAGTTGTTTTACCAGCATCGATGTGAGCCATGATACCGATATTACGAGTTCTTTCTAAACTAAAATCTCTAGCCATGTATTTTTCTCCTTCCAGTATAACTGCGAATAAATACTATAAATATGGCGATACCCTAAACATGCACCTAGATAGTAAACTATCGTTTTGGAACACGCTCAGGGAAAAACCTACTATCCTACCAACGATAGTGAGCGAAGGCTTTGTTAGCTTCAGCCATTTTATGAACGTCTTCACGTTTCTTAACTGCACCACCAGTGTTGTTTGCAGCATCTAAGATTTCGTTAGCTAAACGTTCTTCCATAGTTTTTTCACCACGAAGACGTGAATAGTTAACTAACCAACGAAGACCTAAAGTAGTACGACGTTCTGGACGAACTTCTACAGGTACTTGATAGTTAGAGCCACCTACACGGCGTGCTTTAACTTCTAATACTGGCATGATATTGTCGATCGCTTCTTCGAATACTTCGATAGCTTCACGACCACTGCGTTCTTGAACTAATTCAAATGCAGAATAAAGAATTTTTTGAGCTGTTCCACGTTTACCATCTAACATAATCTTGTTAATTAATTTTGTAACTAATTTTGAATTATGAATTGGATCTGGTAATACGTCTCTTTTTGGTACTGATCCTTTACGAGGCATAATGTAAATCCTCCCTTCCTAATTGTAATATATTTTTATGCTTTATAACGAAAATTTACGCAATCTTAAACTTATTTTTTATTTTGTTTAGGTTTTTTAGTTCCGTATAATGAACGTCCTTTTCTACGACCGTCAACACCTGAAGTATCAAGTGCACCACGTACGATGTGGTAACGCACACCAGGTAAGTCTTTTACACGTCCACCGCGTACAAGTACAACACTGTGTTCTTGTAAGTTATGGCCGATACCAGGGATATACGCGTTGATTTCAATATTGTTAGACAAACGCACACGCGCATATTTACGTAACGCAGAGTTAGGTTTTTTAGGTGCCATAGTACCTACACGTGTACAAACACCACGTTTTTGTGGTGAATTTAAAGTAGTGTACTTTTTCTTTCTGCTATTGAAGTTTTTGTTCAATGCTGGTGAATCATAGTTTTTTGATTTTCTTTGTCTTGGTTTACGTACCAATTGGTTAATAGTTGGCATGAATGTGTCCTCCTCTCTTCTTTTATAATCCCACACATCCAGGTGGTTCATTTTAAGGGTAAATAAAATTTAGTAAGAAAAATCTTACTAATCTCATTTCAATAATGCAACAATTGTCGCATCAACGTTTATACCCACACACTTTCCTAAAGCTTGTTTGCTTTCGAAAAATGAGATAGATATGTCTTTGTGATTGATATGACTTAATACGCGAGTCATTAAATGAACTTCAACGTCTTCAGCAATAATCAATGATGTAACTTGATCTTTATTCAAAGCTTTGAGCGTTTGTTTAAGACCAATAACATAGTGTTGTTTGTTAAAGCGTGCAACTTTTTCATTAGACATTTAAATATCCTCCAAAGTTCTGCTTGCATCAACCTTAATAATAATAACATCTAAATTACTGCTAAGTCAACTTTAATTAACATTTTTTACAGGAATTATTTTTTAAAAATAAGAGAGCGAAACAAAGGTTAAATTTATAAAATTTAATCTCTGTTTCTACCCTCTGTAAAAGGATTAGGTTTTAAAAATTTAGTATAAATACTTTTAATTTTTAATATTGGACTGGATCAATACAGTACTCATAATGAATACAATATGCGCTAATCATTTTTTAACAATAGCATTAGATTTCAGTTGTTTGAATATCTTCTACAACTTCTTCTGGTGTTGCTTTGTCATACTGAACATCGCTATAACGTCTCATACCTGTACCAGCTGGAATTAATTTACCAATAATAACGTTCTCTTTAAGTCCAAGTAAATTATCACGTTTACCTTTGATTGCTGCATCTGTAAGTACACGTGTTGTTTCTTGGAATGAAGCTGCAGATAAGAAGCTTTCAGTTTCAAGAGAAGCTTTCGTAATACCAAGTAATACTGGTTTAGATGTAGCTGGACGTTTACGGTCTTTGAACGCTTCACGGTTAGCATCTGTAAAGTTATGAATGTCAACAAGTGCACCTGGAAGTAATTTCGTATCTCCAGCTACAATGATACGCACTTTACGTAACATTTGTCTTACCATAACTTCAACGTGTTTGTCATCAATTTCAACACCTTGCATACGGTAAACTTTTTGCACTTCTTTTAATAAATAACTTTCAGTAGCATTTAGACCTGAAACAGATAGGAAGTTCTTAGGTTCAATTGAACCTTCTGTAAGAGCTTCACCACGTTCAACACTTTGGCCGATTTCAACTTTTAATCTTGAAGTACCTGAAGCCAGGTAAGATTTAGTTTCATTTTCGCCTTTGATTACGATTTCTTGTTGACGGTCTTTTGCAACACTAATGTCATCAACAACACCTTCAATTTCAGTAATCACTGCCTGACCTTTAGGGTTACGCGCCTCGAAAATCTCTTGGATACGAGGAAGACCTTGAGTGATATCGCTACCTGCTACCCCACCTGTATGGAATGTACGCATAGTAAGCTGTGTACCTGGTTCACCAATTGATTGTGCAGCAATTGTTCCAACTGCTTCACCAACTTCAACTTTTTCACCAGTAGCAAGGTTTTTACCGTAACATTTTTCACATACACCATGACGTGTGTTACATGTAAATGCTGAACGGATATACATTTCTTCTATACCAGCGTCCGTGATATTCTTAGCGATTTCTGCTGTTACCAATTCATCTGGTCGAACAATCACTTCGTCTGTTTCTGGGTGACGGATAGTTTCTTTTGAGTAACGGCCTTCAATACGTTCACTGAATGGTTCGATCATTTCTGTACCTTCTTTAATATCAGATACAAGTAAACCTCGGTCAGTACCACAGTCTTCCTCACGAACAATAACATCTTGTGCCACATCAACAAGACGACGCGTAAGATAACCAGAGTCTGCTGTTTTAAGTGCTGTATCGGCAAGACCTTTACGTGCACCGTGAGTAGAAATGAAGTACTCTAATACAGTTAAACCTTCACGGAATGATGAAGTAATTGGTAATTCAATAATCTTACCTGATGGTGCAGCCATAAGACCACGCATACCTGCTAACTGAGTAAAGTTAGATGCGTTACCACGAGCACCAGAGTCACTCATCATAAAGATTGGGTTGGTTTTTTCAAGTGATCCCATCAATTCTTTTTGAATTTGATCTTTAGCATCTGTCCAAATTTCAACAACTGCATTATAGCGTTCAAATTCTGTGATTAAACCACGGTTAAATTGTTTTTGTACTTTATCTACTAATTTTTCATGTTCATCTAAGATTTGTTGTTTATCTGGTAATACAACAATGTCAGATACACCAACAGTAATACCCGCTTTAGAAGAGTATTTGAATCCTAAGTCTTTCATTCTGTCTAACATCATTGATGTATCAGTGATGCTGAAGCGATTGAAGACTTCTGCAATGATATTACCTAAGAAATTCTTATTAAATGGATCGATGAGTTCTTGGTTATCAAAGTATGCTTTCAATCCATCTTCACCTAATTCAGTAGCAGAAACGAAATATTTATCTGGTGTACTGTTTTCTAAATTAGATTTAGTTGGTTCATTAATATATGCAAATGAATCAGGGATGATTTCATTAAAGATAACTTTACCAACAGATGTTGTTAAGATTTTTTTGTTTTGTTCTTCTGTAAATGTTGGGTTGTTAAATGATGATGCATGTACGCCAATACGCGTATGCAAGTGCACATAACCATTTGCATAAGCTTTGAGTACTTCATTTGTATCATTGTAAATTGTACCAGTATTTACAGCATCTTTACGCTCTAAAGTAAGATAATAGTTACCTAATACCATGTCTTGTGATGGTGTAACAACAGGTTTACCATCTTTAGGGTTTAAGATATTTTGAGCTGCAAGCATTAGCATACGTGCTTCTGCTTGTGCTTCTTTAGATAGCGGTACATGAACAGCCATTTGGTCACCGTCAAAGTCAGCGTTATAAGCTGTTGTTGCAAGTGGGTGTAAACGGATTGCACGGCCTTCCACTAACGTTGGTTCAAATGCTTGGATACCTAATCTGTGAAGTGTTGGTGCACGGTTTAAAAGAACTGGATGTTCTTTAATAACATCTTCTAATACATCCCAAACTTCATCATCCATACGTTCAATCTTGCTCTTAGCATTTTTAATGTTTGTTGCAATTTCACGCTGAACTAACTCTTTCATAATGAAAGGTTTGAATAGCTCTAATGCCATTTCTTTAGGTAGACCACATTGATACATCTTCAAGCTAGGACCAACAGCGATAACTGAACGGCCTGAATAGTCAACACGTTTACCTAATAAGTTTTGACGGAAACGACCTTGTTTACCTTTCAACATATGTGAAAGTGATTTTAATGGACGGTTACCTGGTCCAGTTACTGGACGACCACGACGACCATTATCTATTAATGCATCCACTGCTTCTTGTAACATACGTTTTTCGTTTTGTACGATGATGCCAGGAGCACCTAAATCTAACAAACGTTTCAAACGGTTATTGCGGTTAATAACACGACGGTATAAGTCGTTCAAGTCACTTGTAGCGAAACGTCCACCATCTAATTGAACCATTGGTCTAATTTCTGGTGGGATGATTGGGAGTACATCTAATACCATCCAAGCTGGGTTGTTACCAGAATGTCTGAATGATTCAACTACTTCTAGACGTTTAATTGCACGTGTAAGTCTTTGTCCAGTTGCAGATTCTAACTCATCACGCAACGCTTTTAATTCGGCGTCTAAATCAATTTCATCTAGTAATTCTTTGATTCCTTCAGCACCCATTTTAGCTGTAAATTGACCTGGGAATTTATCATAGTATTCTCTGAATTCTGCTTCAGATAATAATGTCTTTTTCTCTAATCCAGTTGGTCCTGGGTTAACTACAACGTATGAAGCAAAGTAAATAACTTCTTCTAACGCTCTTGGTGACATATCTAATAAAAGACCCATACGACTTGGGATACCTTTGAAGTACCAAATGTGAGATACAGGTGCAGCTAATTCAATGTGCCCCATTCTTTCACGGCGTACTTTAGATTTAGTTACTTCTACGCCACATCTGTCACAAACCATACCTTTATAACGTACACGTTTGTATTTACCACAACTACATTCCCAGTCTTTTGTAGGTCCGAAAATTCTCTCACAGAATAGACCATCTTTTTCTGGTTTTAAAGTACGATAGTTAATTGTTTCTGGCTTTTTAACCTCACCAAAAGACCATGAACGGATTTTTTCAGGTGAAGCAAGTCCTATTTTCATATAATGGAAATTATTTACATCAATCAAGGAGCCTACCTCCTTCAATTTAGATTAGCTGTGCAAATTGATTGATTGCTCTATATCAATAATAGATAAACCGAGAATGAGGCAAGTAATCAATACTTAACCTCAATACGGTAAATCTTTTTATAAACTTAAATGCGAATTGTATTAGTCAGTAATTTCTTTTTGTGATTGTGGTGCTCCTTTTTGTTGGAGATCCACTTTGCGTTCTACTGCGTCTTCATCTTCATTATCCTGCATGTCAATTTCATTGTCATGCTCATCCATAATCTTAACGTCTAAGCCTAAACTTTGTAGTTCTTTCATCAATACTCGGAATGATTCAGGCACACCAGGTTTAATAATGTTTTCACCTTTAACAATAGATTCGTAAGTTTTAACACGACCTACAGTATCATCAGATTTATAAGTTAAGATTTCTTGAAGTGTGTATGCAGCACCGTAAGCTTCAAGTGCCCATACTTCCATCTCACCGAAACGTTGTCCACCAAATTGTGCTTTACCGCCAAGTGGTTGTTGTGTCACAAGTGAGTAAGGTCCAGTTGAACGTGCGTGTAGTTTATCGTCAACCATATGTGCAAGTTTCAGCATATACATAACACCGACTGAAATTCTGTTATCAAATGGTTCACCTGTACGTCCGTCATACAATACTGTCTTACCGTCACGTGCCATGCCAGCTTCTTCAATTGTTGACCATACATCTTCGTCACTCGCACCATCAAATACTGGTGATGCGACATGAATACCTAAGTTTTTAGCAGCCATACCTAAGTGCAACTCTAATACTTGTCCGATATTCATACGTGATGGCACACCTAATGGGTTAAGCATGATATCAATTGGTGTACCGTCTGGTAAATAAGGCATATCTTCTTCAGGAACTAGCTTAGAAATAACACCTTTGTTACCGTGACGACCACACATTTTATCACCAACATGAATTTTACGTTTTTGAACGATATAAACACGTACTAATTGGTTTACACCTGGAGATAGTGTGTCATCTCCCTCTTCACGGTTGAAGACTTTAACATCTAGAACAATACCGCCTGCACCATGAGGTACACGTAACGATGTATCACGTACTTCACGTGCTTTTTCATCGAATATTGCATGTAATAAACGCTCTTCTGCTGTTAATTCTGTTACACCTTTAGGCGTTACTTTACCTACTAAAATGTCACCATCATTAACTTCAGCACCTACGTATACAATACCACGGTCATCTAAGTTTTTAAGTGCACTATCTGAAACGTTAGGGATATCACGTGTAATTTCTTCAGGTCCTAGTTTTGTATCACGCGCTTCTGATTCATACTCTTCAATATGAATAGAAGTATAAACGTCATCTTTCATTAGACGTTCACTCATAATTACAGCATCCTCGTAGTTATAGCCGTCCCAAGTCATGAAGCCGACAACTACGTTTCTACCTAACGCCATTTCACCAAGTTCCATTGAAGGACCATCGGCTAATATTTCACCTTTAGCTACGACATCACCTGTAGCAACGATAGGTCGTTGGTTATAGCAAGTACCTGTGTTTGAACGTTTGAACTTAGCTAATGGGTAACGATCGATTTCTCCCTCGTATTCTTGGCCATCTTCTTCAATAAGTTGACGTACAAGGATTTCATTAGATTCAACGTGCTCAACACGTCCTTTATTTTTAGCAACAATAGCTGCACCAGAATCGCGTGCTGCTACGTGCTCCATACCAGTACCTACGAAAGGTGATTCTGGATTCATCAATGGTACCGCTTGACGTTGCATGTTTGCACCCATTAATGCACGGTTAGAGTCATCGTTTTCTAAGAAAGGAATACATGCTGTCGCTGCCGAAACAACTTGTTTAGGAGATACATCCATATAATCCATTTTTTCTTTAGCCATCACTGTGTTATTACCACGGAAACGACAAACAACTTCGTCGTCTAAGAAGCGACCATTTTCATCTAAATTAGAGTTCGCTTGTGCTACCACATAGCTATCCTCTTCATCAGCTGTTAAGTAATCGATTTGATCAGTAATGCTGTTTGTTTCAATATCTACTTTACGGTATGGTGTTTCGATAAAGCCAAATTTGTTTACACGTGCATAACTTGATAATGAGTTGATCAAACCAATGTTTGGCCCCTCTGGCGTTTCAATTGGACACATACGACCATAGTGTGAATAGTGAACGTCACGTACTTCCATTTGAGCACGTTCACGTGTTAAACCACCAGGCCCTAATGCTGATAGACGACGTTTATGTGTCAACTCTGCTAATGGGTTAGCTTGGTCCATGAATTGTGACAATTGAGAACTACCAAAGAATTCTTTAATAGATGCAATTACAGGACGAATATTGATTAATTGTTGTGGTGTAATAGAGTCTGTATCTTGAATAGACATTCTTTCACGTACAACACGTTCCATTCTTGATAAACCAATACGGAATTGGTTTTGTAACAACTCACCTACTGAACGTAGACGACGGTTACCAAGGTGGTCAATATCATCTGTAAAGCCAATACCACTTAACAAGTTAAAGAAATAAGACATTGATGCAATGATATCTGCCGGTGTAATGCATTTCACTTCAGAGTCTGGGAACGCATTACCAATCACTGTAGTCGTACGACCTTCTTCATCATTCGGAACATACACTTTGATTGACTGTATTTCAACTGGCTCATCAATCACTGTACCTTCTAGTTCAAACACTTCACTGTTCGCGTTAGCTTCTAATACGTCCATAATTTCATCTAAATTACGACGATCTAAGACTGTGCCTTCTTCAGCAACAATTTCGCCTGTTTCAGTATTAACAATAGGTTCTGCTAATTTTTGATTGAATAGACGGTGTTTTAAATGAAGTTTTTTATTTGCTTTATAACGACCTACACTTGCTAGGTCATAACGTTTTGGATCAAAGAAACGTGAATATAGTAAACTTTTAGCATTTTCAACTGTAGGAGGTTCGCCTGGGCGTAAACGCTCATAAATTTCTAATAATGCTTGATCTGTGTTTTCTGTACCATCTTTTTCTAATGTGTTACGTAAGTACTCGTTATCACCTAAAAGATCAATGATTTCTTGATCTGTAGAGAATCCTAAAGCACGTAACAACACGGTTAATGGTAGTTTTCTTGTTCTATCAATGCGTACATATACTACGTCTTTTGCGTCAGTTTCATATTCTAACCATGCACCACGGTTAGGAATGATTGTTGCATCATAGTTTGTGCGACCATTTTTATCTAGTTTTTCATTAAAATATACGGATGGTGAACGAACTAGTTGAGATACAATTACACGTTCAGCACCATTAATGACAAATGTACCTGTATCTGTCATTAATGGGAAATCACCCATAAACACTTCTTGCTCTTTCACTTCGCCTGTTTCTTTAATGATTAGACGTACTTTTACACGTAGAGGTGCAGAATACGTCGTGTCACGGTTTTTCGATTCTTCTAAATCATATTTCGGTTCACCAAGTCTGTAATCAACAAACTCTAAAGATAGATTACCTGTGAAATCTTCAATCGGTGAAATGTCTCTAAACATTTCATATAAACCTTCTTCTAAGAACCACTCGTAAGATTTAGTTTGAATCTCAATTAAATTCGGTAATTCTAATACCTCTGAAATTCTCGCATAGTTTCTACGTTTACGATGTCTTCCATATTGGACAAATTGACCTGCCAAACAGATTCACCCCTCAAAAATTGCGTGTTTACTTTTACTAAATAAGCAAATATAATTAGACAAAAAGAAAACGGTAGCATACCTCATGACACCATTTTCTATTTCACCTTATATACTTTGTTAATTTATACGTAAAAGTACACACTTATTGAACATAATTTTTTACATTCTATTACTATATCAGAACAGTGCTTTTTAATCAACCTTTTACACTGCTTAATATGTAATAGCCTTTACTTTTTTCTATGACTTTCACGTTGTCAAATGTCTCTTCCATTTTCTTCTTAGCAGATGGCATACCTTGTTTTTTCTGAATAACAACATAAAGCGTGCCATTTGATTTTAATTTTTTAAATGAATCTTCTAAAATACTGTGAACTACCTTTTTGCCTGCTCTAATTGGTGGGTTAGTTAGGATTGCATCAAAAGCATTATCCTCTACCTTCGACAAACCATCACTTTCTTTAATTTCTACATTTTCTATGTGATTTAGTTTTCCATTTTTGGCCGATAAAGCAAGTGCACGTTGGTTTACATCAACCATCGTTATTTCATGATGCGGGGATACTTTCGCAATCATCAAACCAATCGGTCCATAACCACAGCCAACATCTATTATTTTTTTAGTGGGCCCAGGGGGATTTTCTTTTAAAAAAGTGCGTATTAGTAAATCTGAACCAAAGTCTATTTTCCCTTTAGAAAACACGCCTGAATCAGTTACTAATTTTAAATCATAATTTTTGTAGGAATACGTAAAAGGAAGTTCATCACTTTCTACTTCAGGATTTTCATCATAGTAATGACTCATGATTACACCTCTTTTAATCTAATTCGTCTTAGATTAATACTATACCCATAACGCGATGCTATTAACAAATGCTTGGAGGGGTATAGATCAAATAAGATAAAACCCCGTTATATCGATAACGGGGTTTTCATTTCTCAAAGATTTCAGAATATCCATATAACACTTAAAATCAACGTACCGAAGCAGCTAATGTATTAAGCAATTCGGATAATCTTCAATATATAATTATGAACTGTTAGCCAGCTAGAATTATTTTAATTCTACTGTAGCGCCAACTTCTTCTAATGTTTCTTTAAGTTTTTCAGCTTCTTCAGTTGGTAAGCCTTCTTTAATTACTTTAGGCGCTCCGTCAACTAATTCTTTAGCATCTTTCAATCCTAAGCCAGTAGCTTCTTTAACAGCTTTAACGACTTTGATTTTAGATGATCCAGCTGATGTTAATTCAACATCGAATTCTGTTTTTTCTTCAGCTTCGTCTCCGCCGCCTGCTGCACCTGCTGCTGCTACTGGAGCTGCTGCAGTTACACCAAATTCTTCTTCAATTGCTTTTACTAAGTCGTTTAATTCTAAAACTGACATTTCTTTAATTGCTTCAATGATTTGTTCTTGATTAGCCATTTTAATATTCCTCCATTAATTTTGATTAGTTAATTATGCGCAATTATTCAGCGCTTTCTTCGTTTTGTTCTTTATCTTCTCCAACAGCTTTAACCGCATAAGCGAAGTTGCGTACTGGAGCTTGTAATACTGATAAAAGCATAGAAACAAGACCGTCATGTGATGGTAATGTACCAACTGTGTTAACTTCTTCGCCTGAAATAACAGAACCTTCCATAACACCTACTTTAATTTCTAAAGCTTTATGTTCTTTTGCAAATCCTGCAAGTACTTTTGCTGGAGCAACAACATCTTCTGTTGAAGTAGCAACTGCAGTAGGACCTACTAAGTGTTCATTTAAACCTTCTAAACCAACTTGTTCAGCTGCACGACGAACCATAGTATTTTTTAATACTTTGAATTCCACGCCAGCTTCACGTAATTGTGAACGTAATTCAGTTACTTCAGCAACAGTTAGACCACGATAGTCAACGATTACAGTAGATACTGAATTTTTAAGTGACTCAGCAATTACATCAACTTGTTGTTTTTTAGCTTCGATGATAGCAGACATTTAGACACCTCCATAGTTTTTTTATTTGGTGCTTTTAATCTTGATTACAACCATTAATCACGACAACTAATAATTTTGTCTCAATAAAAAAAGCACTTTCTACCCACGGCAAAAAGTGCTTGAAAGATCTAAAAATCTTCACGTTCAAGTCAATTTTAGCCTCGGTAGGATCATTTTTAAGTTATCGCTAACTCCTACTGTCTTAGGTAAAATAATACATTAACCAATATAACTGGTTCAATGTGGTATGTCAATACATTTTTAAGGGGACAGGGTAGAAATCATTTCAAAATGATTTCGCCGTCCACCTCTGGCAAGTAGAACGAGAAAAAAGAGTACAAGTACTATGTTCTTTCATAAATGCTACTAACTCAACAGATTAAGCATTGGCACTTTAAAATCTTAATAAAGCACATTTTCTTTTTAGTCATCTATTGCCAATATAATATTCAACTCTGAAACATTATTTATATCTCAGTATTTTCATTTATATATAAGATTATAGTTTGAAACTAGAAGTATCAACTTTAACTCCAGGGCCCATTGTTGTCGTAACAGCAACAGATTTGAAGTAAGTACCTTTAGCTGAAGATGGTTTAGCTTTAGTTAACACATCTTGTAATGCTTTGAAGTTTTCAACAAGTTTGTCCGTATCAAATGATACTTTACCAATTGAAGCATGCACAATACCTGCTTTTTCAGCACGATATTCTACTTTACCTGCTTTGATTTCTTCAACTGCTTTTGTAACATCCATTGTTACAGTTCCAGTTTTAGGGTTTGGCATTAAACCTTTAGGTCCTAATACACGACCAAGTTTACCAACTTCGCCCATCATGTCTGGTGTAGCTACTACTACGTCAAAATCGAACCAACCTTGTTGGATTTTTTGAACATATTCACCTTCACCTACGAAATCAGCACCTGCTGCTTCTGCTTCAGCTGCTTTATCACCTTTTGCGAATACTAATACACGTTGTGATTTACCAGTACCGTTTGGTAGCACTACTGCACCACGGATTTGTTGATCATTTTTACGTGTATCAATTCCTAAACGGAACGCCACTTCAACTGATGCGTCAAAGTTTGCGATACTTGTTTCTTTAGCTAACTCAACTGCTTCTTCAACACTATAGTGTTTTTGGCGGTCAATTTTATTAGCTACTTCTTGAAATCTTTTACTTTTCTTAGCCATTTCATGTCCTCCTTTAGTGGTTTTAGCGGAATTTCCTCCCACATTTACTTGCTTTTGCAAGTTAAGAGCAGATAACAGAGAGGTTGCAAAATTGTATTTTATATCAGGAAACATTTCCTTAATAAACGACACGCTTCCTCTTATTACGACAATATTGAACGCTCTGATCCTGTTTGTCATTTCTGTCATCTGCTTCATCGTCAATCTATGTTTTTAGTTAATTTTTAAAATTATTGAACTGTGATACCCATACTACGTGCAGTACCTTCGATAATACGTACAGCTGCTTCTTCGTCTGCAGCATTTAAGTCTTGCATTTTTTGGTTTGCAATTTCACGTACTTGATCTTTAGTTACTGTAGCAATTTTGTTTTTGTTAGGTTCACCAGAACCTTTTTCAACGCCAGCTGCTTTTTTAAGTAGTACTGGAGCCGGTGGTGTTTTTGTAATAAATGTAAATGAACGATCTTCATAAACACTAATTTCTACCGGAATGATTAAACCTGCGTCTTCTTGTGTACGTGCATTGAATTCCTTACAGAATCCCATAATGTTCACACCTGCTTGACCTAATGCTGGGCCAACGGGTGGTGCTGGGTTCGCTTTACCTGCAGGAATTTGTAATTTAACAACTTTTTCTACTTTTTTAGCCACGATGTGCACCTCCTTGATATCGTGATGTGGTCACAGGACTGAGTTTTGTCCTCCCACTCTTCTACATTTCGTGACGAAATGAACGCTCTATGAGCGCGACCACAGTATTATAACATTGTCCTTATATATAAAGCAAGAGTAAAGCGTAACTTTTTATATAGCTCCCCTAATCATTTTAATGATAAGGGGGCTTAATGCATGAGCTCTAGCTCGGGCGTTCCTCTAATTACGTCATTAAAATGATTGGATAGCCTTAATGCATACAAAGTAACACTTCTTGCTTCAACAAGGTTAGTGTTACTTATACAAGTGCGAGCGCACTTGTATAGCTTTACTTTAACAAATCCTTGAAAAGAACTTTATCCGTTAATATATGCTTTTCGCTATATTTGTTTAGCTATAATTTTTCAATTTGATCAAATTCTACTTCAACCGGTGTTTCTCTACCAAACATGTCTACAAGAACTGTCAATTTGAATTTATCCGCTTCAATTTCTTGAACTTCACCCACTTGGTTTGCAAATGGACCAGATTTGATTTGAACTTGTTCACCTAAATCTAATTCAACATCAATTGTTTTTTCTTTCATGCCCATTTGTTTCAAGATGAAACGTGCTTCCTCAGGTAATAACGGATTAGGTTTTGATCCAGCACCTGCTGAGCCAACAAATCCTGTTACTCCTGGTGTATTTCTTACAATATACCATGATTCATCCGTCATTATTAATTCTACTAAAACGTAACCGGGGAACGTTTTTTTAGTTAATGTTTTGGCTTTACCATCTTTAACTTGTGTTTCTTCTTCTTCTGGTATAACCACTCTGAATATCAATTCAGTCATATTCATAGATTCTACACGTTTTTCTAAATTCTTTTTAACTTTGTTCTCGTAACCAGAATAAGTATGCACAGCATACCAACGCTTTGCGCCAACTTCTTCAGACATGTCGTCACTCCTATCTATTTAATTAACTCTATAATTCTACCAATTCCTAAATCTAAAACATAGAAGAACGCTAAGAAAAATACTACCGTTGCTACAACGATGACAGTATATTTAAACAATTCTTCTTTCGTTGGCCAACTTGTTTTTTCCATTTCTGACTTTACGCCTTGAAAGAAATTTTCTTTTTTAGCCATTAGCAATACCTCCGTATTAATTCGTTTTTTCCTCATTTGCTTATTCATACGACAAATTAAGCAAATACAATACTCACAACTTAAATTGGAAGGATATATTTACTCAATTGCTCCATCTAATATACCGATGATTATTTCGCTTCTTTATGCAATGTATGTGCGTTACATCTCGGACAATATTTTTTTAATGTCAATCTAGATGTAAGGTTACTTTGCTTGGGCACATTATAGTTTCTATTCCCACATGCTTCGCAACTTAACGGTACTTTTTTCATATAACTTCACCTTACTCATTATAATACCAATCTACTATACATAACATCGCTGTCTATTGTCAATCTTCCACCATTGCTTTCTATCAATCCATATAGTCACTATCGCACGCTAAATAACTTAGGTAGTAAAATGAAATTTATTTCAAAAAATGTCTCAACTTTATTTTACATCTATGTATTGTATTGTAAACTACTTTGACATCGACACATAAAATAGTCGCTATTTCACACGGTTTATAATCTTTCAAAACATATCTTATAATAGTTTGTTCGAGTTCTGTTAATTTATCAATGTTCTGGTGCAGCGTAGATACTATTTCTTTTCTTAAAACAATGCCATCTATCGTGTGTTGCTGTCTTAACATTTGCTCAGTTATTAAAAATTCATTTTCTAATAATTTTTGACGTTTTAAGTTTATTAATTTTTTTCGTATGTAATCATTTTTGGTGTTTTTAATAATACGATTTACATAATGCGCTAATGGTGTTTCTTTTGAAAAATCAAATTGGCTGAGTACTTTGAATACTTTAAACAGTATTTCTTGTTGAAGATCTTCTTTATCGTTAGGGTGTATTGAGAAATGATTTAAACTTTTCCAAATATACGGCTGCATTTTATCTAACAACTCGATTAATGCATTCGCATCATCCAGTGTATTATTTAAAATAGTTGTAGATTCTGGTTGGCATATCCTTTGTAGCATATTTTAAATCCTTTCCTTAGATTAAGGATAGCATACAAAGTTCCTTACAAAAAAATCAAGGGGACAATCTCTTTATTTATGATTGTTCCCCCTCCTTATTTTTTCAAATTCTTCTAAAATTTCGTTTGACAGCTCGATTCGAGTCCTAGGCTTACGCTCATTAAAGCCGTCAAGCTTTTTCGATACTAAAATCTCGTTTTCCCTTAGGTCACGCCACATCTCTCTTGAAGATATACGATATGCACCTGCGCCAAATATAGCGTGTTGTTCACTCATGTCGCTCGTTACAACTGTAATGTGCCTCGTATGTTTGTCATATAAATCATACACATATTTTTCAATAAAACTATCTGCTGTTTCTTTTTCTTTAGTGAATATAATCTTTACACCATGATACATATACTCCGATCCTGTACCAGATTGCTCATAAGCATCAAACACACATACGACTTCATCAGCTATAACTGCATTGTAATTTGCAATAGCCGTCAATAACTGGTCTCGAGCTTCTTCTAAATTTTCTTGCGCTATTTGACTTAATTCTTGCGATTGGCCAATCATATTATAACCATCAATAATTAAGTAACGATCTTTCATGATTTATCTCCAATCTGGTTACGTTTACGATACACTTCGTACATCATTAGACTTGCTGCAACAGAAGCATTCAAACTATTTACATGGCCTACCATTGGAATATTAATATAAAAATCACATTTGTCTTTAATTAAACGACTCATGCCTTGGCCTTCACTTCCAATAATGATTGCCAAAGGCATGCCAGCGTCCATTTCACGGTAATCTGTTGCGTTTTCAGCTTCTGTGCCCACTACCCAATAGCCGTTGTCCTTTAATGTTTCAATCGTGTTCGCTAAATTTGTAACCCTCATCACCGGGACATGTTGTATTGCTCCTGTAGAAGCTTTTGCAACTGTTTGAGTCAGTGAAACCGAGCGTCTTTTAGGGATAATCACACCGTCAACGCCAGAGGCATCAGCAGTTCTCAAGATTGAACCTAAATTATGAGGATCTTCAAGTCCATCTAAAATTAAAACTGTAGATAGTTTTTCATTTTCTTTTTGCTGTGCCAGAAACGCATCGAAATCCGCATATTCGTACGGTGCAATATACGCAGCGACACCTTGGTGAGGGGCGTCAGACAATCCATCTAATTTAGATTTTGGCACTGATTGTACAATGATTTTATTACTATTTGCTTTTTTTAAAATTTCATTTATTTGTCCTTTTTTTACGGTGTCTTGAATTAAAATTTTATTAATTGTATGCCCAGAAACAATGGCTTCTTTTACGGCATGACGACCTACGATAACAAGTTCTTCCAAAGTCTCACTACCTTTCATCTATACTTTTCACAATATGTTCAAGCAATGTTGTTAAACGGCTTTGATCTTTTTCAAGATATAAAAAACCAATGATTGCTTCTAACCCTGAACTTTTTCGATACGTTTGTATGTCTGTATTTTTCGCCTTCGTATAACTCTTCGCATTTCTTCCACGGCGAACAATATCTAATTCTTCTTCGGTAAACCAGTTGCTTTCTAACAAGCATTCAAGCGATTGTGCCTGGCTTTTCGCAGACACGTAACGCTTGGCTTCTTGATGTAATCGATTAGGTTTAGCTTTTAATTTCAATATAATATACTCTCTCACAAATTGGTCTAAGACCGCGTCCCCCATATATGCCAAAGTCAATGGGTTTAACAATTTATTATCCATATTAGCCACGTTTAAATCTCACGCCTTGAGGTGTGTCTTCCAAAATAATATTTTGTGCTTTCAATTGATCGCGAATTTCATCTGCACGTGCAAAATCTTTATTTTTTCTTGCTGTGTTTCTTTCTTCGATTAAAGCTTCAACATCTTCGTCTAATAATTCGTCACTTGTTTCTGGTTTTAAAGGTACACCTAATACATCACTAAAAATTTGATATACTGTTTTAAATCGTTCAATCACTTCAGTTGACGTTGTATTTTCTAATACATATTTATTAGCTAATTTTGTCAAATCGTACCAAGCTGTAATGGCATTAGCTGTGTTAAAGTCGTCATTCATAACGGTTTCGAACTGTTCTAAAATCTGGTTGATTTCTTCTATATAATTATCTTGAGCTTCGATATTTGTGGCAATCGCTTCACGTTCCTCGATAACTTGGTAACTATTACGGATACGTTCTAAACCACTTCTAGCAGCACTAACAAGTTCCATATTATAATTGATTGGGCTTCGATAATGTACACTAATCATGAAAAATCGTAATACATCTGGATCAATTTCTTTAATAATCTCGTGTACTAACACAAAGTTACCTAGGGATTTACTCATTTTTTCGTTGTCAATATTAATAAACCCGTTATGCATCCAATAGTTGGCGAATGGCGCATGGTTATGGGCTTCAGATTGGGCGATTTCATTTTCATGATGTGGAAATTGTAAATCAGTACCGCCAGCATGAATATCTATCGTCGCACCAAGTTCATGGTAAGCCATAACAGAGCATTCAATATGCCAACCTGGTCTACCTTTGCCAAATGGACTGTCCCAACTAATTTCATCAGGTTTTGCTTGTTTCCATAATGTGAAATCTAGCGCATCTTCTTTTTGCTCGCCTTGCTCAATGCGTGCACCTACTTTCAAATCATTAAGGGATTGATGACTGAGTTTACCGTAATCTTCAAATTTACGTGTTCTAAAATACACATCTCCACCACTTTGGTAGGCATAACCTTCTTCTACAAGTTCTCCTATAAACTTAATAATGTCATCCATATGATTCATTACTCTTGGGTTTGAAGTTGCTTTTTTCACATTCAAAGCGCCAACATCTTCGTAAAATGCATCGATATAACGATTAGCGATTGTGTTAACAGGTTCATTCAATTCTTTCGAGCGCTTAATCAATTTATCATCTACATCAGTGAAATTTGAAACATAATTTACTTCATAACCTTGGTATTCAAGGTACCTTCTCACAACATCATAGTTAATTGCTGGTCTGGCATTACCTATATGGATGTAATTATATACAGTTGGTCCGCAGACGTACATCTTAACCTTACCTGGTTCTATAGATTTAAACGTCTCTTTTTGACGCGTTAACGTGTTATATAATGTAATCATCTTGAATCTCTCCATTTCTTGTTTTCTCAAGTTGTTTCTCTAATTGTTTTAATTGTTCATAAATCGGATCTGGTAAATTACGATGGTCGAATGTCTTACCAATTCTTCTACCATCTTGTTTAACAATGTGTCCTGGTATACCAACGACTGTAGAATAGCTAGGCACCGAATTCAATACTACTGAATTCGCCCCGATGTTTACATTCGAATTAATTTTAATATTACCGAGTACTTTGGCGCCTGCTGCTATCAGTACATTATCACCTATATCAGGGTGACGTTTTCCTTTTTCTTTACCAGTACCACCTAAAGTAACGCCCTGATAAATTGTAACATTATCACCAATTCTGCATGTTTCTCCAATAACAACGCCCATGCCGTGGTCGATAAATAAACGTTTCCCAATTTGGGCGCCAGGATGAATTTCGATGCCAGTAAAAAAACGTGAAATTTGTGAAATTAATCTTGCTAATATATATCTTTTCTTTTTGTATAAAGCGTGTGCGATTAAATGACTCCATACTGCATGTACGCCCGCATATGAAGTGACTACCTCTAAAGTAGTACGTGCAGCTGGGTCTTGTTCAAACACCATATTTATATCGTCTTTTATTCTTTTTAATATTTTAAACAAGGTTGCGACCTCCTTATTAAAAAAGCACCTCTAACATTAATGTTAGAGGTGCTTTGCACGGTTCCACTCTTTTTTTAAAACAAGCTGCTTGTTCATTAAGTTAGCAATAATCTAACATGGTAAAACAACTTATATTAACTCATTAAAGTTATTCAGTTCATTATTCTAAAGGTGCATTCAACAATTTCCATGATGTGCTCGCAGCAACCGCACACTCTCTTGACACATTCCATTGTCTACTAATCCTTTAGTGTATTCAATTATAATCATAGGTGCTTGATTGTAATTTTTCAAGTATTATCTATTTGATACAATTTACTTATAATCAGCATTAAACGTATTTTTTTAAGCGATTCAATACTTTATCTTTACCTAATACTTCGATTGTATTTGGTAACTCTGGACCATGCATTTGTCCTGTCACAGCTACACGTATTGGCATAAATAATTGTTTGCCTTTAATACCTGTCTCTTTTTGAACTTCTTTAATTGTTTTTTTAATTTCTGCCGCTTCAAAAGGTTCTAGTGCTTCTAATTTGCCATATAAATGGTTCATTAATTCTGGCACTTGTTCCCCATTGATGATTTCTTGCTCATCTGCTCCTAATGTTTGTTCATCACGGAAGAAAATTTCAGATAACGGAACAATTTCGCCAGCGTAACTCATTTCTTTTTGATAAAGAGCAATCAGTTTACGTCCCCATTCTTTATCTTCTTCAGATGGGTTTTCAGGTAATAAATTCGCTTTAACTAAGTGAGGAAAAGCAAGTTCAAAGACTGTTTCAGTGTCTTTTTGTTTCATATATTGGTTATTAATCCAAGCTAATTTTTGTTTGTCGAAGAATGCAGGTGATTTAGATAATCGTTTTTCATCAAAGATTTTAATGAATTCTTCTTTAGAATAAATTTCATCTTCACCTTCAGGGGACCAACCTAATAATGTAATAAAGTTAAATAACGCCTCAGGCAAATAACCCAAATCGCGATATTGCTCAATAAATTGTAGGATTTGGCCATCGCGTTTACTTAATTTTTTACGTTCTTCGTTTACGATTAGTGACATGTGTGCAAATCTTGGCGCTTCCCAACCAAACGTTTCGTAAATCATTAATTGTTTGGGTGTATTTGAAATATGGTCATCTCCACGAATAACATCTGAAATTTCCATCAAGTGGTCATCAATTGCTACTGCAAAATTATACGTTGGCACGCCGTCTTTTTTCACAATAACCCAATCACCCATATTATTTGAGTCAAATGAAATTTCACCTTTCACCATATCGTCAAATGCATATGTTGTATCTTTTGGCACTCGGAAACGAATCGAAGGTTGGCGTCCTTCTGCTTCAAATTGTTGGCGTTCGTCTTCTGTTAAATGTGCATGTTTACCACCGTAACGTGGCATTTCACCACGTGCAATTTGTTGTTCACGTTCTTCTTCTAATTCTTCTTCAGTCATATAGCATTTATACGCTTTATCTTCATCTAACAATTGTTGGATAAGTGGGTTATATATTTCAGCACGTTCTGACTGGCGATAAGGCCCATAACCTTTATCTTTATCTACAGACTCATCCCAATCAATACCTAACCATTTTAAGTTATCAAATTGTGAAGATTCTCCATCTTCTAAATTACGTTTACTATCCGTATCTTCTATACGAATTACAAAATCTCCATCATAATGTTTAGCAAATAAATAGTTAAATAATGCAGTTCTTGCATTACCAATATGCAAATAGCCTGTTGGGCTTGGGGCATATCTAACTCTTACACGATTACTCATTATGTTCACTCCTGTTTAATAATTTTTCACGATTTTAATCTTATATTTTCAGCTTAACTGCGCACACACATAAAAAGAATTCAACCTATGTTACTACACTTTTCAAATGTGCCTAACAATAAGTTAATATAAAAGCATTCAAAGCGTGTTGCTCATTTGCTTATTTATGATATCATAGCTCATCATTTTTTAAAGCATCACTATACTAAAAACAAACGTATGACGCCCATTGAATTTCAAGTTTATAATTCTAAGTACAGTAATACAATTTCGCTATCTATTGTAGCACTTTAAAGATGATTATGATATCACTGTGCTTAAATTAAAATGCTATCTGCACAATTTTTTGAAAATATTGCTCATAATGAAAAGGTTTCATGTGAAACTGTAACTTTTTTAGCTACAATATCAAATGAAACCCGCTTTTTAATTTCAGTATATTTTTTTAGCAAAAATAATGCGTCCGGATGAAGTTTGCAACAAACTTACTACTTCTAAATCAATATATTCACCGATATATTTTTTAGCGTTATCTACAACTACCATTGTACCGTCATCTAAATACCCTACTGCTTGACCAGCTTCTTTCCCCATCTTAGTCAACAACAAGTTAAATCGATCGCCTTGATGTACGGTTGGCTTAATTGCTTCTGATAAGTCGTTCACATTCAACACTTGAACACCTTGTATATGACAGACCTTATTTAGGTTGAAATCTGTAGTAATAATTTGTGCTCTATAATGCAATGCCAATTTAATTAACATTGCATCTATATCACTATGCGATTTTGTTGGATGTATAATGCGCGTAGGGTGCTTTCCATCATGCAAAGCATTGAGCATATCTAAGCCTCTTTGCCCTTTTTCTCTCTTTACACTATCGTTTGCGTCTGCAATTACTTGCAATTCATTAATTACCCCTTGTGGAATTAATATTTCACCGTCTATAAAACCACATTTCAAAACATCTAAAATACGCCCATCAATAATGGCACTCGTATCTATGATTTTAGGCATTGCACTACGTGTATTCATTGACACAGATCGCGCCATATTTTCAGGTAAAAACAATAGCATTTCATCGCGTTTGCGTAGACCAAATTGAAACCCTAAATACCCCAAGATAATCGTGATAATAATAGGTACAAAATGATTTAAAACATTGTTACCAATAATTTGGAAAATAAATGATATCATAACTGAAATAAGTAACCCTATAATGAGTCCAATTGTGGCGAACAATATTTCAATTGCGCTTTGACGCATAATCATTTGTTCTAGTTCTTTCAATGCTAATGTTACTTTTTTAATAAACCAACCAAAGATTACAAATATCAGTACAATCCCTAGTAGCCCATTGAAATAATTATTTGTTAGTAGCGTGAAATGCCCCAAACCAGCATCTGTAATAATTTCTGGTATAAGATACACGCCTAAACTTGCACCTAATATAATATAGCACAAGATTACAATGAGTCTTATCATGTTCAAATGTTAACGCTCCTTTCACATGAAAGCTATTTTGACTATATAAGCCAGTTACATGTTGTATCATTAAGTGATATTAATGCTTAGTTAAAGCATATTTTAAAGCCTCATGTACATTTTTAACACCAATGACTTTAATACCGCTAGGGAATTCCCATCCACCAATATTGGATTCAGGAATAATAATACGTTTAAATCCTAGTTTTTCCGCTTCTTGTACGCGTTGTTCGATACGAGAGACGCGTCTTACTTCTCCCGTCAATCCAACTTCACCAATAAAGCAATCCAATCCGTCTACAGTTAAATCTTTAAAACTAGACGCCGTGGCAATAACAATACCTAAATCAACAGCAGGTTCTGTTAATCTGACGCCACCTGCTACTTTAATATAAGCATCTTGTTGTTGAAGCAAATAATTTTCTTTTTTCTCTAAGACAGCCATCAATAAACTTAATCGATTATGGTCTATGCCTGTAGCCATACGTCTTGGGTTGTTAAATGTGGTCGGTGTCACTAATGCTTGTACTTCTATGAGCAATGGTCTTGTGCCTTCCATTGTCGATACGATTGTTGACCCAGGAACATTAGTAGAACGCTCTTCCAAAAACATTTCTGAAGGGTTTTTCACGCCTTTCAATCCACTCTGCTTCATTTCAAAAATACCCATTTCATTTGTCGAACCAAAGCGATTTTTAACTGCTCTTAAAATACGGTAAGCATGATGCTCATCACCTTCAAAATAAAGTACTGTATCCACCATATGTTCTAATAAACGTGGACCTGCAATTTGCCCTTCTTTAGTTACATGACCAACAATAAAAGTTGGGATGTTTAATTGTTTAGCAATATTCATTAAGCTCTGTGTACTTTCTCTTACTTGAGATACTGAACCAGGCGCAGAGCTGATTTCAGGATGAAAAATAGTCTGTATAGAATCAACTACAAGTAAATCTGGTTTCAATTGTTTAACCGTTTCATGTATCACTTCTAAATCTGTTTCCGCAAACACATTTAAATTACTTGAATCCTCTTCTAATCTATCTGCTCTTAACTTAGTTTGATTTAACGACTCTTCACCTGTTATATATAAAACGCTTTTACTTTGTGATAAAGCAGCACAAATTTGTAGTAATAAGGTCGATTTACCAATACCTGGGTCGCCGCCAATTAATACAAGCGAACCGTTTACAATGCCACCGCCAAGTACTCGGTTAAATTCTGCTGAGTTGGTTTTAATACGTGGTGTCGTCTCATGTTTAATTTCATTTAGTTTTTGTACTTTCGCGCTATTTTCACGACTTCGAACCCCATGTTTTGGGCTTGTCGATTTTTGTTCTATAATTTCTTCCATTTGGTTCCAACCACCACAGTTGGGACATTTGCCCATCCATTTTGGTGATTGATAACCACACGCCATACATTCAAAAATCACTTTCTTTTTGGCCAAAACTGCACCTCCATCTTTATTGAACAAATCTATTTTATACCTCTGTCTAATTAAAAACAAACTTTATTTATATTCGATTCATTTCGATATTTATTGTTTCTTAGCCTTTAATTTTATATTATAGCATGCACTTCAATAGATTAATGTTAAAGTCTATTTTTAAAATTAACACTATTATATATTCAGTACTATTAATATGATATAGGTGATTAAAATTTTTGATTAACATACGATGATGTTTCGTTTATTAACATTTTAGTGATACTTTTTATAAAAGAAGCGCTCCCCAAGTTGCATTTGCATACTTGAGAAGCGCTATTCATACTTGATATCACTTTAATAACTCAATCTTATGAATCAGAAGTCTCTTTTTCTTTTTGATCTTCTGTTCTATCTTTAATATCGTATTTATATTCTTTACCGTCATAATCGATATAAACATTTTTACCTTCGATTTGGTTACCATCCAAGATTAACTCACTTAAGTTATCTTCGATCGTTTTTTGAATTTCGCGGATAAGTGGTCTAGCTCCGTATTCTGGATCATAACCTTCTTCTGCAATTCTTTCTTTCGCTGCATCAGAAACTACGATATCAATATCTTGTTCTGCTAAGCGATCTGTTAATTTATTCACCATCATAGTCACAATTTCTTTCAATTCATCTTTAGAAAGTTTGTGGAATACAATAATGTCATCAACACGGTTTAAGAATTCTGGGCGGAAAGCATTTTTCAATTCTTTCATCATTGTTTTACGAATTGATTCATAATCTTGTCCTTCAGATGCGCCGCCAAAACCTGCAAAGCGTTGATCTTGCAGTTCTTGAGCGCCAACGTTGGAAGTCATAATAATCACTGTATTGCGGAAATCTACTTGACGTCCTTTTGTATCTGTTAAGTGTCCATCATCAAGCACTTGTAACAAGATGTTAAATACATCAGGGTGTGCTTTTTCAATTTCATCGAATAGTATAACTGAATATGGTTTACGTCTAACTTTTTCAGTTAATTGTCCACCATCATCATGACCTACATAACCTGGAGGTGCCCCAACTAAACGGCTCACAGCGTGTTTTTCCATAAATTCACTCATATCTACGCGAATCATTGCATCATCTTCACCAAACATGGATTCTGCTAATGCACGTGCTAATTCTGTTTTACCTACACCTGTAGGGCCTAAGAAGATAAAGCTACCAATTGGACGTTTAGGATCTTTCAATCCTGCTCTAGCGCGTCTTACTGCTTTACTGATAGACGTAACTGCTTCTTTTTGGCCAATAACACGTTTGTGTAACGTATCTTCCAAATTAAGTAGGCGGTCTGATTCTGTTTCATTAATTCTAGTTAATGGAATACCAGTCCAACCTGCAATAACTTCTCCAATATCTTCTTCAGACAATGATGTGCTTGCACCGTTTTGAGCGTTTTTCCAATTATTATTCGCTTCTTCATATTGTTTTTCTAATTTAGTTTGTTTATCACGTAAATTTGCTGCATTTTCAAATTCTTGTGCGTGTACAGCAGCATCTTTTTCATTTTTAACTTGTTCAATTTCTTGCTCTAATTCTTTCAAGTTAGGTGGCGTTGTATGACTTTTTAGTCTTACTTTAGAACTTGCTTCATCAATTAAATCAATTGCTTTGTCTGGTAAGAAACGGTCTGACACATAACGATGGCTTAATTTCGCAGCAGATTCTAAAGCTTCATCTGAAATATTAATGCGGTGATGCGCTTCATAACGGTCACGTAAGCCTTTCAAGATTTCAATTGTATCTTCGACTGTTGGCTCGTCCACTTGAACTGGTTGGAAACGACGTTCTAGTGCTGCATCTTTTTCAATGTTTTTACGATATTCATCCAGTGTAGTTGCACCAATACATTGTAGTTCGCCACGCGCTAACGCTGGTTTTAAAATATTAGATGCATCAATTGCGCCTTCTGCACCACCAGCACCAACTAAAGTGTGTAGCTCATCAATAAAGAGTACAACATTGCCTGCTTGGTGAATTTCTTCCATAACTTTTTTCAGACGTTCTTCGAATTCACCACGGTATTTCGTACCAGCTACTACTGTTCCCATGTCTAGAGACATCACGCGTTTACCTTTAAGTGTCTCTGGTACTTCGTTGTTAACGATTGCAAGTGCTAAGCCTTCTGCAATTGCTGTTTTACCTACGCCCGGTTCCCCAATTAAGACTGGGTTATTCTTAGTACGTCTACTTAATACTTCGATAACACGTGTGATTTCTTTATCTCTACCAATCACAGGGTCTAAAGTACCATCATTTGCAATAACTGTTAAATCGCGTGCAAGGCTATCTAATGTTGGTGTGTTATTAGATTTATTTGCTTGTGCGTTTTTATTGCTCATTTCAGGGCTACCTAAAGCTTTAACAACTTGCGCACGTGCTTTAGTAATATTTAAATCTAAATTAGCAAATACGCGTGCTGCAACGCCTTCATTTTCTCTAATTAGACCAAGCAAGATGTGTTCTGTTCCTACAAAATTATGATGTAGTTTTCTTGCTTCATCCATTGATAACTCAATCACTTTTTTAGCGCGTGGTGTGTAGTGTAAAGCACCCATTTGTTCTTGGCCGTGACCAATTAATTTTTCAACTTCTGTCACTACTTTTTCTTCAGTAATATCGAATGATTCTAATACTTTTGCTGCAATACCTTCTGGTTCTTTCATTAAACCTAAAAGTAAATGTTCTGTTCCAATATTTGAATGATTTAAGCGAATCGCTTCTTCTTGAGCATGTGCCAATACGCGTTGTGCACGTTCTGTCAGTCTACCAAATAACATAGCATGACCTCCTAATTTATATGTTCTCTTAATATATCTGCTCTTTTTTCATTAACTGCTCTATCATCTTCATCATCTAACAAGAATGGTGATTGAATTGCGACCATTAACTCATTAAATTTGAAGTCTTCTAAATCAATATAGCCTAAATCTATACCGAGTTTCACTTCACTTAATCTAAATGACGCTTCTTCCATAGATATTAGTCTACTATATTTTAATATTCCTAACGAACGATATACTCTATCTAATGTTTCAATTTCATTATGCTTACTGAGACGTTCGCGAATTTGCATTTCTTCGTTAATAATTTGTTGCACAACTTCAGTTAAACTTTCGATAATTTCTTCTTCTGTTTTACCAAGTGTAAGCTGATTAGAAATTTGATAAATATGACCATATACTTGAGAGCCTTCACCGTAGATACCTCTTATAGTAAATCCAAAGCGATTGATTGTTTGAGCGATTCTATTCATCCGCTTCATAATCGTTAGGCCAGGCAGATGTAGCATTACACTCGCTCTCATACCAGTCCCTATATTTGTCGGGCAAGTTGTTAAATAACCAAGTGTTTCATCAAAGCTAACATCTAGTTCACTATCGAGTGTATCATCTATAGAAGAAGCCTTATCATATAATGTTTGCAATGATAGGTCATTTCCCATAGCTTGAATGCGTATATGATCTTCTTCATTTACCATAACACTTAAAGATTCATCATCATTCAAAAGCACAGCTGAAGCAGGCTGCTTTATTAACTCTGGGCTTATAAGATGTTTCGCTACAAGTTTATACTTACTCTGTTGATCCAAAGTGTCTAATCTCTGTATAAACATATCAGGAAGCGCATCTTGTACCTCATTTATTACTCTATAACCATCTTGTTCTGAAGGAAACATCAAAGGATGAACATGATTTTCTAAATTTCTAGCTAATCGGAGCCTTGAGGACATCACAATTGGACTCTCTTCCTCATCTCTCATCCACTCACTAATATGAGTACTAATATCATTTTTACTCATCATGTTTCACCTCGCTGTCTTCTTTTAATGCTTTAATTTCATCTCTAACAATTGCAGCTTCTTCAAAATTTTGTTCTTCAATCAATTGATTTAAATAGTTTGTTTTTTCTTCTATTTGTTTTTTTAACGCTAACTTTCTGTGTGAAGAGCGTGGTGTTTTTCCAGTGTGTTCAATTTGACCACCTTGTACACGTCGTACAATATCAACAATGTCATCTTTAAATGTTGCATAGCAGTCTGCACAACCAAATTTACCGACATGTGCAATATCTTTTAACGTCATTTGACAAGTAGGACATCTTTTCTCTTCTTTAAAAGCTATTTCATCGAAATCAATACCATGTTTAGCTGCTAAATGCTGTAATATTTGCTTTACAACAAAGGCACCCTCAATATCATCTTGTGACTGCATTTGCTGATTTTGAGTCCAAGGATTACCTCCTTGTGCACATGTGGAACATACCCATCTTTCATGTATACCGTCTTGTCCTTTAACCGCTAACTTAACTTCCGCTTCATTTAAATGACAATTTTCGCACAGCACGACTAAACACCTCTCTTTAATAGTAATTTATCACATGTAATACGCGTTTAACTATATTAGCACGTATGATATCTCTTGATAATACATCCATTTTCAATGTTTCTCTATCAATGACCGCATAAATCATCTTCGCTTCCCGTTCGCTAAGATATTCTTTATCTAATAAGCCATCTATAATGTAATAGGCTTGTTGTTGTGAAATAGACGGTCCTATTAATTGAAGTAAATGGTTAATGTAACCTGTTTCGTCTTTATTTTCAATTTTAGTGATTCGAATGTAGCCGCCGCCACCTCTTTTACTTTCTATTTCATAGCCGTGTTCATTAGTGAATCGTGTTTTGATCACGTAATTTAATTGAGAAGGCACACAGTCAAAACGCTGTGCAATATTTGCACGCTGAATTTCAACAACATCTTCATTGGCGTCTTCAAATAATTTTTTAATGTATTGTTCTATGATGTCGGACATGTTATGCATGATTATCACCTCTTTTGACCTTCTTTGACTATATTATATGACCAACTTTGACCTTTTTCAACCAATATGTTTTAAAAATTTTCATTTTATGCATGTAAGAAATCTCCCATTTATTGTATTATAGGAGTTAAGAAAAAATTTAAAGGGATGAAATTATTATGCATATTATCATTGGTTTAATTGGGATTGCAGTTTTTCTTGCATTAGCTTTTCTCTTTAGCTCTGATAGAAAAAATATTCGTTGGCAATACATTGGCCTATTACTCGTCATACAACTTGTATTTGCGTTTATACTATTAAAAACAAAATTTGGTATTACTGTCATTGGTGCCATTTCAGACGGCTTTAACTATCTACTAGCTAAAGCTGCAGAAGGCGTCAACTTTGTTTTCGGTGGGTTTGAATTTGTGGATCCTAACAATCCACCATTCTTCTTCAATGTCTTATTACCAATTGTTTTTATTTCAGCACTAATTGGTATTTTACAATATACAAAAATATTACCGTTTATTATTAACTATTTAGGATTAGCTATTTCTAAAGTGAATGGGATGGGACGCTTAGAATCATATAATGCAGTAGCAGCAGCAATTTTAGGACAATCAGAAGTATTTATTTCGCTAAAAAAAGAATTAGCGCATATTCCTAGACAACGCCTTTATACATTAACTGCTTCAGCCATGTCTACTGTATCAGCTTCAATCATTGGCGCGTATTTCACATTAATTGAACCACGGTATGTTGTTACAGCAGTCGTTTTAAATTTATTCGGCGGTTTTATTATTGCTTCTATTATCAATCCATACAAAGTAGATGTTAATGAAGATAAATTAATCGTTGAAGACAGTGAAACAGAGAAACAATCTTTCTTTGAAATGTTAGGGGAATACATTTTAGATGGATTTAAAGTCGCTGTAATCGTAGGTGCAATGCTAATTGGTTACATAGCCATTATTGCTTTACTCAATGGAGTTGTCAGTGCTATTTTCACAGCAGCTTCAGGTGGAAGTATTACTTGGGACTTCCAAACTTTCATTGGTTTCATATTTGCACCATTAGCCTTCTTAATTGGTGTGCCATGGAGCGATGCCGTTCAAGCTGGCTCGATTATGGCAACAAAATTATTGTCAAATGAATTCGTTGCTATGCAAAGTTTAAAAGAAGTTAAAGACATGAGCGAACATGCTAAAGGCGTTATATCTGTATTTGTTGTCTCATTTGCTAACTTCAGCTCTATCGGAATCATTTCAGGCGCAATTAAATCACTTAACAACGAAAAAGGAGATATGGTAGCGCGTTTTGGGTTGAAACTTTTATTTGGTGCTACACTCGTTTCATTTATTTCTGCTGCAATCGCAGGTTTCTTCATCTAAATGAAATTAAGATAAAACAGGTCGATTCTTATATATACAAGAATCGACCTGTTTTTATTTGGTTTATTTTAAACTTTTTCACTTAGTGTTGTTTTCACAATATGATTAATGAAATATCGTGTTATACGGTAATCATCTGTTAACTCCGGATGAAATGAGACACCTAAATAGCGTCCTTCTTGGACTGCTACAATCTTTTCTCCGATTTTGCTTAAGATGGATACATTTCCATGCACTTCTGCTATATGTGGGGCTCTAATAAAGACGCCTTCTATATCAGCAGCAACATCTTTAACATCTAATTCACTTTCAAAACTATCTACCTGTCTACCGAAAGAATTTCTTTGGACTGAAATATCTAATTTGTTGAGATAGCCTTCTTCTCCAACGATATCTTTTGCCATGACAATGAGCCCCGCACACGTTCCAAACATAGGTAAATCAGATTGTTGTAATGCTTCTTTAAAACCATACAAATTCATTAGTCGGCGCAATGTCGTTGATTCGCCACCAGGTAGTATTAAACCATCAATATCTTTTAATTGTTCTACATGCTTAACAGCGATGCCTTCATGACCGCTTAGTTCAATATGTTTTAAATGCTCTCTTACAGCCCCTTGTAAGGCTAAAACACCTATTTTCATATTACCAACCACGCTCTTGCATACGTTCTTCTAAGGATAAGTCATTAATATCTAAACCTTTCATCGCAGTACCTAATTCTTTAGCTAAACGTCCAATTAATTCATAGTCTTGGTAGTGTGTTGTAGCTTGTACAATTGCTTTGGCAAATTTTTCAGGGTCTTCTGATTTAAAAATGCCTGAACCAACAAATACACCATCAGCCCCCAATTCCATCATTAAAGCTGCGTCTTGTGGGGTTGCAACACCGCCTGCAGCAAAGTTTACAACTGGTAACTTACCATTTTCTTTAATTGATTTTAACACATCATACGGCGCGCCAATATTTTTGGCTTCAGTCATAATTTCGTCGTCATTCATCACTGTGATGCGATTCACTTCAGCGTTTACTTGTCTAATATGTCTAACGGCTTCAACAATATTACCTGTACCTGGCTCGCCTTTTGTACGTAACATAGCAGCTCCTTCGCCTATACGACGTGAAGCTTCCCCTAAATTGCGACAACCACAAACAAATGGTACTGTAAAGGTATCTTTACGCAAGTGGAATTCTTCGTCTGCTGGTGTTAAAACTTCTGATTCGTCGATATAATCAACACCCATGGCTTCAAGCACACGTGCTTCTGTTATATGACCAATACGGCCTTTTGCCATTACTGGTATAGATACTGCATTCATCACTTCTTCTACAATTTTAGGATTTGCCATTCTAGCAACACCGCCTGCAGCTCTTATATCAGAAGGCACACGTTCTAATGCCATTACTGCAACTGCACCTGATTCTTCTGCAATTTTCGCTTGTTCTGCATTAACGACGTCCATAATAACACCGCCTTTTTGCATTTCAGCCATTCCTCTTTTAACTCTTTCTGATCCTGTAAATTTAGACATCTTATTTACCCCTTTACTTAGTTGATTAAATTCATTTTAAAAGATAAACTGGTATTTAAAAAGGTACACTTTCAAAATAATTTAGGAGGTCAGTTTATTGTCTAAAAATCATCTCTATGTCAATTTATATGAAACTTTGAAACAACAAATCATAGAAGGTCAATATAAATCTGAAGATAAGTTTCCATCTAAACGTGCGTTGGGACAACATTTATCAGTAAGTAACACTACGATTGAACATGCCTATCAACTTTTATTAGATGAAGGGTACATTTATTCTAAACCGAGGTCGGGTTATTTTGTTTCTGATATTGAAACGCTTCCTATCATTCCTACAAATATCAATCATGCACATCAGATATTTAGCTCAAACGAAAACTTCCATAATCCAAAACCAGATTACGATTTAGCGTTTAATATGTCTGAAATTGATACAGAATACTTCCCAATGAAACAATTTAGAAAATATGCTAAAGATGCTTTTGAAGATGATGAACTCGATCTTCTGCTACATGCAAGTTTCAAAGGGGAAATCTCATTAAGACAAGAAATTGCGCATTATTTATTTAATAGTCGTGGTGTTACTTGCCATCCTGAACAAATTATTATTGGTTCTTCGACTGAGCAACTTATCAATCTTTTAACAGATATTTTAAGTAACGGCAAATTTTTAATAGAAAACCCTAGTTATCCCCCTATTAAGCAAGTATTAGATAAAAAACAAATAACCTACCTTCAAGTCCCGGTCAGCCATACAGGGATAGAAATAGATTATTTCCAAAAATCAAATAATAATATTGCTTATGTCACACCTTCTCATCAATTTCCAACAGGTTATGTGATGAGCTTAAAAAAACGCACACAACTTATAAATTGGGCACAACAAAGTGAAGGTAGATATATCATTGAAGATGATTATGATTCAGAATTTCGATATTTTGGGAAACCTATTCCTGCCTTACAAAGTTTAGATACTAAAGACAAAGTTATTTATATCAGTACTTTCTCCAAATCACTGTTCCCAAGCTGTAGAATAGCTTATTTAGTATTGCCGAATAAATTATTATCAACTTATAATCAATTAAATAACAAGGAAGGTAATACAGTTCCTGCTCACACGCAAAAAATAGTAGCAAATTTTATGAAATCCGGTAGTTTTGAAAGACATTTAAATAAAATGAGAAATGTATATAGACATAAATTAACGACTATTTTAAATGCATTGATGCCATATCAATCTCAGTTAAAAATAGACGGTGCTTTAGCAGGTATGCACTTTACATTAACTGTAAAAAACAGTCTCACAATGAAACAATGTCTAGAGAACGCCAAAAAAAACAAATTAAAAATCATACCTTTTAGTCAATATGACAATAACCAAAATTCAGCAAAATTTATTTTAGGATTTGGTGGGATACCTATATCTCAATTAAAAGAACATACAGATGCGCTTATTAAATCTTTAATAGTATAAATTAGTATCATTTAAATAATAGATTAAAAATTCTTTCTTTTAAAATGTCACTTTTCTTTTTATGCAGTTAATGGAACTTATACATGAGCTGAGGGCTCATGTATTTCTCACTTGCACGCTTTCCTTACTCACTTATCACTTGTAAGCTCGTTTCGTCTTTCGCTTAGTTCGTCAGCTTCAAACGCTTTCTCATGACAATCGTTTTTCAGTGCTTCACACTGGTAGTTAAGCTCCTTTTGGGCAAAAAAAGAGACCTTTC